>Ga0310691_10001855_pt1 | contig 30350 bp, 44 predicted proteins | sample 176DNAGHGlowgp2_FD_203887 | JGI IMG/M metagenome (GOLD analysis project Ga0310691, IMG submission 203887) | Sheep rumen microbial communities from Palmerston North, Manawatu-Wanganui, New Zealand - 1766 DNA GHGlow gp2 (v2) (version 2) | ecosystem: Host-associated > Mammals > Digestive system >... | reverse complement strand
CTTGAGGATAACATGAACGTCAGAAGGCTTAACAGGGAATTGACTGAAGGTGATTTGAGTTTGCTTAACCGTTATATCAGGGCATATAAATTTCTGAAGGAGGTTAAACATGAAGATTAATGTTCCGAAGCTCTCTTCAACAATAAGAATCATACTATTCATACTATTTACAATTTTTTGGTATGTAATAGGGATTATGGTTGGTTATCACATTTGCGAAAACAATTTCAAAAAAGAGTTGAGGGAACCGAGAATTGGTGAAAAATATGTCATTGTGGACAACACCAACCCGTTCAACGTAGATACTGTAACCATAGTTGTCTGCGAGAAAAAGCATAATCACAAAGGCGATTTGTATATTGGTTACAAATTCGTGAGAGACGATTCAATATCAAGCCGAATGTGGTCGATAGATTATGAGAGTTTCAAAAAAATGTACAAAAGAAAATGAACGAAAACGAAAAAAAAGCTTTGGAAATAGCTGAGAAAATCAAAAATTCAAAGAAAGGGAGTATATTCGAGAACATATATTGCTTTGAAGATTGTGTTGCTGCCGCAAGAATGATGGCTGCATGGAAGGACTCCGAAAAACCGGCCGGTGAAGGAATTAAGAAAAATTAACATAATATTCTATTTCTTGTATCCTATTTTTCCATATATTGGTCTTGTTAAAATTTAAGACGAGAAAAATGCGAATAATAGAGGAAAAAAATATAAAGGCTTTGTCACAGGTCTTGGAATTCATTGAGGCATATGCCGAATACCATATATGCGACGGGGAGATTTCCGAAGACGGTTTGCCAACTGATGCGAAAATGCTAATGGATTCCATTCCTTTTTTGAAAGATATTGTTTCGGCGAAAAGGTATTCTGATAGTGAAATTGTATTCAAGAAGGATATGGAAAACGCGCTGTTCGGAAAAGATTTGGAGAATGCACTATATACGGCGGAAAAACATGGCCGTGAATCCGTTTCACCAAACTACTTATGGTGTGTGTGCGATTGCGACATATCCGAATGTTATCTGACTGACGATATAGGAAAGGCTATGGAGTTTTCCGCAAGAAAATCAGCAGGTGGCAATCTATGGTATGTGCTTAAGATAGCAAAATCTAATTGTGACGGTACATATCGCACATACTTCGAAGGACGTTGTGAAAACGGTCATTATTCAGATGGTAGCAAAGAAATGTTTTTGCATTTCGATTATATAGCACAGAGAGCCGGTAATGTTAGAAAAATATAATACTATGGAAAGCAAAGCTGAAATAAGAGTCTTGTTTGATAGTTTTTCCCATGTCAAATACAGAAAGACAACACCCAATGATTCCATAAAGAAGATAAACATTTGGGAGGATTATGACATACTCCCAAATGCATTCCATCCTGAAAAAAGCGGAATAAGGAAAAAGCATTGGTTTTTCAATGGCGGAATTGAGACGAGGATTGCCACGGAACCGCTATTCAAAAGCGGAAACGATTATTTCAGAACCGAAGATGAGGTTCTGGATGATTGGAACAATACCGTAATGTGCATTGACGGAAAGTGGTATAACAAGCCTTGGATCGAGATATGGATGCTCAACAACGAAAAATTCAGGGCATATTATAATTCTGACGATGATATGGAAAATGCGTTAAACGACATACGGAACGAAAACACAAAAGAAATTAGAGCTGATGTTTAGAACATAATGCTTATAATATTTAGCATTGCCCTGAACATTTGCACAAAATAATTAACATTATGCAAACTAAAGCGCAAAAAGAATTTATAGAATTAGGCTACAATTTGCTTAAACCAATAAACAAAAAGGAGGCAAAAGATAACATCTATCATCTTTATAAGGATGGTTGTTATGTTGCCTCAATTAAGAAGATGACAAACGGCAAGTTTTCCTTTAATGGGAAATCATATTCTGACAAGAAAGAACTCTTGGAAAGTATTTCCGAATACAACAAAACGCTTGAGTTCGGTGCTGAGACATACGACCCTGACATGAGGAACGAATACAGGACTGAGGCACGTATCTATGGAGCCATAAGAAACTTTGGTTTTGAAAGAGCCAATTGGTCAAACAAACTTGTATCAAATGGCATATTAGGAATGCACTACGGAACCATATACGACCAACAAAGATTGGTTGTGGATGCAAACTCTTGGATTAACCTGTTTGAAGATGAATGCAAAACCGATGAAGAAAAGTGTGCAAATATCAGGTCAATATTGTTTGCCTTGTATGCTTCCAACGTATCCAAACTGTGCGAATTACTCCAAAATACAGGAAAATTAAGGCAATTAAAAGACATTAGGCTCAAGCACTTTAATGAGAACACGTTGGAAACGGAAGATGTTTCAATGCTTGAATATATTAAAGGGACGCTTGAAAAAGGGCTTTCAATTTTAGAAAAATAATAGTTATCATGGAAAAAATAAATGATGTTGTATATGTTGCCGAAGATGGCAAAAAATTCCTGACCATTGAAGAGTGTAAAGCATACGAATCAGTGCTTTGTAACGTAAAATTCTTCATTGTGTCGCACACTCCGGACCTAAACGAAACAGGTTTGTTTACAAGAAACGATGTGGTTGCTGTATATTCAGACAAAGGGGAACATCTCGCCATTGTCGAGAAATGGTGTGTTTCAGAAAAAGGTTACCAAATATTGGGACCGTCTGTTATGGGTTATGGTTTCCAAAGGCATTTTGAGATAACCGAAGGAATTGCCAAAAACGGTACGTTGCACTTGGTTAAGGAACGATGGAATAAATACAGAAAAGATGCAAGTGTTAAAGACGAAGGAAGCGGTTTTCCGTTTTACGACAACAAAGTCTTCCTGTCGCCGATTCCAGTTGACGGTTTTCCAGAACCTTACAACTACATGGACAAATGGTTTTTAAAAGATTAAAAAGCAGCAAATGAAAAATATATCAGAAATCCTTAAAAACGCACCGAAAGGGTTGTTATTGTACTCGCCTATTGTCGGCTATGTGAATCTTGCTGATGTCAACTGCCGCTAAGCTAAAGGCTTAGCAGCTTGCGAAACCACGCAGGATGTGTATCCGTTGTGGGTTTACAGCGCATTCGGCCGGTTGACATCGGCCTGCCCGCAAGGGGCGTCAGCCCGCCATCCAAGGGGGCTGCACCGCTCGATACGGGGTGTCTGCTCCTGAGAGCTATGTTCACCGCAGCGTTCCAATCCGCATCCAACACCACCCCGTCAGAACACACGTACCGCCTTCCTCGACGCTCTCCGTCGCGTTTACCGGTTCTGCTGTCCGTCTGACTCGTGTATGTCGGGGAAACCGTTTCCACGCGCTTTCCGCATCGTGGTGCCTTGTGCGACAAAACCTCCCTGAACTCCGCAAACGGGACCTGTGACATCCTGTTGTTATGACCCCTCCGCTTGTAACCGCTCTTGCTTCTCGAAGTGTTCTTCTTCAGCTTCTTCAGGTCCTCAAGCACCAACACTCCGGCATCTGTTGACGACAGCAGGGCGTTTGCCGCCCTCACGCACATGTCCTTCGTGAGGTTGCGCTCGCGCCTACTCATCTTCCTCGCCTTCCTCCTCGCGGATTTCGTGCCGACGCTGTTCAGCATGCGTTTCTTGTACCTCACGAGCCTCTTGGCCTTAAGGTACTTCGCATCCCTGAACGACCTGCCTTCGGAGGTGACGAACAGCTGTCTCATGCCGAGGTCAACGCCGCACGCGGTCTCGCGCACCACCGGCCGGTCGGGGAGCTCGAACGGCACCGAAAGCCACATCACGCCGTCCCTGAAGAACAGCAGGGGCTCACCCCACATGCAGGTGGAGAACATCTCCACGGCTTTGGGGTAGAGTTTCATCGGCACGTTCTCGCGGAAGGTGTCCTCTCCGTTGGAGAGTGTTATGCCGTCCATGGAGAGTCTACCGTAGAGTCGTTTGTCGAGGTGCATGGATAGGTGTTTCTTGCGGGGCACCTTGGCGTTGGCATGCTTGTTCTTGCGTATGGACTTGAATGCGGCGAGCGCGTCCTTGTACACCTTGATGACGGCCTGCGCGGGCAGTGCGGGGTACGCCTCCCTGAGGGTGTCGTACACGGCCTCGTGGACGGCCTTCAGTGTGAGGCTTGTGTTCTCGGAGCGCATGATGTCGCAGCACGTGTTGAATGCGTGCTTGGCGTGCGTCAGGAGGCCGAGCCAGTGTCTGAAGACCTTGTCGGAGGGTTTTAGTTGTATGTTGTACGAGCAGGTTGCCATGGTGTCACGTTTGTGATTGTCAGGTTATATATAATATAAATATCACGTTAAAAAAAAACAAGTTTTAAAAGGAAAGGTATTATGGAGTGTAGTATATTTGAGGAGAGGCGGTTCCTAAGCGAGGCTAAAGGCCTCGCATCTTCCCCGCCTATTTGATGGTGAAACAGTACGCATATGATAGATGGAATAAACTATGGCAAATAATCCCATACGCCGATAAACCAGGTATAACAGAAAATGACCTGAATAACATCGGAAGGTTCATGGAAATCGAAAAACTGAACGAATTTTTGGAAAAATTGTAAAATGGAAATTAATAAACTTTATATTAACGCAATTAAAGGAGTAATATTGGATGATGATTTCGCCTTCAATTTTTTACCTAAGAATTTTTTCTATATTCGTGAGCGTGAATTACATTTTGATAGTAATTATTTCTTTTTTTACACGAAAGAAGGTCAGCAATTACGTCACGAAAATAAAAAATTAATGGCTCTATACTTAATTTTGTCTTGCGATGCTACTGCGATGAAATATTACGAAGAATTTAATCCAGACCCTAAGTCATTAGCTGATTACAAAAAATATAAAAACGAGTTTTTATTGGCTAATCATGAGGTTTTATTTGAAAAACAGCCGATTAATTTCTTATCAAAAGAATCTATGTTCAACACAGTGCATAATATAGCAACTGAAGACAATGATTTCAAATGTGAAATGATAAGGCTTGGAATACTATCAGAAGATTGTTGTGTTAAATTAGAGACAATGAACAATTTAAGAGAATTAAATCAAAGAAACAAGTTATTTTTAGTTATAGATGAGTTATCTAAAGAATTATAATTTTAATAGTTAAAAACTGACACAATGTGCTTCATACCAAAAAGAAAAAAAGCATCAGGCTGAAGACGACAAGGAAAGACATAACATGCTACAAGATAGTCAACAAATCGGAAACGTCGGAAGAGGCTGTCATCTCGCTAATTTACAATTATGAATATCGAATCGGTGACATGTATGAATCAGTCATTGCAATACGCAGGCCGAACGTCTCCGAACACAACATATTGGCTGAGTCAGGATTCCACAGCTACAGGCGCAAGCCCAATCCAAAGTTCCTCGGCCACGATGAGTTCATAGCAAGGTGCACGATACCGAAAGGCGCGATATACAGCAAAAACAAAGATGAATATGTCTCGTCTCACATCATCATAAACGAAGTAATACCAAGATGGTAAATAATAAAAGAAAAACACAAAGAAAGTATGGTAACAGAAAAAATAATGAAATTGGCACGGGAGATTTACAAAAAAACACTGTCATATGAACTGGACACTCTTCAAGTAAACGATGACGGAACGACAACACACCTGCATTCAGACAGGTTTCTAGACGAGCACCCAGAAAGAAAAGATTCGCCAGAATTCACAGATGAGGAAGAGAAAGAACAGGCGGAGCTGATTGCAACCATGGCCCGTACATTCTATAACGGAAAATCATTATTTGACAATTAAAATAAAATCATAACACATTATGGCAAACAAAGACAGCTTGGGCGACAGAATGAAGGAGAATTACGAGAATAGGTTCAAATTCAAATTATTGAGAAGAACACCTGTTATTGTGAGAATCGATGGAAAAGCCTTCCATAGTTTTACCAGAGGTTTTAATAAACCATTTGACAAAGTTTTATCAAACGCAATGGATAAAACAATGCAGCAATTGTGCGAAAACATTCAGGGTTGTGTGTTCGGATATACACAATCCGATGAGATAACACTTATTCTTAACGATTACAAGAAACTTGAGAGTTCTGCATGGTTCGACAACGAGGTTCAGAAAATATGCAGTGTTGCGGCATCAATGGCTACAATGTATTTCAACCAGGCTTTTGCTAAAGAAGTTGAAGCTTTTGGAAATCTGATAAATGACCTGAAAAAAGGAAATCCGTTGGATAAAGTGATAGATAAACACAAAAAAATGTGCGAATATTATTCCGTAAGCGGTTCAAAAGATGCTGAAAAACTGTATAACACATACACCAATAAGCTTTACACGGCTATGTTTGACGCACGATGTTTCAACATTCCCGAGTCTGAAGTGACAAATTGTACAATTTGGAGGCAACAGGATTGTAGTAGAAATAGCATTGAAATGGTTGGAAGAACATATTTTTCCGATAAAGAACTCTTCAAGAAGAATTGTTCCAATATCCAAGATATGCTGATGGAGAAATACAATGTCAACTGGAACGATTTTCCTGTCAGATATAAAAGAGGATGTGCCTGTTATAAAAGAAGTGTTGGTGATGGAAATATATGCAGAAATGAGTGGTATGTTGATTATGATATGCCAATCATCACACAAAACAGAGAGTATGTTGAAAAATGGATTATTAATCAAAATTAAATAAAATGGAAAAAGAAACTTCAAAAAAGACTCTTCAGGAGGTTGTAACGGACTTGGACAAAATGTTCAACGTAAAGGTTGTTGAAAACTTGGATTCTGAAGGAAATGTAAGAAACAACAAGTATGAGTACCGCATTTCAAACGGAGAGCAAGGGGAAAAGGGTTCCGTTGATACAAGTTCAAAACTATTTGACTATTTCAGTGTGGAATACGAGAACTTTGAAAACGGAATGCCAGTGTATGATTCGACAAACGGGGTGAAATGCGAGATTACAGACATCTCAAAGGATTCCCTTTCATTCAAGCTGTCGTAGTTCGATTACAAAGGCACCGTCAAACCAAAACAGACATAGATGGCCGTGCCTTTTGTGTTAACAACTATTTATATCTTATAAAGAAGAAACAAACGAAAAATATGCCTAAAGTCATAAGGATTACAGAGAACGAACTAAAAAACATGGTAAAGGACGGCGTGAATGAATGTATCAACAGGTCACTACTTTCGGAAAAGTCGTTCAGGAGGGTTGTTGATTGGATTACAAACCATGAAATAGCTTTGGTGACAGCATTTCGCGGGAAAAAAGAGAATATAAAAAACCCTGAATCAGTAAAAGATGATGGAAGAGAGACGGGTTCACCCTATTCACACAAGGAAAACAGGGCAAGAAATCGCGAGTTGAGTGCATCTCTTCTCAGCTTGGGGTATGGTGTGACCAAAGTTGGCGGAACTTACATAGAAAATTTCGGAATGCCGAACGCAAGACACTCCAACGAGGAAAGTTTTCTTGTCGTAAACCTTAACAACGACCCTAAGTTCCTTGACAATATTTTCAAATTTTCGGAATATTTCAATCAGGACTGTTTCTGTTACAAGCCGAAGGATGAGGATGCCGCGTACAATATAGGAACCAACGATTCAGATTATCCGGGTTATGGTAATAAAGTCAGAAACGGCAAGTTCATAACAGGCTTGAAGAACGAGTTCATGACAAGGGTCGGTAACAAAGGATTTTCATTCACCGACAATGATGGTTTGGAACCCTATAAAACAAGTCATGCCGACCGTAAAGCTGAAAGAATGGAAAAAAGACTTGAAAAAGCTTTGGAAGAGAGTTTTGACAGGTTTTCAAACTACGGAGTTATGGGCAAGCAGTCAATAAAGAATCTTTGCAGGAACCTTGCCACTGAAATGGCTGAAAACACAAGAACAAGACTAAACGAAGACGAAATTAAGCATATAATACCAAAGTTGCCGCACACGAACAATGCCTTCAAGGTCGGTGAAATAGTGTTTATCCATTTGCAGAAGACGGTAAACGGAAAAGTCATATGGGTTGACGAACCCGCTGAAATAATAGAGGTGGAACCCACAAAGATAAGGATAAGAATCGGACAGAAAACCTATACCATACCGAAACAGCTTGAAAAGATAAAATGCACTGACACATGGCGTGCAATATACAACAGCCTAAACAACGGCGAAAGCGGTCTTGAAGCCGACATACAATCCGGAGAACTTAAGTTCGACTACAAAGACGTTGACGGTGAGGACAGCGTTGTCGTGACAATGAAACGCGGAATACTTAATCCCATAACATTCAGATACAGATATGATGATGTCAGGAACAACCTGCACAACGGTGTGAAATTAAAGGCAATCCCGATGAAAACCGAAACGGAAGAGGCTCGTACCGGATTATGGCTTAAGGATGGTGATATCAAGCCAATAAAAAGCAAGAATCCTGTCGAAGGAGCTGTCAACGTGAAACGTGATTGGGTGGTCTTCAAAAGAACAGGCTCCTCTTTCTCGGGTTCCGTGTTCGAAGGATGGAACATCAACTTTGCCGACGAACTCTGTTCGGAATGCCCGTGGCTTTCAACTATACCGGCCTTTTGGATTGCCGACCCGGACGGAAGCAGGGTGAAGAAAAAAACCACACCCGACAAGTTTTAACAACAAAATGGCGTTTCTGAATGAGACGCCATTATTTTTCCGATAAGAACGGAAAACTTTGAAAAAAATGTAGTATATTTGTGAAAAGAGAAAAACCAAACCTATGCAAAAGTTATACAGAAAAAGAAACATGCAGTATTACATAAACGAAAAATAGAAAGAGCGATTATTCGGAATAAGTCAACTACCCACGACTAAAGTAGTGGGTTTCCTTGCAGGAGTTAACATGAAAAATTTTAATTTATAATATTTTTAACAAATTTAATTCAAGTATCATGAGAGAAATTGAAGTTTCCGGAAATCTCGGGGCAGACCCTGAGGTTCTGACAACAAAGAATGGAGAAAACTATGTAAGAATGAGACTCGCAAGTCACGAATTCGGCGACGATGAAGGTGAAACAAGATGGTTTGATGTGGTGATGTTTCAAACGCCTAAAATCCTCCCGCATATCAAGAAAGGTTCAGGCATTAGGATTAAAGGTGACTATAAGGACACCATTTTCAACAGCGACAAATACGGGCCCCAAATCAACAGGAGTGTAATCGCTTACAAGATTGATTTTTGGAGTTCGGGAAAACGCGAAGAACAGTCTGAAAACAAAACCGCAACAAGTGTTCAAACACCCGAAGTGAAGGTGGAACCCGTGAAGGCATCACCGGCCGGTCCTAAATCACCTGCCAAGCCTAAAACATCTGCACCGAAACAGGTTGAGGTGAAAATGGAAAACGTTTCACCATCGGAAGATGATACAGATGACCTGCCCTTCTAAAATTCGTTTCGGATATTAATCCGAATATAGGCCCCGGCATGTTCGGGGCCGTTTTGATATATAATATAAACAAAAATATATATAAATCATCATTTATGTTAGACAATTATAAAATCAATAAAAGATTTCATGAATTTCCAGAACCAGAAGAGGTTAGCCGAATAAGGAATACAATCTTGGACAGTTTCAAAAACCTTGAGTTTCAGGAAGGGCCTCATAAATATTTCCTCCATAACGACGACGGAAGCATTACCGAACTTCCAAGCGTTTCGGCAACAACACACAAATATGCCAATGAATTCGATTCTATTGAAAGGTCTGAAGCATATGCACTTAAACACGGCGAAACCCCTGAATATTGGCGTGACCAATGGCAATACAAGAACAACACAGCAACCATAACGGGAACGTTAGTACACGAATTCGGTGAGTCCTTGGGTTGGATAAGGACAGGACATCCTGAAAATATATGCGAATCATGCAAGACCAAATACATTCCCGAAAAAGGTTGGCTTGTCCCGACAAGGGAAAAGGAAAAGGCCGTTGTCAAGTTTTGGGATGATATGCCGGATTATTACCATGTAATACTTCCCGAAGCAAAAGTCTATAATACCACCTCTGTACAGAACCCCTATGCCGGAACATTTGACCTACTTATGTATTACGACAACAAGGACAATCCTGAAAAAAGCGGTTGCGTTCTTATGGACTACAAAACAAACGAGAATATATATAATGAATACAACGAGAAGATAAAGAGATGCCTTAAACCCAATTTCGACGATTTAATAGACTGCCCATATAGTTTGTATGTTTTACAGTTGAACTTGTATCAGCTTGCTTTGGAGAATATAGGTGTAAATGTAATAGGGAGAAGGCTTATATGGCTTAAACCAGACGCAACATATGAGTTGGTCAAAGTACCGAATATCATAGAAAGGATAAAACAAAATTTCTGATTTTTTTGGTAACTATTTATTAGTTGACAAAAACCTGAACGTTTTTTAACATAGTAATTTTTTCAATATGGAAAAGTCGAATTATTGCCCTAATATGTTTTATGATACGGAACAAGTGTCAATTGGTGAATTCAACACACTACAAGAGTGTATGAATTTCCCTATTCATAATATATGGTGCATCAACAGGGATGAGGATAATCTGTTTGAAAAATACAAGTCACAAGGCAACAGGGTTTTAATTATTTGTTGTTGGAATAGAAGTGATAAGTGGAAATTTGTTGTGGGTATTGTAAAGGGTGGTAACGTAAAATACTTCGATTTGAATGATTTACCGATGGATTTGGTTCAGTTGGATTTTGAATCATATCTCGGAAGAGATGCTGTTGCAGCCATTAAAGGATTAAACGAACAGACTATTTATAATAAAATAAAAGAAAATATAAAAATGAACAAGAAACAAACAATTAGATTAAACGAAAATCAATTAAGGCAGATTGTTAAACAATCTGTAAATAGGATCTTGAATGAAGAAATTGACGAAAGAAGTTTTGAAGAGCTAAACAACATAGCTACAAAATGGGTTAATCTTCAATGCGAAATTGAAGACTGTTTAAGCAATTTAGGCTTTAAAAAAGAAAAATTTAACATGTTAGCTAACAGAGCGGCCAATTATTTACAAAGTATCATAAATGAAGCTGAAGGTGATATGTATTATTCAAGAAGTGAAATATAATAACAATAAAACAAAAAAATTCCCCGCACTCAATTAAGAATGTGGGGAATTTAATTTAACCAAAAACCTATCGCGATTAGATATTGAAGGCTTTCTTTTCCTCCTTGTTATCCTTTAGGAGTTTTGCCTTGACCACAAGGATTCCGTTTTTGACAGTCTTGGTGAATGTGCCATAATCAATATTCATAGGAAGGCTGAACTCCTTCCTGAAATCGGACATTACGGAAAATGCCATATTGTCACCTTCAAAACTTTCTGACATTTTTCCTGACACTGTTATTGTCTCATTCTTTGGATCAACTCTGACCTCAACGGTTTTCTCGTCATATCCCGGAATAGCCAAAGACAGTTTGTATTCACCATTTTCAATCAGGGAATATGAATCTTTTTTGGGATGTCCGCAAACACACCTTTTGAGTTCATTTTTGGCACCTGTTTTCTTATTATAACAAATGCAGTCTTTTTTCTCTTCCTTTTTCTTCGGGCATTCCAATTTGCCGTCCATCAATTCAAGCTCGTCAAAAGCGTCTTCAATCCAATTCAAATTTACGAATTCATCGCTAAAAATATCCATCATACTTCTTTGTATTTTTTTTTTGTTTATTATTGTTTTAATATTCTATAACCTCTACAATATCTGTTTTATAGTCCTCCAATTTTCGGTCTCCATATATACCATTGTTTACACATATGCAAAGAATCGGCTCATATGTAAACGGATTGTACAATATCAGTGCATCTGAAACCGTAACAATTGCACCATTCCAATTCTCATCGGATTTCTTTATTTTCTCCTCGTATTTTTGGACCCACTCCTTGTCTTCCTTTGTCGGTGGGTCATCCCACTTTATTTCACTTCTTCTTACATGGTCAGACAGCCTGACTTTGCTACCAATCCTGAATCCACAGTTTTTGTACTCATCGCTTTCCAATGCCATCTGTCTGTTTTTTGCGAGTATTTTTATAGTTAAATCTGTCTCATCTTCGATTAACCAAGTATCCGGGTCAAAAATAATGTTGTTAACATCATCTTTTTTTAAAAGGTATTCTTTAAGCCATTTTGATATACATTCTGCCATATCCGTTTCTGCAACCTTCATTTCATCAATGATTGAAGAATGCTTGATTTCATTCAAATGGCCTAATGGTTTTGTTTCATGATTAAAAGGTTCCGCCGAAGCGGAAATAGAACCATCCGATTTAATTTCAAATAAATGACCGTCATGGCCAAGGTATCGAATAATATTTTCGTCTAATTCCGTAATGTATCCTACTTTTTTAAGTTTCTTTTCCATTTCTTTCTTTTATTATGTATTATTGTTATATGCAAAAACTATACCAAATCTCTTATTTTTTAAGGTTATTTTCTTTTTTGGTATAAGTATATGTTTTGGTAATATCTCTTGAATTTGGCACGTTTCCGCTAATTCTGGGGTACGTTATCGTTTCTGTTCAGAGATTCTTTTCCAAGACGCTTCAAGAAAAGAATCAATATTTTCGTTGTTATAAAAACAATCTATTCCGTCTTCGAATTGTACTTTTCTGGCTACGTTTCCAAAATACATTTCGACAAAATTGAAAACCGATTGCCCTTCTCTCCATAATTTAACTTTCCTTTCCATAAGGAAATTTATAAAATTCATGAAAGATTCCTTATTCTTTTCTTTGTCGGAATAAATTTTAATTATCTCGTCGGTTTCACGAATATTCTCATTTTTTAAGTTTATCGGTTTGCAATCTCCGTACCACACATAAAACTCGCCCCATGTTAATTCGACATATGCTGAAGGGTGTATGTCGGACATGAAAGAGATATAGGGATACACATTGCCTTGAATATATGTTGGTTCATAACCTTTTTGGCACACAAGATAAAAACCACTGCCCCTTTCTTTCTCTTGACAATATTTTGCCCAAAGCAACTCTGATAGCAGTTCGTCTCTCGTGTATTGGAAATTATTCTGACGTTGTTTGAAGATATCTTTTTCTTCCAAATTGTTTTCTTTCATCAGCTCGTTTATCTTGTCATCGATATACCATTTGGCTTTCTTGAGGTCCTCAATCTCCTTCTCGACCGAAGTCATGTCCGCCTCTTCCTTATGGCCGGCTCTCAACAGATACTTAACAGCGTTTCCCGTGCAGAAATCAAGATGACGTGTTATGTCAATAACCTCTATCCCGCATTTATCCTTTAGCCACGTATAATGACTCGGATGGTTAACCTTGTCAGGCATTGTCACTTCGTCAGGTGTCATCGGTAATTCTTTTGTTAGCGGGCATTTACTCTCGTTTATAGGGTTTGTCAAATGGTCGGGATCATAATCACCTGATTCATACACACGGTTCCCTACAACAAGCATATCCTGTTGTCGGCACAAAAAATCAACATTTATCCTATAATCTTCAAGTGTTGATGAAAGTACCGAATGATATTTGCAATTAATACAATCAACCATAATTTTTAATTCTTTTCCAACAAAATCTTAACTTCATTCGCCAATTTCTGGGCATCTGGATGTGCGGCTGGATCACAACGCATGTCAAGAAAACGTTTCCATCCCTCGCCTTCAATTTCGGGAAAACCACATAAGCATAATTCCGTTTCAATGGACAATGGTAATATCTCCCTCGCCTCCTGAGGTTTCATCTTGTATTCCCTTACCATTTGGTTGTATCTTATCTCAGCGTCCTCACACGCTGATTTGAAGAGCCATTCCTTTGTTCCGATGTCCTCTTCCTCTCCGTCAACAAACCAATACGGCTTGGTGAATCTCATACCGCCTTTTCCCCAATCAACATAACGGGTACTTTTCATTAATGACGACAATGTGACATGGGTTCTGAACGAGTCTGCGGTCACTCTTGAACATGTAAAAACAAAAGTCCTTCTCGGGAAAAATCGTTCTACAGTCCAATACTTTTCCGCAATCTCCAAAGCCTTGTCAAACCCTAAGTTGTCACACATAACCCTGAAATTTGTCGTGACCTCCCAAAGCGGAAGGTATGGATTTTCTTTGTTTACGTTTATTCTACTGTATGGGCTATGTATAACCTTGAATATTTCTTTTGAAAGAGGCTCAGTCAAAAAAGGAACCCTCATATTCACCGTCCCGAATTCAAGGCACCTTCCGTGGCCCCGTTCAAACAACGATTTAACAAAAGCCTTGCTGTCACCTCTCTTGCTCAAACCATGTCGGTTGTAGCATATTCCGGCACAGTAGTCGATATGCTTGAGCATACCATCCAATCCAGGTTCCTGTATAACCTCCCTTACTGATGATTCTGTAAATAACATTTATTTTATTTTTTTCCTATTATTAATTTTCGTCAATGTGCCAAACAAACCGTCAAAACCAACCAATTTACAATTTCGCTTAATTTCAGGTCTGCCTGACCTTTCATTATGGTTGAGACATATTCATCCTGACAATTGAGTTTCTCCTTGATATATTCCCTCGGTTTCTCCTGTGATGATAACAAATCAACTGTTATCATCCACGATTATCTCTCCTGTATTCGGCTTTAACCTTCCAATCTGAAGGTGCCGGTGAGGCGATTTCTTTCAGTTTTTCCAAAGGAGTTTTAATCGTTTCCATATATTGAAATTGCTGTATATTCCGAATCGGGAATGTCTTTCCTTAATATCTCGTACTCTTCCGACAGCGAATCGTAAGATTCAAATTCTCCGTCTTCAACTTGTTCTCTCAACCATATGGAGAAGTTTTCCTCAGAAGGTTCAACATTATCTTCCTTGCACTGTTCTTCGTATTTCTTACGCAGTTCTTCTCTTGTGTATAACTCCTCATCTCCCCAAAAATCCAAAAACGGCCCGCTGATTTCGTCACCGTTTTCAAATTTCTCCCAATCTTCTTTCTTGTAGATTGACAATGTGTGTGTGGAGCTTGAATTTGTTTCGAATACACTATTTCTAACTTGCCTTAACATAACTTTATAATTTTTAAACAATTTATTTTTTTTTTAATTTCCTTTAAAAAATAGCTCTATATCGAGTTTTTCAGCCATTTCTTTGCTTTTTTCCATGAATTCATCTTGCGTTTCATAATCATATTCAAAACCCACTCTCGGCATATAGTAACCATTGTATTCGTCGCCTCCTGAATACACAAAACTATTTTTAGCCATAATAAAACGCTCCAAAGCTGAATCGTCTGTGGTTATCTTTTTGTAAAAATCCTCAGTTTCTTCAATATGATCTATATATGCAAACTTGTTTTTGAATATCTCATTTTCTATGGTGTATGTCGGTTTCCATTCTTTGCAATATTCATAGCACGATCGTTCACAAAACTCTATTAGTTTCATCACGCTACTTATGATTTTTTCTTTTGTATCACAATACGGGCAATCAAGTTTATTTTTCAGATTTCTTTCAAGTATTCCATATATTTTTTCATAAAACAAAATTCGTTCCTCAACAGGTATAACACGTTTAGGGTAAGAAAGGAAAACAATGACCGAATATGCTATTCTCTTTCCTATTGAATTTTCAATCTTTGGGACACGCCCGAATTGAAATCCACTCTCCCCGTAACCATATATGTCATATTGGCTTAATTCGTAATCTGTATTTTCCTCACATAAATTCTTCGCTATTGCGATTGTGTGTGTAGAGCTTGAATTTGTCTCAAAAACCAAATGTCTGATTTGTACTTTCATATTCTTGTTTTTTAATTGTTAAATTTCATTGTAAAAATCATCAAAGCTGCCAAGATAATAGTCTATACACTCACAACAGTTGTAATAACAATAGTCTACATATTTGAGCAGTTTTGCATCTATATCATTCAGGTAGTCGGAAAATAGTTTGCTGTATTTCTCCTGTTCGGTTTCACTCAAGACTCTACTTCTTCCGAAATCACCTGACTCTTCACCGTAAGTGTGATATAATTCGTAGCACAGATAATAGTTTATGTTTTTGCCATCATCAAATACCTCGATGAAAAACGGCTCTTCAAGTTCATTGCCCAACTTGTCAGAGAGAACTTCATCAATCGGATACATCACAGCTTTAATTCTTACATAATCGCTCATAATACTTGTTTTTTTTTATTTATCATTAGTGTTTTGTAATACAAATATACTACATTCCATAACATAGTTCAAAGAAAAAACGAAAAAAAAAAACAACTCTTCCAGAGATTATCCGGAAGAGTTTGCATTCTGAAGAAATTAGCAGGAGTTATTGTTTCTCCTTTTTTTCGTCTTCTACTTCAACCTCTTCGTTAAGATACTTTTCAAGCTTTTCAGCAAGTTCGATTTCCTCAATGGCTTCGGCCTTGTCGTTGAAGCATTCAATCATCTTGTGGAGGACGCATTTGATGTCCGCTGTTTCGGCAAGTTCCTCCATGTATTTTTGGAGTTTTGTCTCTGCGTCAATCTCCTTTTCCTTGCTTTTGAGTTTCGCGCCTTCAAGCACGCTGTGAACCATGTTGATTCTAAGGTTGATTTTTGAGGTCTCGCATCTCTTGCGCATGTTCGCCTCGATTCTTTTCATCTTCTCCATAATTTCGAAATTATAAGTTAAAATTTAATTTTATTCTCTTTCTTCTTGTCTTTAACACTAACTCTCTTGACTCTTCGGGTTCCTCTTCCAGGGTTCCACATGTCCAACCTGAAACATCCCAATTCAGACTTGATATTGTATAGGGCTCACCTGTTGTTGTGGCCCATTTGTAATAATAAACCGAATCTGTTCCTGTTGAGGTTGTTATCAATGATGACGAGTCAACACCAATTGTTCCGGTTAAGTCAACCGATTTTATTCCGCATTCAGGGGTGGTAAGTGTTAGCGTATAAACACCGTCAAGGTTGCTTTTTAAATCATCTGTTGGCATAACAATTTATATTAAAACGTATTATTTGCTACATTTGTTTCCCTGCAATATGGGGAAAGCACATCCACCGCCTGAGCAATCAACGATGCGTCCTTCAAGGTATATACGCCGTTCTTCTGTGCGATTTCGACACCTTGGATAAGCACGTCCATACATTGCTTGATATTGTCTGTTAGCAGAAGGATTCCTTTGCCGATATTGGGTTCAACATTCTGTTCCTCTACAGGTTGCATTTGAGGCTCAACCTCCTTAGTCTTTTTCTCTTTTGTTGTTTTTGCCATATTAATTAAATGTTCTATTTTAAATATATTATTTTTATAGTACTATTCCAAGAACGAGCATGACCGATGCGGCAAGCATAAGGAAAACCCTCCAAAACGTGTCGTTACCTTTCACTGACAAGCCTCTCAGCGCATTTGTCATTGTTGACAATGTTACGTTGAAAAATAGGAATGATGAAATCAGTCCTAAGAAAAGGAACATTGAGTTCAGTGAAACCATAAGCGCGAACATGACGCTTGCGGCTGTGACAACCAATAAGAAAAATCCGCTTCTGTTTAACATATCCTTAATTGTTTGATTTGAGAATATTTTTTGCGTATTCAGCCAACAATTTCATAAGGAACTGTTCTGAATTGAAACCGCTGTCCAAATACTTTAACAGCATGGGGGAATACCCTGAAAGGAATACATTTCCCCATTCGTCCTGCTCGGGTACATTAGAACCTCTTGAATTGAAGTTCCACCACACAATCTTTGTCATTATACCCTTCCTGCGCCACTCTGACATAAGACTGTCCTTTCTATTACCGGAGCCCTGATCGAACTGCATGTCGGAAAGTACGACAAGATATTCGGGAAACTCCTCCTTCAAATTGGAAAGTATGTCCATTACAGCACCGAAATCAGTGTTGCTGCAATCCCCCGTGTACATGCTTCTTATTTCCCTGATATATTGGGAATCCTTGTTGGGGAGGCTTCTTGAGCAAAAATCGTATACAGTTTTCTCTCCGCCCAATGTTATGAGTTTAGGGCGGCTTGAAAAAGACAATACCTGATTAGGACAGTATGTGCTGCACTTACCAAGATAGTGTCCAATGGACAATGCCTTTCCCATTGAATCGTTTTCATCGAGCATACTTCCGGAGGTATCCACAATAGGAATCCAACTGCCGCTTATTTTCTCGATCTTTGAGAAAAACAAATCGGGGTCAAAATCCTCTTCAAATGATTTCCTGTATATGTCATATACGGTTGTCACTGAAACGTTCAGCTTGGCCTCACCCTTTCTTACTGACTCAAGGTATTCGGCAAAACGCTCTGCGGTATCCTCACCCTTTAGGAATCTCTTGTAATACTTCAGCATGGCCTTTGACGGCACATGAGAGAACACTATTTCATCTGTTCTGTGTCGTGACAGTTTGTTTTCTGTAGTGTCACATTTGACAAAGTGACCGTATTGCTGCTTGTTCATTCCCCATGCTTTCGCAAGTCTCCTTGCAAGCATCAGGTTCTTTGAACTGTATCTCGGAACCCATTTCTTGGCAAGTTCGTTTCCGTTTTCAATCTCCCTTCTTATGAAAGACTGCCAAATCTCGAACATTCCGTTGAAAAACATCTCGCATTCCCTGAAATCCTTGAAGCTACCGGCTTTAACCACGTTATCGGGCGAAACACCCGACAATGCCATTAATCTTCTACCTACGTCCTTGTAACCCAAACCATAGCGGGGGTCACGGATGAACATTGAGAAAAGCTTTTCAAGCTTTGTCGTTCCGATTTGCAACTCTTTGGGATGCTTTGTGTAATACTCGCATTTGAAGAGGATGTCAACCAATTTGTTCTTATGACTCTTGTATGCGACATCGCCGTTTTCGGTCTCAGTCAAATTAAAAAGCTGAGACAATTCAGACTGTTTGTAATTCTCAACCATGTTGTTTTGTGCAGTAGTGCTTTTGTTGTTTCCCATAAACATTTGAAATTTTGCTGTTTTGACTACCTTTTTTATTTTCTAAACTAACAATCCAAATATACTGAAAATTAGAACAAGATGTATATCTTTTTTTCTTAAAAAATGTTAAAATTTAATTACACCAAACCAATGTTGGGTTATTCTTGTGTATGTCCGTTGTAGGGTACCATTTCCTGAACTCCTGTACGTCAAACGGTTTTGCCAATATATGAGCACCGTTTTTTGTCGGAATCTGTGCAATTACCTTGTCATTTCCTTCGGGCCTTAATGTGTTAATTAACTCACAAATTTTGTTAATGTATGTTTTCTTCAGATATTCATTATTATCTGTATTATTGAAAATCTCAGAAATATCATTCCAATCAACGTCAATCAACCATATCGGATTCTTTGAACCACAGGAACCTGCAACGGAGTCAAAAATCTTGTAAGGCTTATGATAGTTGTCTTCCGAAATCCTGTTGGCAAATTCCTTCAAACATTGGCAGGTACATTTCTTGAACGACTTTCTGTTAGGGTTAAGATATATCCTTGCGTTGTTTTTATCTGCAAGCCAAATCAAGTCTTCCTTTATTTCCATTAGTTGGTTTTCCCTATGCAGATAGACAGTTTTCAAAGTGGAGGAATTCCTATCCACATCAGGATTCTCCTTCCTCCGCTTTATTATCTGCAACATATAGAAATCATCATTACTCTCGAACTTGAGAAGACTGTTCAGTTGTTCAAAATTGTCTATCATTTTTTTCTATTTGTTAATTGTATGCATCGGCCATCTCGATATCAACTTCACCCTTGTCAATTTCCTTTGCCTCTTTGCCGAGGAAATAAAGGGTCTTAAGCTTGAAACACTCTTTTACCGGGTCATTGTCTATCCTGAGGCAGATACCTTCCCTTGGAACACTGTTTCTGCACATCGGTTCATTGAGTTCCATTCCGAAATGTTCCTTGTCGTTCTTAAGCGCTTCGAGCACGTTTTCGTTCCAATGGTTTGACGGGTCAATGTCAGGGTATAAGTCTGAGAGTTTCCCGTGGAACAGGATTGGATAAGGCATTATCCGGTCGGAAATATCAGGAAAGATTCCAACCAAATTGTTGGTGAAATCAATAACCTCATCTATCTCGTATTCCTTGTGCGTCCCGTCTTCCATCTTTTCATTGACACGGTATATCATCAGCTTGTTTGTACCGGGTTCACAACCATAGTCGTAATTCTTCTGAATCATCCTGTTAGAATTCGTGAGATATCCAACAATCTCGCCATAGATTGTCACGTTATGGGGAATCTTTCCCTTGAGCAGGTCATGGTATTCACCCCAAATATCTGTCGAGTAGAAACCGCTGTTGACATACTTGTTTATGTATTGGTTCTTGATTACCGTCCTTGAGGAATAGATGTCATAGTACTCAGTGTCAAACTTCTTTATCTTGCGGTTTTCAATTTTAGATTTCTTCTTTTCAAGTTTGGAGATTTCTTCATTGATTACTTCAACAAGAAAGTTACCCTCCATACATTTTTTTGATTCTTCCACTGAAATTGTAACACCTTCCTTTCCTTCTGAAATATCTTTTAATCTCTTATTATTTTTATCAATCTCACGTTCAATTATTGAAATCTTCTTGTCCATGAATGAGTTTACGATGTTCCTGAACTTGTTCAAAAGAGTGTTTTTCTTTACAAGAACATTTCCAAGACAGAGGCTTGTTCCGTGAAGTTTATTACTAATCACCACGTTATCATCAGGTTTTAATTTCCACATATTGGAATTTAATTGGCCGGTGTCGTAGTGAAAGTTCCATTCCCCTTCAATCATCCTGTCGAACTGCCTGTATTTCCTATTGTTTTTTCCATTGCCGCCACCACTTCTTACAGGATTGGTTCTCGGAACATATGCTTTGACAAAAAGGTCGCCACAGATTGTGTCGAAATCAAACGGAATGAAATTGCCGTTATCGTCATACGTGACATAATCGGACAGGTTGACACCTGACAGTTCGGGTTTCCAATTAACCAAAGACTCAAGAGTCAGAAGAACACCCATTGACGGACATCCTCTCAAGCGTATCATCTTTACACGACCGTGCTTGTTGAAATATCCGACCATCTTCTTGGCTTCGTCCTGTTTGCCTTCAGAAACGAGCTTCTCCACCTCAATGGCGTTGCTGTTAAGATGTCGCTCCCCAATCTCATACATGTTGTTTATGCTTAAGAATGAAGAATTTAACTCTGTTTCGTTCTTGCAATAAATCATGTAATCGCCTTCCTTGACATCGTTCTTGTTGACAACAACGGAGAAACCGTCAATGATGGCCTGCTTCAGGTTGTCTGAGTTCTCAATGTCCTTGAGTTCACCAACCCTGATAATTGTCGAACAATACTCTTCCTTGAAACTTTCTGATTTTGAAAATATTTCCTTTGTCATTTTATTTATTTTCTTCGTGTTTATGCTTAAGTCTTTCAAAAAAATCGTTGAATAACGTTAGGAGCTCTTCTCCGTGCTCAACACTCCAATGGCCGGGTGTTCCGTCATCAAAAGGCAGTATTTCGAAGTTGTAATAGTACGGCAAGTCTTCCCCGTCTTCTTCGCAGCACGGTACACTCACCGTAGATATCTTAATCCTTTGATAATTGCTTCTATCATCATCGGTATCGGCTGGCTGTACATAGGTTACCGACATTTCTTCAATTCCGACATTAGGTTCCTTCGGGAAACTTGTGTTTTCAATTTTTATCTTCATCTTTTCTCCTCCTGTTTCTTCTTCTACCTATTCTTTTGAATAGTCTTTCTGTAGGTGTGAAAAGTAAAAACATATTGCATATCAACATGGCTATAAACCCGAATATGGATAACACGCACCACGATGCAGCATCACAGAAAAGACATTCCAAAGAAACACGGATGGCCATAATCATGCATGCCACCGAAGCCACCGTGAAAAGGATATAAAGAATTGTTATTAAATCAATGATTTTCAGTCTCCTGTCTTTCCTCATGGCAATTAATCTTCATGCTCAACTCTTACAAATGTCCAACGGTCATATATGCTTACTACTGAGACCATGCACATTGCCGTGTTTTCAGATCTTCCGTAGAAAATATAGGAAAGATGGTCTTCATCGAGATATACTACATCCCCGCACATCCCGTTCAGGTTCACGTGCTTCCTGTCAACAACAGGAACGACAACCTCCTTGTCAAAAATGTAGATTTCGGCATACGTCTCCTCAACACAGACATGGCACTCCTTTATCTTGAGGCCTTCCTTCGGTTCCGTGACAACATACGTTCCGTCACAGGTGAAATACTGTGCGCTTGCAAAAAGCGACATTAGGATAAAACTTGAAAATAATAAAATCTTTTTCATCTTTTTTACTTTTTATAAACTATAATTTAACTAATCAAAATAGCATTTCAATTCTTTGTTGTCATTGAAAATGAAATCACAAATGTCGTATTTGTCATATTCGTCAACAACACAGTCGTTTGTATTGTATGGGGCGGTTTCGTGGTCAAACATTGCCTTCTCCTCGTCCAATACCTTTATCATACAAATCTGTGGATTCACAATTTGCACGGCTTCAAGCAGTGTGTTGTACAAGGTTTCGTACTCATAAAAGTAAGTCCCGCAATAAAAGTGTTTGCATGCAAACCACGAAGCCATATAATCGAACTTCTCCTGTTGGGTCGATAGAATACAAGGTTCATTATACCCAACATTAGAGTAATCACGGCAATGGGCAATCACACAACTTTCGCCTTCGGTCTCCAACTCAAAGGCATATTCTTTCGGTTTCTTAACGACTAACGTGTGTACCGAACTTGAGTTAGTTTCAAATACACTATTCCTCTTCGTTTTCATTTTCTGGGGCTTTATATTCTTTACCGGTTGTCAACCCTTCCTTGTATGCCATATAATCATCGTCCTTGTCCTCAAACTCCTTCAATTCGTTCATTACCTCATAATCGTAATATTCAGACATTTCGTCATGGAAATAATCCAAATCGTCTGATATTGAGCGGATTTTCTCATAGAACTTCTCATTGTCGTCAAACCAATCGGGGCTTTTCACAACAACGGCAAGTCTGACAAGATTCTCGACAACCATGTTGGCCACCTTGTCAACCTCAACCTCACATTCGCCGTGCGAATATTTCCATCCGCAATACCAAACGCTTTTGTCTTCTTCAGTGTCATACCTGTTAACGGCATATCCGTAACACTCCTCCCTTATAAGCCATTTCATGCAGTTAAGAGTGAACCTTATATGCTTGATAACATTGCTTATGTCATTCGGATTATGTTCAAGAAGACAGTACATCTGAAGCTCTATCTTCATATCTTCCAAATCGTTGTGCAATGACTTGCGGGCGTTTTTCCGCAATTCATCCATTTTTTCCTCACTTGGAGAGAATGTTCTGTAATAACTCATATGGTTTCTTTTTTTTCTAATACAAATGTACTACAATCTGAATAAAGTTTTCCAAAAACATCAAAGCGTTCTTATGTGCTTGAACATTTCGTCCATTGTTTTGTTTCCTATTGGAAATCTTTCGGTTGAAAGGGAATTCTTGGCATATTCGTTCTTCACCATGTCAATGTAAAATGTGAATTGACCATCGTCACCCATGTAAAATTCGTTCCATTCACTTTCAGACAGTAATTCTTTGACACCCAACTGTTCTATTGCAAGATTATCAAAAGAAACAACAAAACATTTTTCTATCAGCCTGCTCAAACTTCTTTTCAATTCCTTTATTTTATTGTCCACATCATTTTTCTCTTTGTAGGATATGCCTCTTCCTAGTTCCTTATATCCCAATATGAGAACCTTTGCGTGTATTGCGGACAACATTTCATATTCGCCTCTTGTAGTTACACCGGCTATCGTGTGGAACACTACATTATCCAAACCTTCCGTAGCCAATATAGCCTCCTGATGCGTTTTGAAATCACCTGTCGAAAAACTGACCCCGATTCCATATACCATATTGTTTTTCTGCCATTCCTTTAGTTGTTCAACTCCTTTTATCAACTGTTTCTCGTTGACTGTCAAGTTGGTTATGATACTTTTTCCTTTAAGGAACACAAGCAGTTCTTCAAGTTGCGGATGATCCAAATCATTGCCATTTAGGGCAAGTTCTGTAAACGGATGCAATGAGTTTAGCCACGGCGAGTTGAAATCAATTTCAGAGTGTTTTCCGCTTGAGGTACATCCTTCATAACAAAACGGACACCCAACTGAACATTTATCTGTTAATTTGCAATCCGTGTTTTCTGAAAACGACGGTGTAAAACAATCTTCCTCGGTTTCTCTAATTTTTGTCCCATCTTTTAGAATGGTTACTGTATAATTTCCATTCTCGTATCTTCCTAAAATGTTATTTTCCATTCTTATTGCCATTTTCTTTTTCTTTTACAAATTTTTAATAATTCAGGTTTATCATGTATGTTTCCGACAACAAAAAGGGTATTGTTGACATCGATAAGACTTCCTATGTTGCAGTGATAGTTTCCGTTATATTCAACTTTAATAAAGTCCTCCTTTTCAATCCATTCTTTTCCCTTTCCACACTTGCAATATCCATTTATATATCTTACAACATCACCTTCATATATTTCACTTCCGTTTGCGTCGTTTATACCTGTGTATTGACCAACGGTTTCTTCTTCCACTTCTTCCTCAGAACCATCTTCAATTTCGCCAATCATAACACACTTGTACGCCTGTGGTGTTTCTGGCGCTGGAGAATCAGTTTCACGAACAATCAGGTTTCCGAAAAGCCATTGCCCGTCTTCTTTCCTGCCTCTGAATTTAATTATTCTATGCATTATATGGGTAATAATTTGAAGTATGTATTATATGATGCATATCATTTGAAATACGCATTAAAAGCTGAATTTGTCATAGGTAACAACGTCGGGCCACCCACAAAATCCTCTATTTCCCTGAAATCGGTATATGACATGGCCGACTTAAGATATGATTTGAAATTGTCAACCCATCCTTCCAACGTATATTCAACCGGCACATATCTCATAATACCCTCAGCTGTCTTATTTCCTTCCCCACCGAATTCTTTTTGCGCCTTTTTGGTACTCATGCCATAATACTCTCTTAATTTGACATATGATTTGTAAATTGAATAGTCATCATCAGAATATTCATTATGAACAATGGCTTTTGGATAAGCATCTACATTGTATTCTTCGATTGTATCACCACATGCTTCCTCGCATCTTGCAAGGATGTTACCCAACATGACATAATCAGCACCCAACGCCAAGGCCTTTATTACTTGGTCGAAATTATGGAAACCACCGTCAGCGATGATTTCAGGGCAAACGTCATAAAGTCCTACTCCATGATAATATTCCTTGCATTTCCTCATTTCCGAAATCAGACTTGCCATTGGATAGTGGATTGAAGTGTTGGCTGAAGTGGTGCAGCAGCTACCTCCTCCGATTCCGCAACGGATATAATCGATTACTCCAGGATATTTTTTACATATCTCATGATATGTCAATGGATTGGCAATGTTACCGACCATGATTGAAATCTTCCTGTCAAACTTCTCCTTTGCCATCTTGCACAAATCATAAACTGATTTCATATGACCGTTTGCAATGTCTATGCAGAAAAAATGCCTTGTAGGTAATTCCATATTCTCAACAATATTCCTGAACTCCACCAAACCAACGGCAACAAAAACCTTGTCCGACAAATCCATGCGTCTTTCAAAGGGAATGTTTCTCGGTATTACCGTTCTAATTCCGGAATCCTCAAAGACCTTGTAATTGGTATCATCAATGACGCTGCTCATCGGTGCGGCAAACAATGGTAAACAAGGTCCTATATAATACACATCGCATTCCGAACGGCTATTTATCGAGCTTAATGTAGCAGGAACAATGGTTACATCATTCAAACCATATAACATCTTATCCTTTAACATATTTTCAATATTAGATTAAAACAGATTTAACTTTCTCAAACATTCTTCCGCTATATTTTTTCTTTGAATCGTAGAACAGACAGGTATTTTTAGTGTGTATGCTTGTTACCATTTTTCCGTTCTTTTCTTTTTCGATAAAGAGAATATATTTTTCATGGTTTGGAAAAAACACATACCACCTATTATTAACTCCCTCTTTGTTTAATAGAAAAAATTGCGGGTCTTCATACAGCATTTCCCACACCTTCAATCCTTTCGGGTTCCAAATCTCAGGAAAGAAGAGATTTGAAACCAAAATGAATGTGTTTATTACAAACAGGATAATTACGATAATCAAATACAATAAGATCATTTTTAAAAAATTAGAAGTTCCTCCAATCAATAAGGTAGACATTTGAACCGTTCAGTGCTTCAACGATATCGGAAATCTTTGTGATGGTATATCCGCTCATCGAAAACGGTTTGAAGATTTCATGGGCACATTCCTCCTCGACCTTATTTAATGACACCAACAGAAAATATTTTTCATAGTCGGTATCATCGAAAGATGCGTTGTATACTTTCTCTCTTATCTGTCGGTTGATGGCAATTTGTTTGTGCATAACAAACTGCTCCCTTGTCATGCAGTTCCCGTATGTTGCACTGTCATAGGCGTCACTTCTATGAATCAGTTTCCTGTTAGAATCCATTGCATACACAATTTTATTGAATAATCTCTTAAACGGATTCTTGCATTCCTCGCAAATTTTATCGTTTTCCATTTTATACAAATATACTATTTTTCAAAACTAAATTTTCCTAAAAAACATCGCACAATTTAAAAATCCAAAAACCAAAGCACAATACAAGGGATAAACCGAACACAATCCACTTAACAACATTCGAAGTCGAAGTTCCTAAATATTTGAAATCCGAAAACTCCTTTCGTTTCCATTTGCTCTCAATGTTCTTTTCAAGCCAAAGACCATACGACTTTATATCCAATGTGTCATGCTCAGCAAACCAATTCCTTGTCTCCACTTCAAGCCACGGCTCATCACACCATGAGAACGCCCCACACCATTCAACTTTCAAACTGTCATTTACACCAACACATACCACAAGCTCGTTCTTGTTCCCGCCGTGCCAATAGCATTTCTGCTTCTCAACCGTTTCGATGCCAAGGTTAGATGGATATACTAATACAAACAACCTGAATTGAGACTTCTCGCCATAAACTGCATTTATGTAGTCTATTTCATCTATAGCATCATCATCAGGAATGAAGCCCAATATAGTCTTTTGTTTGTACCCTCTCACTTCAGGATATTCCATCAATCCATATTCCCTTGCCTTGTCATAATCTATATCGGTATAACGGAATATGGAGTTTGTCCCTTTGAACGGATTCCTGTATCTGTGTTTTCTTGTATATGAAACAATCGTTCCCCTCTCGCCATTCCACGAATATGACTGTGCGTCGCCGTTCTTCGTATAGTAGTTCCTGAACATTGGGACAAAAACACCATCCGTTCCGAATTTTTCCCTTATGGTGTCAAAATCATACTCGGTTATCCATCTCTCTTTACCAAGGCTCGGCTTCATTGACCAACATTCTGGGTGCTCAACAACCTCCGTATATGTTTGTGTAACATATATGGTGTTGCCTTTGTCATCCTGTCCGGCCGGAACCTGTCTTGTCCTAGTGACTAATTCATTCCATTCGTCATAATGAGTGACTTTTTCCACGTAACCGCCAAGATATTCAACTGAACGTCCGGATAAAGAGGAAGCTATAATCCATGTCAATAGGCATAAAGAGATACTGCCCAAAAGGAATATTATTATTTCTCTGATTGTGAAATCACCTTTGAAAAAGAATATGAACAATCCGACTGTAAGGAACGGAAGAAAAAAACTTACAAGCAACGGCATGGCAAAAACTTATTTCGTTTTGAAAACCTCGACATCATCGTCAAGTCTTGTTCCGACAATATCCTTTGTCTGAGTTGAAGAAATCACTTCATAATCGATTGGCGTCTTGTTCGTAATGAACCACTTGCTCGGATACACGGAAATCAGTGTAGCATGCTCCCTGCAAATGTCAACCATCCTTGCCTGTGACGTGGCGAATTCAGCCCTCAAAACCTCAATGGTATTCATAAGGTCAATGAAGACGCCTGAATCGAAATTCGGATTTGCCTCCGTAATCCACTTCATAAGACCCGAACCGTCGTTCTCATAACGGCCTGCAATGATTTCCTTGTAAATCTCCCTGAATGAATCCTTGTACTCTGAAGTAACCTGAGCCTTCTGCGAAATCACCTTCCACATCTTATCGTAAACCGTCTCAATCTTTTTCTCCTGAGCCTCAGCCTCTTTTCTTAGAGAGATTTCCCTGTTGTTGTATACGAAATACATGCCGATAATGATTACGGCAAACAAAACAGCAACACCAATTCCAATAACTAATCCCATGTTTTTCATCTTGTAATAAAATTTAAATTAAACAATACGTTAACTTATCTTAACAAGCCAAATATACGAAAAAGAATAACAGACTCTTCTTCAAATTTTCTTAAAAAATCTTAAAAGTTAACTGCCGCTTGGCTAAATACCAATGGGTTTTCCCGCCGCTTTAATAAAAAAAAAAGAAACATAGGCATGTTCGCGTACAGGTTACTAACTCTCGCGTCCACCATAAAACCAAATTAAGGTAACTACGGATGCTTTCTGCCTGTCATACCTATGTTTCCAAAAATGCCGCTTATATAACTGAGGAGCGGCCAACCACCGCCGGCACATACGATCCGGTGTTGAGTCCGTCTACCTGTTTCGGTAGGTCTCAAGAATAGTACGATTCATGCTACTCACGCGCATTTCACATGACTTTGGTTTCTCCTTTGTTTATAACAAATACTCCAATTTCCTCATGATAACAGGATGCTTCTCATAATACGGCAACGCCCTGATTGTGTTGTATTGGATGAAGTCTTCAGCTTCCTCTTCCGTCATACCGTCTGATTCTACCAAACACTGTACCATATCATGATAGTCATATACAGCACGCCCGTCCTCCGTAAGTCCGATAAACGCATTATTATATGACGGGGATTCAAACAGAAGAACCTCTTCATAACCGAGTTCCTCGATAAGTTCCTTAATTTCTTCCTGTTTCATTTTCTCAATTTTCAATTTTAACATCATCTATCTCGAACGGAACGAAAACATCATAACCGTCATCGTCCTCATAATGCTTTATGGTATCGTCGAACCACATACCAAACTTGTATCTCTGGTAATGAAAAACCTCACCATCCCAATAGGCTGTGTCACCGTTTCGGCAATTCCCCAGATACACATATCCTTCGACCAATTCGTTCTTTGGTATCGGTTTGATGGTTTCTGGTTTTAAACCATATTCATTAGCATAGATAACTGCATTACGTTCCAATTCATTACTGTCCATTATTCTGTTGTTTGATTAGCAATTCCTTAAGAAGTTCGTTTTGCTCCTTAAGCAATCTGATTTCCTCAGATTCGTATGTTCTAGGCTGTATGCGTTCAACCTTGCCGTTTTTGACAATCATGGTGTCACAGGCTTCGTTTATCTTCCTGATATTCTCAACCTTGTTTTTCATGAAAGATTCAAGTTTTCCTTCAAACTCGCGGTTTCCCTGTTTCCATCTGCTGAAAATGCCGTCAACCTCCTTCATGTCTTTTTCGTCCAATTCGACTACACCGAGATTATCGTCTTCTGTTACCATTTTTCTTTTGTTTTTATATGAATTATTATTTTGGCTCCACTCTACCGTTTTTATTTATATTCTCCTCATAGAAGAAGTTTGCCATCTTTGATGCCTGCTCAAAAAACTTGTTTAAGAACCTCTCATATCTGAATTCCATCCAATCAACCATTCTCTTGAATGTGTGGTTTTTCCCTGTAAATCGGTTGAAGGCTTGGGAGAGGTATGCCTTATCTGTTTCAGATAGTGTTTTTATGTTTTGTATTCTATCACGTAATTTTTCCAACCTTTTATAACTTTCTGTGGCCAATATCGCCTTTTTAGCACTGTTTGCATCAACTATTTTATCTCCAAATTCCTCAAGTTCCGTAAACACCTGACCTATGTATGCGTTTTTCTCACTGTCGGAAAGATAATACAAAACGTAACCAAAGTCCTTTTCCAACTTATCCCCATTGTTTATGAAATACAACGCACCATTATAAAAAGGCTCAACATCGTTTAATGATATTTCTTCATTGTCAAATGTATCCTTTAGACCGGCTTCGTGCATTGCATGTATCATTTCATGTCCGATAACATTTCTCAGTTTCCTTACCACAGATTCCCTGTCATATGATACAGCTTGCAAATGTATATTAAGTTTCCCGTCTTCGTATGCATAGTATCCATTTACATCAGGCCTTTTATTGTGATTCTCACTGAAAACAATATCAATATTAATATTCTTTATATTGCCTAATGGGAAATCACTTTCATCAAATCTTGTGACTGT
>Ga0310691_10001854_pt1 | contig 30369 bp, 28 predicted proteins | sample 176DNAGHGlowgp2_FD_203887 | JGI IMG/M metagenome (GOLD analysis project Ga0310691, IMG submission 203887) | Sheep rumen microbial communities from Palmerston North, Manawatu-Wanganui, New Zealand - 1766 DNA GHGlow gp2 (v2) (version 2) | ecosystem: Host-associated > Mammals > Digestive system >... | reverse complement strand
ATCGATCAGGATACCCTTTGTAGTTCCAAGAGAGATGATTTTGTCGTAGGTTTCGTCTGCAAGAGAGCGAAATTGCTTTTCGTCAAAGTTCATACTCGGACAGTCCTTTCAAAAATGATTTGGCATTTGCCAATTTAATTATATCATTTTTCTTGGAAGTTCTGCCCAATGCGTCGGGAAATTATGCCGACAAAATTTATTTGCAAATGGGGTGGTTACGTTGTTTTAGCAATTTTATCAGTATAACTTTTTACGAGGCATTAAATACGTTATGCCGATATCGGTATAAATCTTTTAATGCTCGATGACGATATGCTCCCGCAGGTCTGCGGCGTGATGGTCGATGAGGAATGCGCTCCGCTGATCGCATACCGCAGAGACGAAATCGCTTATCAGGAGCGGGCTGTCACGGAAATGGAGAAGTTTTTCCGCGCTGCAACCGGAAAGTCTGAAACATGATTCCCTGCTATCGGCAAGAATCGCACAGAATTCAAGCATTCATTTTGCCGATAATCTCGACCTTGACAACTGAATACTCTTTTTTAAGCCCGGTATTATGATTCGCAATTCCTATCTACTATTATAATACCGGGCTATTTTTATGCCCATTTGACAGGAGGGATGAAGATTGAACATGAGCGAAGATGTAACCGCCGTTTCGATGCAGGTGTCGGAAAAGGCAGCAGAAGCGGCACTTTCTGCTTTCAAGTCGGTGCTGGATTCAGTCGGTCGGCTGTTCCGCGAGTTGCTCGGCATGGAGCATGACCGGGCAAGAGCGAGAGCACAGATGAAAGCGGCAAAAAGCGGCAGTCAGGCTCCCGAAAAGACCAAGCCGCCGAATGTCTCGGCAACAAACCTGACCGGTATCAAGCCCGGAGAGGTCAGTCTGAAAGACCTTGCAGAAAATGCCCGCAATACCGGCGAAGCACTGTCGGTCGCGCAGAACGGCTTTTCACAGGAGGACCGCAAAGCCATTGCCCGTACCGCAAAGAAGTACGGCATACCGGTCGCGTTCTCCAATACGAAAGGAAAAAACAATCTTTATGCGAATGTCCGCAGCGGCGATTTGCCGATCTTCAAACAGATCTGTACGGAGTGCATCAAGAAAAAGATCGCCGCACAGCCGGAAACACTCGGCAATTTCAAGGTGCATCCGTGAGAAGTCCCTCACCTGACCGCGATGCTGAAAGCCCATGATCTGCCTGCGGTTTTCGTTGAGACAATCCCAACAAGCTACGAGGATATTCTGGAAATGGATACAGAAGATGTATCTGTTTCCGATGATGAAACCTATGCCGACAATACCCACTATTACGGCATTCCCGATGATGAAATCGAGAGCCGGGATATGGGCGAATCAATCAGAAACAAAGAGGAGGAATACGAAGATGAAGAAACCGAGATTGCCCCCGCTGTGATTGACGAGGACGGCAATATTTCAATTCCGCCAGATTCGGAGGAACCCGAGATCGGTCCGTACTACGGTGAACCCGACGAGGAACCAGAATATAATCCGGATCTCCCCGACGAGGATTTAACCGCGAATATTTCAACGGAAGAGCATTTTCCCGACGCAACGGGAAGAATCGGAGATCCGAAGTATCTCGGACATACTTTCAACGACTAAAAAGGAGAATGTACTATGAAACTGATGAACCAGAAGCCTGTTGCTTTTTTATTCGCTTGACGCGATCGGAATATAGACTTTCTTCAAAGGAATGATCTTCTGATTTTTTTCACTGAGCATTTCATAATGTTTCAGGATGAGCTCTACAAGTTCTGTTCCGTTGATGCTACGAATGATCGGAGTATTGTTCAGATAAGTTTTTGCATTCTTCGTATAATCAGAGAGTGTAACAAACAATCCGTAATCACCTTCGCGCATCGCACCTTTCAAAGACATAATAGTCGCTTCTTTAATGTCGCTGTCCTGACTTTTCACCTGAACCAGAATGCGCGGCGGCAATTCATCCTTATACGCCTTAATATCGATGCCACTGTCTTCTCCGTGAGGGGAAATAGTTGTTCGATATCCCATCGCATTCAACAGATCGGCAACAAACTCCTCAAGATCATATCCTTTCAGTTTTCTGCTCAGTTCTTTGAGAATGAAGTCGCGTGTAGAATCAATAATCTCTTCAGCAGTAGCGGCAACAGTATCATCATCAGATGCACTACCGGGCTTAAAGCTCTTGTCCGATGCCGATAAAAACTCATCCGCATAATTCTTGACGGAAAAGAATGACATTGCAGATCCGATCTCATATAGAGCGCCTTGAGAAAAAGCGGTGCGCGGCAAATGCTTCTTCCAGATTACGGTGCGCTGTTGCACATATTCTGTTGCCTCGGGCACATAGGTGTATTCACCGGAAACTATTCCGATATTGATCTCCCGATTGCTTTTTGAAGGAAACACGATGTAATCACCGATCTGAACCTCATGTACAAAGCGGAACAGCATTCCGGCGCTGGTCGGAATAGCCCCTTTTTTCTCATCAGGGTATATCTCAGCATACTTTGCTTTAAACGCTTCTCTTGTTGCTTCTATCTTACTGAGATCACCTATCCCTTCCGGAGTTCAGGCAGAAGAAAGTGAACGGGATTCCGATGTGGTACCGGTTCAATCCGATGAACGCGACATACGAGCTGCAAGTGGAGACGGAGCCATCGATGGAGCAGGAGCCGATCGGCAGTTACGGGACGGCGTGGATGCACTTCATGGAGTCGAATCATCCGGAACTGGTGGAAGTGATGCGGATGAAGCACAGTTTCCTGACAACGGCGCGGTCGGTGGACAAGAGCGCGTGGGAGTACCGGAATCTTCTGGACAAGCAGTACGAACAGATGTATCCGCGCCCGAACGGGACGTTCGAGGAGAATCTCAAGTGGGAGCGGACGAGACAGTTTTACACGGACGGAACGGTGATGCGGGAGCGCGTGCTGGTTCCGGTGACAAGACCGTAAAAGAGAATACGGACTATGATCTTGTGTATTCCGGTGACCTGCGCGACATTGAAGGAGATACTATTCACCAGAAGTTGAATGCCCTGTATGAGAAGTTTAATATTGACCATCCTGTTGACTTTTCCGGGCATTCCCTGAGCGTCAGCGATGTGATTGTTGTCACGGAAGGCATCGGCAAAACACCGTACAATGTCCAGCCTGCCGGTTTTGAGGTCATGCCATACTTTTTCGCACAAAAAGCAGACCTGATAGACATTAAATTCACCGGAAATCCGAAGGGATTTAATCTCGACGGAACAAGAATACGGAAATCCTTAACGGCACCGACTCGCTGGGAAGCGGAAAAAATGGCAGAAGAGTATATTGCCTGTCCGAATCGAATGACAGTTGCCGAAGCGGTCGACGGCTACATTGCGCTGAAGAAGAATGTACTCTCGCCTTCGACAATACTCACAGTTTTTCACACACACTTTTGTATGTTTCGACAATCTGAATTCACGAGACAATCTGTCTATAGTTAAATTTAATGAATCGAGATCTTTTATGCCGTCAGAATCGTGGTCAGGAGGAATGAGAAATGGCAAGAAGAGGAAATAACATTTATCACCGGGCAGACGGTCGCTGGGAAGGTCGATATTACTGCAAGGGTACACGGAAATACAAATCCGTATACGGCAAAACCTACACAGAAACGAAATAAAAGCTCGATCGGATTCGTAATGAAGTGCTTGTACCGTCAAAACGATGCTATCTGCTCTTTTCGGATATCATGAAAATGTGGCTGGAAAGCAGGTGTAACCGCATCAAGGCTGTAACCGAGCTTGGCGGCAGCAGCGGGCATGGAATAGAGTTTGAGTATCATAATCATTTCCTCCTACTTTTTGGTTGCTCCGGTTCGAAGCACGGGCGGGGTAATGCCTGACTTAACGACAGGCGACTGGCAGGTTTGCATTCTACATCGGCATCTCCTCCTCAGCAGGGCAAAGAAAAAGCCCAGTGATTTTCAAGGTAGAAAAAGACCGGGCGGATGGGTAATATTCAGTTATCGAATAGAAAGTTATTGTCATGTTACACAAGACGAATGAGCTTGTCAGATCAGCGGGAACCAGCTGAAAATGAGTAAAAATGAGTTCCCGCAGCAAATCAAGTTGAAAATGCCGTATCTACGATTGTTTCCACACGATTGAGGGCTAGTGTATGCGATTTGTGGGAACTTTTTGCGGGAACTTTCGTGGGAACTATGCGGGTGCTTTGCGGGAACTTTGTGGGAACTACCCCTGAAAATGGCCTCAAAATGCGGTATTTTCATGCCAAATCCGGAAATATTTTTCTAGCGCAAAAACATGAAAAAAATCCCTAGATGCGTTATTTTCAAGCATCTAGGGATTTTCACAAAAGTGGAGACAGGGGGACTCGAACCCGCGACCTCACGGATGTGAACCGTGCGCTCTAACCAGCTGAGCTATGCCTCCGAAAAAGTACTTTAGTATTATAGCACATCCGGGGGAATTTGTCAAGCCTTTTTTATCAGAAAAATGCATTTTGTTGCGGTGTCTGTGGGGGGGCGGTTATTTGGGGATGCTGCGTTTCAGATCAATACCGGCGAGCTCCTTGACGACTTCGCCGGCGATAATCAAACCGACAACAGAAGGAACGAAAGCGGTTGAGCCCGGGATTGCGCGGCGAATCGTACATTTCCGGGTTCCGGGCGGGCAGATACAATCTGTGCGGCACTCGGCGGCACCGTTTTCGGCGGGCTGCATCGGAACCTCCTCGGAGTATACGACCTTGAGGCTGTGAACGCCGCGTTTTTTCAGCTCATAGCGCATGACACGGGCAAGGGGGCAGACCTTTGTTTTGAAGATATCCGCAACGCGAAATGCTGTCGGGTCGAGTTTATTGCCGGCACCCATACTGGAGATTACGGGGGTTTTTGCTGCTTTTGCTGACATAACGATTTCCAGCTTACCCTTCACGGTGTCGATTGCATCAATAACAAAGTCATATTGTGAAAAATCGAACTGACCGGCAGTTTCCGGCAGAAAGAAGCAGCGATGGGTATTTACCTGAATATCCGGACAGATATCATGTATTCTCGCGGCAGCGACATCAACTTTATACTGTCCGACGGTGCTGTGCAGCGCAATAATCTGCCGGTTCAGATTGGTCAGACACACCTTATCATCGTCAATGAGATCGAGTGTGCCGATGCCGCTGCGGGCAAGCGCCTCAGCCGCATAACCGCCGACGCCGCCGATACCGAATATTGCCACACGGGATTGTTTCAGCCGCTCCATAGCATCAGTGCCGAGCAGAAGTTCTGTACGGGAAAATTGATTTTGCATCGCGATTCCTCCGTTTGCATAGTGATTTTCTATGCATTATGATACCACAGATTCTGTTGTTTGTCAAGCAGGTATGTGATATAAGGCGGCAGTGCCGCCCTCCGATTTTACTCTCCGGCATTTTCCTGATAGACTTTTTCGTCCGCTCCCATTGCGTTTTTCGGTATAATATGATATAACCGGGCAGTGCCCGGCTCCGTTTTTACTCCCCGGCAGTTCCTTCAAAGACTTTTTTGTCCGCTCCCATTGCGTTTTTCGGTATAATATGATATAATATGAAAAACAACGTAAAAAAAGGGGGGCGGCTTACGGAATATTTAGAGGGCTTCCTGTCTGTACTGCTCGGCATTGTAGCAGGAATCGGCATCGCGATCGGTTTTGCCGTTAAACTGATCCTTCGCACAATGCTGTACCTGATTTTGAATCTCACCGCGCTGTGTATTCCGCCGCTGCGCTACCGAATTCGTATGTACTGGCTCCTGCGCGATGCGGACAAAGCAAAAAACGGACGGCTCCGCACCGGATTATTCCGAACCGCCGAGCTGAAAGGCGGAGAAACCGACCGGCTGTTTTTGCAGATGAAGGAAGCGATGCGCACCTTCAAAAAGCAGAAAAAACGCCGTTCAGAAATCCGGGATAAAACCGAAATCCAGCCGGTTTTTGAGCGGATCGACCGTCTGTATCTCTCGTTTCTGAAGCAATTTTATCTTGCCGCAGATACAATCAACTGGAACAATACGGATATCTACCGGATCAGCTCGCATCCGGCAATTCCGAATCTGCAAAAAGCCGCAAAGAGCATGGAGATTCTGCTGCAAGAGCATGAAAAAACGCTCTCCGGCGCCATGTCGCTGGAAAACGGCATGGGCGATCCCGAACAGGAGCTCGCATTCATACAGAGCTTCAATGCAGTGCAGGCGAATCCGGAGCTGCCGCCGGAACAACATGAACGGCAGCAGACAGAACAAAGATAAATCGCGCAAACATATTATTTTTCTGGGGTGTTTTCGTATGAACAGGGACTTATTCTGCAAGGGTTACACATGGGGCTTTTTCAGCAAGACCGGGGAAATGCAGACCCCGGCAGCGGACGAATCCATGCGGCGGCTCGCCGAGGATGGGCTCGACTGGATCTGTATTCCGGTCAATGCATGGCAGGAAACCTTCGCATCTACGACAGTTTTTTCGCTTTATGGGATGACGCAGTCCGATGCCGATATCACGCATGCCGTACAGCTTGCGCAGTCGCTTGGGCTGAAAATCTGCCTCAAGCCGATGGTCAACTGCCTCGACCGTGCATGGCGTGCGCGGATTGATTTTCCGACGGAAGACTGCGGCTACTGGGACAAATGGTTCCGCTCCTATACGAATTTTATGCTGCATTACGCGCAGCTCGCCGAATCCCTCGGCTGCGAGATGCTCTGCACGGGATGTGAAATGGCGGGCATGGATAAGCAGTCGGCGCGGTGCCGCGAGATGATTCGCAGGGTGCGGGAGGTTTACAGCGGCATCATCATGCACAATATCAATCACGGCGACGAGCTGCGGTTCGACTGGCTGGGCGATGTCGATGTCATCGGCATCAGCGGATACTACCCCGTCACCGATCCCGAACATCGCGGAAAGGACACGATGCGGGCGCATTGGGCAGAGGTTGTGCAGCGGCTGGAGCGGTGTCATGCGCACTATCAGAAGCCGCTGATGTTTGCAGAAATCGGTGTGCGGAATGAGCGCGGCTGTACGATGTACCCGTGGGATTTCCGCAACAGACCGGAGCTGCCAGCCGATGAACAGGAGCAGGCCGATTTCTATGAAACCGCAATGGAAGCAACATGGGATCTCGACTGGTTCTGCGGCTATTTCTGGTGGGATTGGAAGGCAAAGCTGTCACCGGAATCCGCCGCACACGAGAACCGCGATTTTACCGTTTACGGAAAGCAGGCAGAGCAGATTCTGAAACGGTGGTATACAAAATAGCATGAAAAAGCCCCTGCTTGGTGAAAAACACGCAGGGGCTTGATTTTATTTTGCAACGTTTTCCTCGTCGTGATGCCGGATCTCCGCACGCTTGATTTTGCCGCCGAGTGTCTTGGGCAGCTCATCGACATACTCGATCACACGCGGGTATTTATACGGCGCAGTCTCGCGCTTGACATGATTCTGAAGCTCCTTGGTCAGCTCAGGAGAGGGCGTATAGCCCTTTGCAAGCACAACCGTCGCCTTGACAACCTGACCGCGGATCGGGTCCGGTGCGCCGGTAATCGCGGATTCGACAACCGCCGGATGCGTCAGCAGCGCGCTCTCGACCTCAAACGGGCCGATGCGGTAACCTGAGCACTTGATGACGTCATCGTTTCTTCCGACAAACCAGTAGTATCCCTTGGAATCACGCCATGCAACATCGCCGGTATCGTAATTCTTGCCGCCGAGAACTGCCTCGGTCAGCTCCGGATTCTTATAGTATCCGCAGAACAGTCCGGTCGGGTGGTTTTTGTCAATGCCGCACGCCATGATGCTGCCCTCTTCACCGTCCTCGCATTCGGTGCCGTCCGGACGGAGCAGGTGGATATTGTAGAGCGGCGACGGTTTGCCGGTCGAACCGGGCTTCGGGTCAATCCACGGGAAATTCGCGATCAGCACAGTGCCCTCGGTCTGACCGAATCCCTCGCGCATTTTCTTGCCGGTCAGCTCATAGATCCGGTTGAAGACCTCCGGATTCAGCGGCTCGCCCGCATTGCAGAAATTCTCGATCGACGAAAGATCGAACTGCGTCATATCCTCTTGCAGCATGAAGCGGTACATGGTCGGCGGCGCACAGAAGGTCGTCAGCTTGTGTGCGCTGATGACTGAGAGCATATCCTTTGCATCGAATCTGCCGACGAAATCATACACAAACTGAATTGCGCCGCAGATCCACTGCCCGTAAATCTTGCCCCAGCCGAATTTCGCCCAGCCGGAATCGGAAATGGACATATGCAGCTTGTTTTCCTGCACCTGATGCCAGTATTTTGCGGTGACGATATGCCCGAGCGGGTGCGCAAAATTGTGGCACACCATTTTCGGCATACCGGTCGAGCCGGAGGTAAAATAGATCAGCATGGTATCCGTAGCCTTCGTTGCCTGATCGCCGGTCGGACGCTCGAAGGTGTCAGGATATTTCGCAATCTCGTCCTCAAAGAAATCCCAGCCCTCACGCGGCTCTGCGACCGCGATCTTCTTGCGCAGCGTTTCAATTTGCGGTGCAGCGCCGTCGATCTGTGTGCGGATGTACTCGTCATCGCAGGCAACAATTGCAGAGATGCCTGCCATATTGCCGCGGTACGCGATATCATGCGTCGTAAAGAGCAGGTTGCCGGGGATCAGAATGACGCCGAGCTTATGCAGCGCTGTCGCAATGACCCAGTATTCCCAGCGGCGGCGCAGAATCAGCAGCACCACATCTCCTTTTTTGAGCCCGAGGCTTCGGAAATAATGACAGGTCTGATTGGACAGCTTTGAGATTTCGGTAAAGGTAAAAGTGCGTTCCTCTTTATCCTTGCTGAGCCAGAGCATAGCCTTCTTCTCCGGCTCCTGCTTCGCCCACTCGTCCACAATGTCCCAGCCGAAATTGAAATCCTCCGGCACATTCACCCGGTAATTGTCTCTGAAATCCTCATAGGAATCAAATTCGATACGGGGCAGATAACGGTTTAACAGCATATTATTTTTGCACTCCTTTAATCATGCGTTGTTATTCTGCGATCATCGTCAGAAATCTGGCTTTTTTATCCCCGACACAGCGCTGTCCGTGCAGATAGGTCGGGTTGAAATAGATCGAGTCGCCTTCATTCAGGATAAACTCCTGATCCTCGAATACGACGGCAATGGTGCCCTGAAGGACAAGGTTGAACTCCTGTCCCGCATGAGAAACGAGCTTTGCCGGTTCATCGGAGGGCTCAAGGGTCACAAGCAGCGGCTGCATGATCTTATCCGCATACCGGAATGCGAGATCCTTGAAACGGTAGCCCGGATAACGGCTGATGCTTCTGCCCTTGCCGCGGCGGACAACCTGATAGGTGTCGATCCGGCTCGGCTCGCCGACGATCAGCTCATTGAAATCAACCTTGAACTTATTTGCGATCTCATAGATAACGCTGATCGGGAAATCGCCGTTTTCTTCATATGCTGCATACTGCTCAACCGGGATGCCGAGCTCCCCGGCGAGTTTTTCCTGCGTATAATCACAAACCTCGCGGAGTTCGCGGATGCGTGCTGCAATTTCGTTAATCGAATCCATAAAACAGCCTCCTTCTGTATCAAATCATTCTGATGCTGCCGGAAATCCACAGGGTATTATACCATATCCGGCAGGGATTTGTCAAGAAAAGACACAGCGCCCGTTCAATCCGGGCGCCGGTCAGTTCTGTCAAAGCAATTAAGCCATACCAGCGGTAATGATTGCCATTTTGTAGACCTCATCCGCTGTGCAGCCTCTGGATAAATCGTTGATCGGTGCATTCAGACCCTGAAGAATCGGGCCGTATGCCTCGAATCCGCCGAGGCGCTGAGCAATCTTGTAGCCGATATTGCCTGCTTCAATCAGCGGGAAGATGAATGTATTTGCCTGACCTGCGACCTTGGAATCCGGGCACTTGGTCTTTGCGACCTCAGCAGAAACTGCCGCATCGAACTGGAATTCGCCGTCGATGACGAGCTCGGGGTCGATATTGCGAGCTTCGATAACAGCATCGTGGCTGAGCTGAACCGTGCCGCCCTTGCCGGAGCCGTATGTAGAGAAGCTCAGAACTGCGACCTTCGGGTCAATGCCGAAGAACGCGGCGGTTCTTGCGGTCTCAACAGCGACCTCTGCGAGCTGTCTTGCAGCGCTCAGGACAACATTGCCGTCCTTATCGAGACGGTCGGAATAGCTGAGGTTGATTGCGCAGTCGCCCATTGCAATCTTCTCGTCCGCGCCGTCCTTTTCACGGAACAGGATGAAAGAGGAGCTGACCAGATTGGAGCCCTTCTTGGTCTTGATGATCTGGAGCGCCGGGCGAACGGTATCCGCAGTCGAATAGGTTGCGCCGCCGAGCAGTGCATCCGCCTTGCCCGCCTTCACCAGCATCGTGCCGAAATAATTAGACTTCTTGAGCAGAGTGCGGCACTCATCCTCGGTCATCTTGCCCTTGCGGAGCTCGACCATCTGCGAAACAAGTGCTTCCATCTCCGGATAGGTCTCCGGATCAAGAATTTCTGCCTTGTCAATTGCAAAGCCGCCTGCCGCAGCCGCAGCCTTGACCTCATCGACATTGCCGCAGAGTACGACGCCCATCAGGTCTTCCTTCAGGAGCTTGTCCGCAGCAAACAGAATACGCGGGTCGCTGCCCTCAGTAAAAACGATTGTCTTGCGGCTTGCCTTCAGATTTGCAATCAGTTTATCAAACATGCCCATTTTCGTTACCTCCGAAAAATAAAGTTCTGATACCTGTTATTATACCACATTTCCAGTGATTTTTCAATAGCAATTTGCAGAAAAAAGCGATTTTCTCAGAATTTACGGTGCCGCCAGGCAAAGGCGGAGACCAATGCAGTCGCCAGAATTGAGATTAGCAGCGGAGAAACCCAGCTTGCCCGGAACGGCAGCGTATCGGTATTGATACCGTAAAAGCCGTAAATAATGTTCGGAATTTCGATGATGACGGTGATAATCGTCAGGCGCCACATGACGGCGTTCTGATTGTTTGCGATAACATAAGAGAACGCATCCATCATTGCGGAGAGAATGCCGCTGTAAATGCTCGCCATTTCTGCCGCCTGCCGGAATTCGATTCCGACATCGTCCATCAGATCCTCATCGTCCGGGTAGAGCTTCACAACTCTGCCGCGCTGAATTTTATCAATCGTAACCAGATTTGCCTTCAGCGAGGTCGTGAAATAAACCAGCGACTTTTCCAGTCCCATGAGCTGCACGATTTCCTTGTTCTTCATCGCGCCCTTGAGCTTATGCTCCATAGAATACGAAATCTTGTCGATCTGCTTCAGGTATGAGACAAAACCTGCGGAAATCCGCATCAGAATTTGCAGAATGAAGCGCGTGCGGAGCTGCGTCTCAATGTGTGCGTTACGGTTTTCCGCCATTGCCGCAAGCACCTGGTTTTTCCGCAGTGAAATCGTAAACACATAATCCGGCGCATTGATAATGCCGAGCGGCACTGTGTAATACTGATGAACCTCGCCCCGTTTTTTTTCGGCAACCGCTGAGTCAACGATTATCAGTGTCTGCGAATCCTCCCGCTCGACACGCGAGGATTCTTCTTCGTCCAGGCAGGAGCGGACAAAGCCCGCATCCAGCCCGAATTCCTCCGTCAGCCGGTGAAATTCCTCCTGCGACGGATCATAAACCGAGATCCAGCTCCCCGGCTCCGGCTGTTCCAGCGGGCACAGTTCACCGTTTACTGTCTTATAGATATGGATCATCCAGTTCCCTCCTGCGTTTCATAAATTGTAATTATTACGGTAAAAAATGTCATTTCGGTGACGAATTCTTCTCAATCTGACCGCAAACTGTTGACAGATTGCGAATTGCGGTTGATTTTTCCGGAACTTTCCGCTATACTGGACTCATGAGAAACGAAACCGATGCAGCGGGTCAGGCGCAGCGGAAGAATCGTCGCTCAGAAGTATGGGAATGTGTTTGAATCCTGAATCTTTTTGATCCATTGTTACAACCTTCAAGACTTTGGCTCTGCTGATTAGCCAACGGCAGAGCCGCTTTTTTTTGCGCATATTATGATGCAAAGAATGCGCGGATCTCCGCTTCGGAAGCATGAACCGTTCCCTGAATCATCTGGTCGGAGCCGCCTCCTCTGCCGTTCAGCGCCTGATTGAAGGTTTTTGCCCATGTGCGCAGGGGTGTGGTGCTGCTGCCGATGATATAGCGGTAGCCGTCCGCGTCACTGCCCTGAAATGCTGCGCAGACGCCCCCGCTGAGCGCAATACCCGCATTCACGAGATTGCGCAGGCTGTTCTGATCGAGCAGCTCCTCGAAGATTACGGTATTGCCGTCGGTCTGAGCGAGTGCGGCAATCCGGCTTTCGAGCAGCGCACGGCTCAGCTTTGCATTCTTTTCACGTTCTTCCGCCATATTTCCGAGAATCCGCTCAACGGCATCCGCAGCCTCAAGCTGTTTGCAGGAGAGCAGATTGGAAATGCGGACGGTGTTGTTCAGACGCTTCTGATAATCGTCGCGTGCATCCAGACCGCAGAGCATCCGGATGCGGACGCCGCCCTTCCAGTTTTCGGCGCCGAGAATCTTGATGCCGCCGACCGCGCCGGTCTCCGAGACATGGGGCGCACAGCAGGCGCAGACATCCCAGCCTTCAATCGTAACAATGCGGATATTCTCGGTCAGGTCGAGCTTTGAGCGGTATTCCATTGCTGCACATTCCTCCGGGGAGGGATAGCTCACGGTTACCGGTACATTCAGCGCAACAACGCGGTTTGCGATATACTCAACGAACTCCAGCTCCGATTCGGTCAGCACGCCGCTGAAATCGACGGTTACGCCGTCTGAGCCGAGATGAAACCCGACATTGTCATATCCGAACTGCCGGTGAACGATACCGGAAATCAGGTGCTCGCCGGTATGGTTCTGCATTTTCCGGAGCCGCTGCTCCCAGTTCAGGACGCCTTTGATCTCGATGCCCGGCTCCAGCGGCACATCAGTATAGTGCAGAATTTCTCCGTTCACTTCCTGCACGTCGGTCACAACGGCATTGCCGAGATTGCCGGTATCGGCAGTCTGACCGCCGCCCTCGGGAAAGAATGCGGTTTGGTCGAGGATGACACCGTATGCAGCACCGTCACCGCGTTTTTTTGCGTCCGGCAGCGGCTCGCAGGACAGCACCTTTGCGGTGAATTCCCGCAGATAGCTGTCGTTATCGTACAGTTTTTTCGTCAGTGTACTCATATATCATCGAATCTCCTTTGCAGAAATTGTAGTGCCTGTTTATCTATTATATCATAATAAAAGGAAAAACGCAATGGGAGCAAGTGAAAAAAGTCTTTGGAAAAACTGCCGGGGAAATAAAACGGAGCCGGGCACTGCCCGCCCGGGCTCCGAGCAGGCTGCACGCGAAAGCGTGCCATAATATTCGGCTGAGAAAAGCGGTACGGCTTCGCTTATTATGGTGCGAAGCGAATTGGAGCCGGGCACTGCCCGCCAACCTAATTTCCAATTCTGCGCATCAGCTCAATTTTCATGATGCAGTTTCGAGTGCAAGTGAACCACGAGGGAACCGCGGGGATTTATAGGCGGGTAATCAGCCGTTCAGCAAAGCATCAAAGTATCCGTCAATCCGCTCGTCAACCAACTTGCATTCCTCGGAAAACGTATGCTGATACACCGACTTCAACACACCGTTGCTCGACCAACCGCCGCGCTCCATCGCGCACTTGTCCGGAATACCGAGCATCAGCATGACCGAGGCGTTCAAGTGCCGGAGCTGGTGAAAAATTAGATCATACCCATATGCCTTCGTCAGCTTCTTAGAAACGGCGCCGAATCTACTGATACGCCTGCGGAACGATGAAATTCTCGTCACGCTCATGCGGAACAGCGTCAATCAACGACTGAATATAAGCCGGAACGACCAGCCGTCTTGTGGAATTGTAGGTTTTGTTCAGTTCGCGGACAACATCCTTACCCTTGATAAACAGCTTACTGCGCTGAACCGTCAGAACGCCGTCCTTAATGTCACCAAACTGCAAACCGCGAACCGCACTCATTCGCAGGCTGAGCCACATCGCCAAAAGGCACGGCAGCTCAATCTCTGTGCCGCGAATCATGTGAATCACCTGATCTGCGGTCGGAAGTACTTTCATGTTCGGCTTCTTCAGGCGAGAAAACCATACGATTCTCGACATGTGCTGAGTACTCGGCCAATACATTATACTGGTTTGAATTTGGAATAATCATTTCCTTTTTCCCCCTCAAATAGGATTTTTTCAATATACACCGTGCCGCAGACCAGACCGACAGTGATGGGGGCGAGCAGATACAGAATCGGGATCATGCTTGTGCCCATTACGATCACCAGCATCAGCACGATATACAACGCACCGAATGCACCTGCATAGATGAGTTCCTTTGTCCGAAGCTTCTTGCTTGAGGGATTACTCGAAGTGATTTCCTTTTTGCTCATTGTGCTGTAATGTCAAGGGGACATATGACGAGCTGTTCACCGTCATCTGCGACCCGCAGTACGACAGGATCTGGCTCGACAAGTGCGAACCGATCGTCGGCGCGGATATGGCGGAAATGTGCGCGGATATGCTGAAAAGCGCCTGCACCGGCACGCTCTACGGCGAAGATGCCGTGAGTGCCTACGGACAGATTTGGTTCAATCGGGATTACACCTATGACTGCGCCGTAGAGGAGATGCCGGCGGGGTATGCGGATGCTCTGATGCAGTACACATACCGCTCCGATTTTCAAGCCATTTTCTCAAAAAATCCCCTGAACAGCAGACACTGACCGCTGAACAGGGGAAGTGAGCTTAATCTTCAAACCGAAACAGCTTCGCCGCGATGCTGTATATCACGACCGATATCACAATGCCCGCGATGACGACGACCGGCAGCGCTCACGCCGGACTGTAATAATGATCATGTGGTTAGAACTGGCTAACCAAAGCAATTCCTTTGACAGCTTTGTTCGAGATAGCCTGTATACAGAGTGAGCGAAGTGATGTATTTTGTGACCGCAGAAAAGGGGAGTAGATATGTATTCAACTGTCAATAAAATGCGTCTGGTCATTCCGGCAATGCTGCTTTGCATGATCGGTGACTACTGTATCGGCATTGCCGGACATCGCACCGAAGCAGATCGCCGATCTCGGATGCGGCGGCGGGAGAAATGCCGGTGAGCTGCTGAAACGATATCCGCAGGCGATGATGACGGCGATCGACTACGCATCGCTCTCTGTCCAGAAAGCAACGGAATACAATCGGGCTAGAGAAAGGCTCCGTAACCGGCTTGGTTACGCAGCCTTATCTTCAAATCATAAATACTTCTTTATTGACGCCCCCCGAGAGGTTTCCCCTGTTTCTTTTGCATTCATGATGCGAGTACTTCCTGTAATATGACGCTGTCCGTATCGAGCTTGCCGGAGCTGTCGGTGTAATTCCAGACCTCAAGAGCCATGCGCGTTGTGTTCGCGGGCATTTCGACAGTGACCTCTGCTATGCCGGAACTGTCGGCGGCGACCTCACCGATCGGGATTGTGTTCCATTTACCGGTGCTGCCGGTTGATTCATTGACGGCAGCGGGATCCCAACAGCCCCATGCGAGATTCAGTTTGCTGTCCGCCTTTGCGGCGAGCCGCATTGTGATCGTTTTCCCTCCGATTCCGTCCGTCATGCGCCATTTTCCGGCGTCTTCTTTTATGTATTCGATCGAGTATACCGGTTTTTCGTCTGTCTGTCCGTTCAGGAGCTTCCGTTTCAGCAGGGTCAGATCAGTGGCACTCAGGCTGCCGCTCTTGTTCAGATCGGCGTTCTGCGTCAGAATATGCGGCGGGTCATCCGCACACAGAAATTGCTGCAAATACCGCGCATCTTCTGCATTTACGAGTCCGTCCTCAGATGCGTCGCCGTCAAGATAATAATGCTTGAGCTGCAGGATCATATTGCCCGAGCTTGTGCATTCTGCCGGGATGACCGTATTATTGCAGACCTCCGCATAGCAGTTCCAGCCTTTGACAATCAGGCAGTCGGCCGTATCAAGATAGAGCGTATTGCCGTAGACTTTGGTATTTTGCCCCCAGTTGTCGAGCTGAACGCTCATATCGAAGGCGTAGAGCTGTTTCTCGCAGCCGTTCCGGTATCCGGTGTTGTAGCGGATGACCGCATCCAGACCCTTCGCCTCAACAAAGCTGTTGCCGCCGTTTTCGCCCTGAATTCCGGTGCCGTCGAAGGTGCAGTATTCGACAACATTGCCGTAGGTATATTCCTTGATATCGACATGATCCGCTGCAACATTCGGTCCGAATTTGCAGCCGCGAACGGTATTATAGTGGCATTCAAAGCCGTAGTCGGTCGTGCCTTTTGCGCTGCCGATGTAGACGCCCTCGCCATACTGCGGCGTGATGGTACCGGTGTCGTGAACATAGCAGTTCTCGACGAGATTATAGCTGCTGTTGTCGATGACATGAATGCCCTCGCCGCCGATGTTGTAAACCTCGCATCCGGAGATCACGCTGTGTTCGGACTGCGCAAGGAAGATGCCCTTTGCAGCCTCGCAGATTTTGAGATCACGGATCTCCCAGTATGAACCAATGATATTGAGTGCATATTTATGCTCCTGTGTGGCGCCGCGGATCGTTGCGGGGTGAGCGGGATCCTCGCTTCGCAGAATGATGTGCTGTTCGGGTGTACCGCTCACTTCAGCGAAAAATGCAGCCCATTTGCCGAGCCATTTGTCATTTTCGTAGACGCCTTCCTTCAGGATGATTTCCTGTCCGGGGGCAGCATTGGCGAGTGCTTCGATTAACCCGTTTGTATCTGAGACGATGACCTGCTGCGAATCCGCTTTCGCAGGCGGCGCGATGCTGAGCGCGGAGCCGCAGAGGATTGCTGCGGTCAGCAATGCAGCGAATCGGCTGTGTTTCATCCGATCACCTCCGTATGATTTCCGGTATGGATGCCGGTTTCAATAAATCCAGTATATCACAGATTGAACAAAAAATCAATAGATTCGCGCAATATTTTTATTCTAATGAATTGACAGCAGCGGCAAAACATGGTATACTGAAAGCGGGGAGGGGATCACAATGAAAAAGCAGATTGCACTGCTGCTGCCGGTGCTGCACGGCATATTCTATTCTCGCGGAATCACTATTATCACGGCGAACCTGTTCCGATGGCTCTTGCAAGAAAGAATTGTGCTGCAAAACTGGAATGCGGTTGATTTTGACGGCGGCAGTACGCTGAACGCGGTTGATCTGACACTGTTGAAGCGCGGCAGGGCGGTACCGGATTTGGAGAATGCATCATGAATTTTGGAGAAATGCTCATTGCAAAATCCGGTGGAATCTGATACAATAAAAACAAGAAGCGGCACCCGTTCCGATGCCGCAGATGCAGCCGTATGAAGAAGAGAGGGCTTCATACGGCTGCATTTTTTTTATTGTGTTAGCATGGCATTAAGGCGGGCGGTTATTTCGGTTTTGCACAGCGGAATTCACCGGGGGAGACACCGCATTCCCGTTTGAACTGCCGCGCAAAATGTTCATAGCTCCGGTATCCGCACTGCATCCCGATATCGTGAATCGGGATATCGGTCGTGCGCAGGAGCATCTGAGCATATTGAATCCGGCTTGTGATGACATCCTGCATGAACGTGACACCGAACTGCGTTTTATAATGCGCATGAAAAGAGGAAAGGCTCATGCGGGTCTGGTGTGCGCCCCAGCTTGCCGACCATTCCCAGTACGGATTCGCATAAACCGTATTGCGGACGGTCAGCAGCATTTCGTAACGCGAGCCGCGGATTATGCTGTTTTGTGTCTGCATTTGTTCACTGACCTTGTTGCAGATCAGCGTAAAATAACAGCGGATGGATTCATCACTGTGCAGGCGCGGTGTGCTGTATTCGTCTGCGATTGCTTTGATGCAATAACTGAAAAACTCCGTATATTGCAGCGGCACCGGTTCAGCATACGGAATCCCCTTTGCACGGAACTGCGCTTCCTCATCGCCTTCAAAGTCAAAATGCAGCCAGTCATTTGCAAAAGGCTGCTGCGGCACACAGCGGTAATACTGCGGCATCCCCTTCGGGTACATGAAAAATGTGTTTTTCGGGACAAAAACCTCCCGCCCGTTCAGCGTAAAAACAGCGTCCGTTTTCAGGATCAGCAGCAGAAAGTCGCCGCTGCCCTCCGGCCGTTCAATGATAAAATCGGCATCATGACGGTGGTCGTATCCGACATTGTGCAGAATCATGAGATGTACCTCCCGGGAGGAATGCAGAATAGTTCGGCTTTTATTTCAGGCGGGTGTCAATGCTGTCGCGGATAACCTCGGTCTTCCGGATCTTTGCATAACCGGGGAGCCGGGCATTGACGGCTTCGGTAATCCGGTCGCCGTCGCATTCGGCGACAGCATAAAGCACCGCGCAGATCTGTCCGTTTTCCGCAAAGACCTTTGCCTTTGAAAGCTGCGGATATTCCGCAAATTTCGCTTCAATTTCATCGGGATAAATATTTTCTCCATTCGAGAGCAGAATCATGCGGCGCTTTCTGCCCTTGAGATAGAGCTTTCTGCCGGAGAGACTGCCGAGGTCGCCGGTCCGGAAGAATCCGTCTGCATCGAATGCGGCAGCGGTTGCTTCGGGATTGGCAAAGTATCCGGAGAACAGATTGTCCCCGCGAACGAGAATTTCGCCGATGCCGTTTTCATTCGGGTCGGCGATTTTGATATCGAGCGATTCCATTACCGTGCCGACCGATTCAAAATCGTCAGGCGCAGTGTACTCCACGCTGATGATCGACGAGGTTTCGGTGAGCCCGTATGCTTCGAGCATATTGAGCCCCGCATCTTTATAGAATTTGCGCAGCTCCGGCTTGAAATAGGCGCCGCCGCAGAACAGATAGCGGATGCAGCCGCCGAGCGCCGCATTCGGCGAAATGCCCATTGCTTTGCAGGCATCATAAATGCGCTCATAGATCAGCGGTACGGCACAGAAAACGGTCGGGCGTACCATTTGCAGCTCTTCTGTGATTTTTTTCGTATCGCTGCAAAGATAAATCTGCATTCCGTTGCAGATGGAATAGAGGAAATTGCAGACGCCGCTGTATGTATGGCTGAGCGGGAGAAACAGGTAGTCTCTGTCCTCGATCGAAAACGGCGTGCGCAGATGCAGGCTGTCCCAGTTTGCGAACATTGCGCGCTGTGAGAGCATGACCGCTTTCGGATTGCCGGTTGTGCCGGAGGAAAAGATAATTTTGCAGCAGATTTCCGTGCTGCGCGGCGTCAGTGTCTGTGTGCAGGTGGGCAGATGCAGCAGTTCGTCGATGCGGATGCAGAGCAGCTCCGGATGCTGCACACGCAATGCCGAAACAATCTCCTCACGCGGCGCATCGTAAATGATTGCCGCAGCGTGCAGAATCTCCGCGGAGCGGTTGACATCCGGCAGCTTCCACTCCTTTGAGAGCGTACAGCTCACGCCGACATAGGTCATAACCGCAATGTCTGTTATCATATAGGCGTAGGAATTTGCGGCATAGAGAATGATATGTTTTTCGGCAAGCCCTTTTTGGAGCAGTGCCGCTGCCGCAGACCGTACATCTGCGGCAAATTCCGCAAAGGTATGCGGAACAAATGCATTGTCCCCGCGTTCAAAAATGTAGGGATGATCGGGATATTCCGTGCAGCCTTTTGTCAGCAGACTGTCCAGTTCGTAAGCGCTCATGTCAGAGATGCCTCCAGTTTGTGATAGTCAATTTTTGTATGGTGTTTTACGTCGCAGGGGATTTTGCGGATGCGGTACAGTGCAGGCCCGGAGATACCGAACGAAGTCAGGGTACGGCGGATTGCTGCGGGCTCCGGGACAGGTTCCGGAAGAAACACACAGACGCGCCCCTGCGATTGCAGTACGGCACATTTCGGCAGATTTGGCATCTGTATTATAATCTTTTGCTCGATTTCGTTACTGTAAATGCGCTTGCCGGATACAGTGACAAATCTGCCCTCTTTGCCGCGGTAATACAGAATACCGTCTCCGGTTTCGGCGATATCGCCGGTGTGGTGCCAGAGCGTGCCGCTGCTGTCGGTTTCCTTGCCGGAATCGTGCTTCAGATAATGCGCAAGAAGCGCGGCACTTGTGACAAGAATCTCGCCCTGCTCCGTCAGTCGGACACGCACCCCCTCGACCGGCGTACCGAGCATTGCCTTGCCGGTCTTTTTCAGTGTGCGGATATAATCCGTCAGATCGGCGGCAGCGATAATGCTGCATTCTGTCGATCCGTAGATCAGCGTACACGCAGCATTCCGGAATTTTCGCCGGATGATGCAGGCTTCATGCAGATTCAGAATTGCACCGCCGCAGTAAATCTGCCGTAAATGCGGAAAAACGGGATTGGTACGCAGACAGAAATCCGGCGAGGTCAGAAGCATTGTGACCGGCTCCATGCGGAACAGAGACAGGATGCGATTCAGCTTTGCATCGGAGTATCTGCCGAGATTCAACATCGGCATCACAGTTGTGAATCCGCTTAAAATATTCGCAAAAACGTAGATATACGAAGTAGTCAGAACCGTCTCGCCGCTGTCTGCCTGCATATTCTGCCGGATCAGCTCCAGTTGATGCAGCAGGTCGCGGTGACTGCGCACCGCAATCTTCGGGCTGCCGGTTGAACCGGTCGTCATGGTCAGCAGGGCAGGGGAGTCCTCCGCCGGATAATCGGCAGGCTCTGCCGACGGCGGAACCCCGTGATAGCAGTCGGTGCGAATGATATGCCGGATTTTGCCGATTTCGCGGAAAAACGGGCGCAGAAAACGTGTCTTGCCGGAAACCAGTACCGCATCCGGTCGGTAATCGGCAAAGACCCGGCGCAGGCTGTCCTGTTTCGCCCAGATGTCCGCATACATGATCGGCGCACCGGTTTGCAGCGCGGCAATCATGCTGACACAGAGATCGTATGAGGGCGGCGCAAAAGCCAGAATCCGCATTCCGCGGCGGATGCCCTGTGCCCGGAGGTAAGCGGTCATGCGCTGCACATCATCGTGCAGCTCCGCAAAGCTGCGGCGGAATACATGGCTTCCCTTTCGCGATACAATCGCCGTCCGGGTTCCGCCTTCTGCAAATGCGAGGCGGAATGCATCGGTAATGCTGCTCATTTTATTTCCTCCGGTAAAGCAGAAAATCACGGTAAAACCAGGAACGGTTCCGGCGGAAAAGCGCTGCTGATGTGTCGTGATCCATTGAAAAATCACCGTCAGGCAGATACCGGCGGTTCTGCATATTCCAGTATGAAAGTCTGCTGCCCGGCGCTGTCATTGCAGAGAGCGCGGCAATATTTTGTGTGAATTCCGATTCGCTCATATATTCAAAAATATCGGAGAGATTTGCAAAATCGACCGGCTCTGTTTGCAGGTTCAGCAGATCGCTCTGCACGAGCTGAATCCGGTCAAGCCGGCTGCTGATGAGATCAAAGCAACGCTTTTGCAAATAGACCGGAAGCGCACGCGGCGTATAATTGCCGTTGACAATGTACTGCATATACGGGTTTTTCGCATTTGAAGTATGCGAGATGCCGTATGCAAAGCGCTGCCGGATGTCATCGCCGCTCTGCTCCTTTTCCTCGACATAGTCATAGCAGCTCCGGTCGCGTCCGAGATTGCCCATGACGCGGTAGCCAAAATAAACGCGGAACATCGCGTGCAGACGGAAACGGTTGATTTTCTGCTCAAAGAAATCGAGCTGTTTTTCCGGGTCGTCCATCGCGGTGAATTCCCCGAAAATTCTGCGGGTTGTGAACAGCGGGATGATACGGCGGCGGAAAATACCGAAGAAATGTTCAAATTTTCCTGCATGAATCAGCCCGTTCCGGATGATTTCCGGTTGTGCGTCGAAATAACACCGCGCATCTTTTGTGAGTGCATTCCGCACACGGCGGTACAGTGCCGTGCGGTCGCCGCAGCATACACCGAAAAAGCGCAGCACATCCGCATAGGGCAGCAGGCGCATTGCCGCCATTTTTAATTCGCAGAGCCAAAGCTGCGCCGGATTGCGGTCAAATGCATAGATTTTCTTCGGATCGGCGAGCAGCAGCGCGAAGGTGTTGTCGCCGCCGGATGCGACGGAAATTCCGGTTTCGCCTGCATGAATATGCAGCGCGTTCAGCAAAATATCGGTGTCCTCCCAGCAGTTTGCATATCGGATGATGTTCTGACTGTTATGCATCGGTTTCTCCTATGATTTCCACAGTTCCCTGTATGCCGTCTACGCGGACGGTCATACCGTCTTTGACCGTATCGGTCAGACCGCGGATGCCCGCAACCAGCGTAATGCCCATTTCCCGCGCAACGACAGCCGAATGTGACAGCACACTGCCGCGCTCAATTATGACAGCCTTTGCCATCGGAAACAGCACGGTCCAGCCGGGGTCGGTGCGCTTTGCCATGAGGATAAAGCCCTCGACATCGGCGTGTGCAGGATCTTCGACAAGCCTGACGACACCGGTAACCGGTTCGCCGCCGCCTGCTGCGCCGTGCAGGATGCCGCCGCTGCCGGTTTCCTGCCGTGTGTAGACCGGAATCATATGCGCCGGCGCTATATCTCCGTAGAAATACATGCGGTCATAAGCGGGTTTTGTTTTGTTTTCTTCATATTCGGCTTTCCGCTGCGCGACTTTACTGCGGATTTCCTCGGTATTTGTCCATGTGCCGTCTGCAATCCTTGCAATCTCGGGGCGCTCCAAAAAGAAGATATCGCGGAAATGCCCGATCACGCCGGCAGCTTCAAGATTCTTGCCGATACGCAGATAAATATTGCGGATCACCGAATAAATATAGGTACGCCGCAGCCGCAGCGATTCGCGGTTGCGGATGAAATATTTTGTGATGCGCAGCAGCCGTTTGATCAGCGGACGCTTGCATATGCCGAAATGCGAAAGCAGCGCTTTTTCGGCATTGCTGTCCTGAATCCCGCCGGATTCCGGCAGTGTATCGCAGTGCAGGTAGCCGCGGATTGTATCAAGCAAAAATGCGGGATCCTCGAACAGCGTGACGGTTTCGAGCTTGAGCTCGTCCATTGTGCGGGCGCCGAATCGCTGAATATATGCGGCAATCATGCGGAAAACCGGCGCATCCTCATGCAGATGTGCCTGAATCCTGCGATTCTCCGAGCCGAACAACGCGGTCAGCTCCGGCGATTTTCGGATCTCCCGCACAATATCCAGAACCGCAGCACTCTGCTCGGCGCTTTCGACATTGCCCTGCCGGCTGATGACTGCGCTCAGCATTCCCTCATATCCGTCGATTTTCTTTTTTTTCAATTGATCGGTCAGCATTCCGTAGAACACCATTGCGCCCATATCGTTTGCAATCGGCGTGATAAAATCGTCGAGGATTTCGCGTTCGAGCGTGTCATAAACCGCCAGCGCCTCGGTATTGCTGAGTCCTTCAAAGAGATTGGCGTAGTAGGGCTTTGTGACTTCCTCAAAGCGTTTGAGAAAATGTGCGCTGTCTTTTTTCATGCGGAGCATTCTGCGTATAAAGCTGACATAAATTCGCAAAAGACGCGTTTTTGCACCGATTTCCGATTCATGCACTGTCATCTTGACGCCCATCATGTTTTCCATGTAATGCTTATTTTTCTGATAACCCGGATACAGTGCTGTCATGCGGTACCAACTGTTCAGACGGTAATAAATCCGGTTTTCATAAAAGCAGAGCATATGGTCAAGATCGTCCGAAACCGACCGGATTGCGTCCTCGCTCACATAGAATGTGCGGAGCGTCTGGCGGTAGATTTTCGCATAGACCTCGCGGGCGAAGGTAAATGTCAGCGGCGTAGTGACGCCGGAATAGCTCTCGATGATGTTGGAATTGTCGAGCACTGTCCGGAACGCGTTTTTGTCGATGCGGCTGTAATTGGTGATCGGGCGGCACTGCAAAATATACACAGAATCGCCCTTTATGCAGAATTCAATATCCTGTCCGATGCGCGGTGAAAACCCTTTTTCAATTGCCTGAGCATAGTGAAACAGTTTTTTCAGCATATCATCCGGCAATTTCACATCGGTTTCCCGGCGATAGACAATGCTGCCGGTGATGTCAATGCCGTAATCGCTGCTGTCTGTTTCGCCGGAGACAAGCCGTTCTCCTGTGCCGGATATCACGCTGATGTATGTTTCATCCGGATTATTCGTTGTCGGGTCGGTTGTAAAGATGACACCGGCGAAATCTGCCGGAATCATTTGCTGAATGATGACAGCCGGTCTGATCTCCGGTGAAATCAGACCGTTTCGTTCGCGGTACTGCATTGCCCGCTCAGAGAAGCAGGATTGATAGCAGCCTCGGATGCTGCGCCAGAGTGCTTCCTTTCCCCGGATATGCAGTTCGCTTTCAAGCATTCCGGCGAAGGAATGCGCATCTCCGTCCTCATCGGCAGCGCTCGACCGCACCGCGAATTCGGCATCTGCGCCGAAGAGCTCTGCCAGATGCGCTTCGAGTTTTGCAAAATCGGATTCGGGAAATTCGCACAGATCGAGCAATTCCAGTATTCTTCCTCGGCTTTCCGGGGTATAATGCTGCAAAAGCGCACGGTACTCTGCGAGATGCGTGCCGAGAAATGCGTCAAATGCCTGCGTCGGCAGAACTGTCCATTTCGGCACCGGCATTCCCATTTTATCAAGCTGTTCCAGGTGATATGCTTTTCCGCCGATTTGTCTGATATCCGGCGCAATATGCTCCAAAAAACAATTCATTCCGATTTCCTCTTATATGCTGCATATCCCGCTGCAAGCAGCAGAACGGCAATGCAGACTGTAATCTGCCGCAGCCCGAATCCGGTGCCGTTCAGCAGATCGTACATCAAAAACAGCAGCGGCAGAAATGCCGGTTTTACGATCGAAACGCGGTTCATCAGCGGGATATAGCAGATCGCAGCGACGCACACCAGCCCTTTGATGCCGAAAAACAGCAGATGCATTGTGATGAATGCGGCGCATAAAAAACCGAGCATTGCTGCAAGCTGCTTTTTTGAAAGATATTGCGTTTTTCTGCCGCGGTCTTTCTCATAATCCGAGAGATCGTCTGCGGCGCGGAGCATCAGCATCAGGCACCAGCTCAGCGCGGCTATCCGTAAAAAGCACGGAATTCCGGCGTTTCCCTGCCATGCAAACAGCAGCGAAAACAGCACCGCCGCCGCGAGATAAACCGCCGCCAGACCCTTTCTGCACCAATATCGGATTCCGTTCATTTTGTGATAAAATTGCGGTAGATCCATGCTTTCAGCCGGATCGGTGTCTCATGTACCTGCAAGGCATGGCATAGCAGCCGCATTTCATTGCGGGGCTTTTCCCGGTAAAATGCGCGCTGCACAAGGCGCATTCCCTGCCTGCGCGTCAATTGCCCCATGCGAACCGATACGCTGACCTCCGGGAGACAATGCGGTCTGCCCTCTGCGCACTGATAGATAAAATGCGCCGCGTGGTGAATTTTGCAGTCGTAGTGGTCATAATCGGCATCGGGCGTCCATGAGGTGTGTTCCCGCAGGAAATTGACAATCTGCTGCTCATCATATGGATGATATAGGAAAAATGCAGTAAATTCGCGAAAATCATTCTGCTTCACGCCATGATACAGCATCTCTTTGACATCGGATGCAAGCCCCTTGTCCAGCTTTTTTTCTGTCATGCGCAGCAGCTCCGCATACAGTGCATTGGGGTCGGTCTGCTCCGGGCTCTGCAAGCCCGCATCAACAAATCCCGTGAAGACGTCCTCGCCGTAATGGCGCAGCATCTGCTGCGGGCTTCTGCCGTGAATGCACATACCTGCGTTGATTTTTGCAGTATAGTTTATCATCGCCGCGTAACCGAGATACGAGCAGGCGATGCACGGCGTCAGAAAATGCTGCACGGAATATCGGAAAAACCGCTTTCTGAGCGCCGGATCAAATGAAATGTACTCGTGCTCGACACCGAATTCCTTTACCATGCGATCGACATTATTTCGGGCGCTTTTGCTGAAAAAACCGTTGAGCATCGTAAACGTCTTCACTTTGAGACCGTAGTCGTTCACCAGCTTATACAGCACATACATACTGTCTTTGCCGCCGGAAATGCCGACCGCAGCATCGTAATCATACTTGCCCCGCACCCGGTCAATCCGTTCCTGAAAGAGCTGATGCATTGCGGCGCGGTCTTGCAGTTTATTTGCAATTTTGTCATAGTTTTCGCAGTAATTGCAAACGCCCTCCGGTGAAAACCGGATATTCCGCACGGTTTCGTTATTGAGGCAGCGAATACAGTGTTTCATATCAGAATTCCTTTCTCCACACCGCATACCGCTTTTCATCGGATTCCACGGTATCATCGAATCGCCGGAAGGTATCCTTTTGCTCGCACTGGAAATGATACATCATCTTTGTGTAGCCGTGATCGAGCACATATTTCCAGCCGAGATACATCAGTGCCGTATAGATTTTATGTTTGCGGAATTCCGGCAGCACCGCACTGGTTTTCGAGATGAAGCAGGTGCCGTCCGGGCTGTCATAGCCCATCACAAAGCCGACCGTTTTTCCCTCGAATTCCGCCGTTCCCAATGCGATTTTCAAGCCGCGTGTCCATTGCAGATACAGCGCACGGAAATACTCAGGCGGAATATCGCAATAGAGATGACTGCCGCGGAAAGCGGCGCTGCTGATTGCGAATACCTCATCTGCTTTTTCGTAAACGGCATCGCCCTCGAACACGCGGAACACAAAGCCCTCCGCCTGCTTCTGCCGGAACAGCATTTCGCTCATCTGGTAGACGGGGTTGTGTATGTCGATATTTGCGCTGCGGTATGTGTAAAGCTGCCGGTAGCCGTTTTGTTCCAGCAGCTTCGGATAATAGGGCGGATTGGTGCAGTCCGGGAACAAATGCAGATCGAAACGGCTGATTGCCCAGCGATAGGTCATCCATGAGCAGAAATTAACCGGCCCGACCAGTTCGTGATACCCGAGCTCCGCCGCCTTTTGCTCCATTGCCGAAAACAGCGCAGCGACGTCGTTTTCATTCTCTGTCAGTGTGACAAAACCAAACAGGCACCAGTGATCCTCCATGCGTTTATTGACAATCAGCTCAGCCTCGCAGCCGTTTATCTCAAAGCGTTCATGGTAATCAGCCAGTGCCAGTATTTCACGTTCATCTCTCATACTTTTTCGTCCTTATTTCAAATACCGAGCAGGTGCAGCATTCTTGCAGTATTGTTTGCAAGGCGCTCCGGTGTGCTGTCATGCAGAGTTTTGCCTGCATAGCGCAGAATTGCCAGTTTGTTAACACAGTATTCCAGCGTATTGAACCGCAGCAATCTGCCGTATTCCGCATCGGTCATCGGAACACCGGTCAATGTCTCGATGCTTCGGCGGTATGAGCGCAGCGCTTCCGGTACGGTTTCATCCGGCAGCTGATCCATGACCGAAATGATGAGTTCAACCGCGTCATGTTCCGGATTCTGCCAGCACGCGAGCTCCCAGTCGTAGAGGCAGATGCGGTCTCCGGCGATGCAGAGGTTCCGGTCGCAGCAGTCATTGTGCGTCAGGGTTCTGCGATAAGAGAGCGCCGCAAATTCGCGGTCAATTTCCGAAAGAAAACGCCGGATCTCAGCGATTTGCGCCGCGCTGAATACGGCGCGGTTTTCCGCATCCAGCTTCTCAAACATCTGCCGCAGAATTCCGCCGGTTTTCCGGTAATCTGCGGCTGTATACTGATTCAGTCCCAAGCCTTTGACAAGTGCTTCTTTTCCGTAGTAATGTGCATGAAGCTGTGCGATCTGCTCTAATATGCGGAACAGCGACGGTGCCGCCGGCTCGCTCGCCGGAAGCTCCTCCATTGCAATCATGCAGGAGCCGCATAGGAGATCGGCTGCACTGCCGAGAAAGTGCGGAATCAGCGTTTTCGGCAGCGTTCCGGGCTGGCTGTAAAGCCGCGCCTCCCGGGTCACACTGCCATTGTAGCCGAAAATTTTGTGGCGGAAGGTCAGTTTCATTGTTTGCAGGGGGTCGCTTCCGCAGATCATGCGGATGCCGTTTGCGATGACCCGCACAGACTTGCGCTTGCCGACAAAGCAAATTGTACTGCCGTCCTGAAAAACGGCATGATACCGCTTCACACCGGCATCCCGTGCGGCGATGCGGCTGGAAATGCCGTTATGATGCTGAATCGGCTCAGTGTTGACTGAAACCGGTTTTTTTCCGAATATATATGCGATTTCCTGTTCGGTATTCATGATCGGTCAGTCGAAGAGCGGGGTCGAGAAATATCGCTCTGCGGTATCCGGCAGGATTGTGACCACACGCTTTCCGGGGCCGAGTTTCTTCGCCATTGCGAGGGCTGCGGCGACATTAGTGCCGCTCGAAATGCCGCACATGATACCCTCAAGCGCAGCGAGTTTCTTTGCGGTCGAGATCACTTCCTCGTCGCTGACGATGTAAATGTTGCTGTAAATATTTTGGTTCAGGATACTCGGAATAATGCCGTCGCCGATGCCCATTTGCAGGTGTGTGCCGACGGTTCCGCCCGCGAGGATTGCGGCGTGCTCAGGCTCGACCGCCCAGATTTCCATATCCGGATTCTGAGATTTCAGTGTTTCGCCGATACCGGTAATCGTGCCGCCGGTGCCGATTCCCGAGCAAAAGCCGTCGATTCTGCCGGCGGTCTGCTCCAGAATTTCGAGCGCAGTGAAGTATTTGTGTGCCTCGGTATTGTGGATGTTCTCGAACTGCTGCGGCACAAATACACGCGGGTCATTGGCCGCCATTTCCAGCGCAGTATCTACGCATTTGCTGATGCACGCGCCGATATCGCCGTCATCGTGAATCAGAATCACCTGTGCGCCGTAGTGCTCGACGAGCTTTCTGCGCTCCTCGCTGACGGAATCCGGCATGATGATGATGACCTTGTAGCCGCGGACAGCGCCCACCAGCGCCAGACCGATGCCCTGATTGCCGCTGGTCGGCTCGACGATGATGGTATCCTCTTTGATTTTCCCCTGCTTTTCGGCATTGAGGATCATATTGCAGGCGGTACGGGTTTTGATTGAGCCGCCCACATTGAGCCCCTCGAATTTGACAAGAATCTCAGCATTTTCCGGCGAATTCATGCGATTCAGCCGGATGATCGGGGTATGCCCCATGGCATCGAGAATTGTATTGTAAATCATATACGCAGTCTCCGTTTTGTTTTTTGTTGTATTCACGACCCTCTTATTATATCATAAAAGCGTGAATTTGTCTACTCTATTATATTGATTCGATTGTAAATTTTTCCGTTTCTGCCCGATTTAACTACGTTTCGAGTGAGCGTTGGTAGACAATATAAGCGTGAATGCCACTTTTTTTCTACCATTTTTTTCTACCAAAATCACACGTTTTTTGATTTCTTTTTCTTGATTCCACTTTCGTTGATTATATTCTATAATGTTGACATCTGCGATTCTCCCGTGCCTTCGGGATTATCGCTTTTCTTTTTTCTACCGCCAGTCTTTTTGGGCGGTGTTTTAGTTGCTGCCTTTGACGTTGACTTTCTTCTTGTGGTCTTTTTCTTTTCGGCAAGCTTTTCAGCTTCGGGTTTACCCTCTGACTTACCGCCAAGAACCCTTGCGATCGTTTCAGCCGAGTTGACCTTAGCATTGTATTCCAAATGGCTATAAAGATTCGCCGTGATAGAAAAATTACTATGTCCGAGCCACTCCTGAATAGCCTTCATCGGAACATCATGAGCAAGCAATAAGCTCGCACAAGAATGACGTAGATCATGGAAACGCAGATGCTTCAAACCGTTTCGGGTAATGACATAGTGGAAGTGCTGTGTCACATATCCTGGCGAGATCATATTGCCGTAGTTGTCCCGGCAGATAAATCCGTCAAATTCCTTGTTGTAGCTCTTTCCGCAAGCCTTTTTGAACTTGACTTCCATTTTCTTCTTTTCAAGAAGCATCTCCTCAATGTGAGGGATCAGCGGAAGTGTTCTTCTGGTGGAATTGGTTTTCAGTCTGGTCTCTACAAAGATCTTTATCTCACCGTTATCGTCGTAGTCGCTTACTATCTTACGCTGGATCGTGATCGTCTTTTTCTTGAAGTCGATCGCATCCCACCTCAGACCAAGTATCTCACATCTTCTCAGCCCATAATACGCTGCGATGTTCACCACAAGCTCCAGTTTGTCACCTTTGAAGACCTCAAACAGCTCATTCAGCTCATCAGCATTGTAGAAGGTAGCTTCATGCCTTTCAGCTCTCGGTACTACTAACTTGTCCATAGGGTGCTTTGGTATCAGTTCCATTTTTACAGCGTAAGCAAATGCAGAATGCAATG
>Ga0310691_10001853_pt1 | contig 30381 bp, 16 predicted proteins | sample 176DNAGHGlowgp2_FD_203887 | JGI IMG/M metagenome (GOLD analysis project Ga0310691, IMG submission 203887) | Sheep rumen microbial communities from Palmerston North, Manawatu-Wanganui, New Zealand - 1766 DNA GHGlow gp2 (v2) (version 2) | ecosystem: Host-associated > Mammals > Digestive system >... | reverse complement strand
TTTTCCGGTGATGGAGCAGGAAACCCATTTTATATATCCGACGGCAAGATATATGAATTTGATCCTATAGATAACGAAAGCACTCATAAGGCGGATTCATTAGAAGAGTTTTATAAGTCGAATTAATTAGCAGGTTTATTCACTAATACGAAGATGGGATGGAAGGTATACATGAAACACTTTGATGAATATCTTAAAGCAATCGCAGGGAAGAAACCTGTGCTCAAGGCAGGTGCTTCTGAAGATTCGATCGGTAAGCTTGAGAAGAAACTCAAGGTCGAACTGCCAGCAGATTTCAAAGAGCTTTATCTCAAACATGACGGTGAAGAAGAGAATGATGCACTCGGCATTATCTTCGGTCTTAGGCTGCTCTCGATCGACGAGATACTGGCTGAGACGCAGAACATCCTGCCGCTCAATAGTGATATGACTGTAATGGGCACTGATGCTATCTGTGAAGAGCAGGATGAGAAGATCAAGTGGATCCCTTTTGTATTTGACTCTGCTTCCTGTTTTATCGCGCTCGATATGACGCCTTCGTCCAAGGGCAAGGCCGGCCAGATCATAACTCTCGATATGGAATACGATGAATGCTATCTTCTCGCAGATGATATTGACGATCTTTTTAAGAAAATGATCGTCTGGCTGAAGAATAAGAAAATCGTGATCTCGCGTGATTCCGAAATCCATAACTTCTCGTATCTGGATAAACTCTGCACCAAGACAACGGATTCCGGTTCTCCTGTTGATCTCCCTGAAGGCTATTGGCGTGAGTACGGTCAGAAGAAGACCGGTAAGGCGTGTAGCGCGATTGATCCGCAAGTGCTCGCTGCTGAAAAGAGAATGCTTATCAAGAATAAGCAGGTCGACTGTGCACCATTTAAATATATGACAGGCCTTAAGGAACTTATATTCCACGACTGTGAGCTCATGAATGTAACGGCGCTCTCTGACCTGCCCGAAGTTACGACATTGATATTTGTGAGATGCACGCTCAAAGACGGTGATGTATCCGTCTGCGCAGGACTTCCGAAACTCAAGGAGATCGGTGTGCACGAGATGTCTGCCGCTGGACTTGAGCTTTTGGCTTCGATCAAGACTCTCAAGGTCTTAAGGATGAGAAATGTTACGGATCTTAAGGAAGGTGTGATCGAGACTTTTACGGGAATTCAGGAACTGTCGGTCGAGAAAGTAAATTCGGGATTTAAGTGCGACAATATAAAGCCGCTCAAGAACCTGAAGGTGCTCAAAATCGAGGGTATCGAGCCGGATGATCTGGATTTCCTCGCAAATCTTACGAAGCTGACTTCATTTACTTGCTACAGTAAGAGTAAGAACGAACAGGGCCTTAAGTACATCAATGATCTCAAAAAGCTCACCGAATTCGTCTACCCGGTCAGCGACATTAAGATCTATGACGGCTGCGAATCGATAAGCGGGATCGGTGTTACACCGGATGTAAGTGGGGATTTCTCGGTCCTTAAAGGCTGCAAGGTCAGGAGCGTCATGGTCATCGGCAAGATAGGCGGACCTGAGATGAAGAATCTCATGAAGAAAATCGAGGAATATGCCGATATCGTCTCGATGGGAAGCGTCGGGATCTGACAGGAAGATTAGATGTTTTTCGATAGATTTAAGAAAGAGAAGAACGAGATCGATCAGGCTATCTGGAAGCTGATTCGATGATATATATTGCCGGTTCTCTTGGGGATTTTTTAGTAGAAGGAGTTGGCTTGGATGTCTTTAATAGCGTCGTGTAAAGACAGTAGGTCTTATTATCAACAAAATGAAGATTACGGGTATTACATTAATAACTAAGCAGGAATACGAGAAGAATAAAAGTATTATTCCTTCCAGAGACTTCAATTGGATCGCTATCGGCAGTGGTGATGTTATTGAATTTATGGGAACCACACCCCACTGGAAGAGTATTGCCGATGGTGATGCTTTTTATGACAGTTATGATATGTCACCAATCCTCATATGTGATAGTATTCCTTATAGTCCGGGAACCAAGATCGAGTTTGCCGGTCTGAAATGGACTGTGATATCTCAGAACCGGATGTTTGCAGATGGCTCAATCGGTTCAAATCAGTTAACTAAGCGGTCAACTCAGCTCGGGAAACGCAGATCACTGACCATCTCGGAAACACAATGTATCCCATATATAGAGAATTGGCTGATCAGGCACAGGAAAGAACCGATATATCTTCTTGGAAACAAAAAGAAGATTCCGGTCAGTTAAATTATCAGGAATGATATAATTATCGTATCCAAGTTGTGTCTTGGATAGTTAAATTATCAGCAATCAGAACTAAGGAGAATTACAGTGGATGATTCTGAAATTAACAAATTGAGAAATATACCGCCGTTTTACGATAATGTTCTCTTGCTTGGAGGATGCAGCGCGAAAAGACAGTAAGATTTGTCTCACAAAATGAGATGAGAAATACTATACGATATTATAAGAAAAGCAGAAGTAACTGGAATACAACGAATGGAACTTGAGAAGAACAGATGTGACGAGTGTGGGAGTTTATACTATCTAAGCTCTTCGAAGATGAAGAGCTTATGTCCGGAATGCGCCAGCGTTTTATATGGATATCTCAATTGTAAGCATGTGTTTGAAAATGGCAGATGTATAAACTGTTATTGGGATGGTTCCCAATCGGAGTTTGTTAAGAGTAATAAGAAATAGCGTTCATCGAGCTATTGTATTGGCCCGTTATATCAGGAATATAACGAACCATGCCCAGGATTATCTCGCCAAGGGGGGCGGGATTACTGAAACGGAACTGCTGCTTTCATTGTTGAAACAGATACCCTAGTGAGATAAAAGAGGTGGCTCAAAACTGAAATTCCGCTCTGTGGTCAATGAAGTGGTTCATGTAAAACGTTACTACATTGACCGTTACATAGACTTTGGGCAGTATTCCAAGTAGTGGTCCATGTAAAACGTTACTACATTGACCATTACATAGACTTTTGCCAGAATTCCAAGTAGTGGTCCATGTAAAACGTTTCTACATTGACCGTTACATTGACCGGCTCATGGGCCAAAGTAGAAAGTGGTGAAAAAGCAAGGGGCCATCTCTTTATTTGAGATGGCCCCTGTTCTCGGGTGCGCCATTTGACATTCCCTATAAATCTGGTCGAGGTGACAGGGTTCGAACCTGCGACCCCATGCTCCCAAAGCACGTACGCTACCAACTGCGCTACACCTCGAAGTGCCTTGCTATTATACCGATAGAAGGGAGATTTGGCAAGAGGTTCTTGATGGGAAGCGGCGGGGGAGTCGGAGGAATCGGCATAGCCAAAGACAAACGGGGAAAAGTGCATTTGACAGAGAAATGGGAAGCAGTGCTTCTGACAGAGGCTAGAGGGAGCCGTGCTTCTGACAGAGGCTAGAGGGAGCCGTGCTTCTGACAGAGGCTAGAGGGAGCCGTGCTTCTACCAGAGAAAATATATTGAGACGATCTTGTTACCTTCTGTATAGCGTTATCGTCTATAATGGTGAGAGGAGGTAAGCCGGATGGAAGATAGTGAAATCATCGAGCTTTATAACCAGCGGGATGAGCATGCGATCTCGGAGTGCTCGAAGAAGTTCGGGGCGTATTGTACGTCGATTGCGCGGAACATCCTGAGTAGTTTCGAGGATGTGGAAGAGTGCGTGGCCGATACGTGGCTTCATGCCTGGAATGCGATTCCGCCGGCGAGACCAAACCGTCTCTGTGTCTTCTTGGGGAGGATCACCCGTAACCTTTCTATTGACCGGTTCCGGCGGGAGCATCGTGAGAAAAACGGCAACGGCCAGGTGGCGATGTGCCTTGACGAGCTTTCGGAGGTGGTGGGGGAGGATTCCCGGATCGAGGACAGTATGATTCAGAAAGAGCTTCTGGAGACGTTTCTGCGTGGGCTGGCGGCGAAGGATAAGGATGTGTTCCTGCTTCGGTACTGGTACCTGATGCCGCTCGAGCAGGTGGCGGCGCGTGCAGGGCTTAGTGAGGGAGCCGTGAAGATGCGGCTTCATCGTGTGCGGCGTGCGCTTCGGGAGTTCCTGGAGAAGGAGGAGATCTTATGACGAAGGAAAATAAGTTACTGGATGAGATAGGGAAAATCGATGAGTCGCTGGTGCCGGATCTTGAGGAGATTTCGGCGGGTAGCGAGGCCGGGGCTGAGGAAGCTTCGGCGGCGGATGGCCGGAAGGTGATTTCGGATGCGCGGCTTCAGGGTGCGAAGGGAGGCGCGCGGGAAAGTGTGCGGAAAGGGGCGAAGGCGTACCGGCGGAATGTGATCCTGCTGTCGGTGGGCGGTGTATTGGCTGCGGCGCTTCTGGCTTTCGTGATCATTCCGAAAGTGTGGAAGAATAAGGGATCGGTTACCGGTTCGAAACCGGAAGAAATTGCGGTGGGCCAGCCCGGAAATGAGGAAGGATTGATCGAAGGGCAGGTCGATGCCCAGGGGATCCCGAAGTCTGGTGAAACTGTGGTCTATGCGCACCAGATGGCGGCGCCTCAATACCCGGAGATGCCGGAGTATCCGGTTGGTGGAAATTCCCAAGATCAATTCAGCGTGTGGCATGAGGCGGTTAAAGAGCTTAGAAACCAGCCGGAAGGATATCAGGATGGCTACGATGCATACTGCCGGAAGGTGGTGGCCGAGCTGTTCTCCGATGTGGGGCAGGATAACCGTGTGTTCTCGCCGCTGAGCCTCTATATGGCGCTGTCTATGACGGCTGAGGTGACGGACGGGGCGACGAGACAGCAGATCCTGGATCTTCTGTGCCAGCCGGATGTGGAGACGCTTCGGGAACGGGCGAAGTCGATCTGGCTTGCGAACTATATGGATGATGGGATTGCGAAGCTGATCCTCGGGAATTCCATGTGGCTGAATTCCAGCCGCGAGTATAAGGCGGAAGTCCTCGACATACTGGCGCGCCAGTACTTCGCTTCGTCTTTCTCCGGTGATCCGGTTTCGGAGGAATACAGTCGGGAGTACCAGGCATGGATCAATGAACAGACCGACGATTTCCTGAAAGAAATGGTCGATGGCATCTCCCTTGATCCGGGTATGCAATTGACTTTGGCTTCTACCGTGAACTATGAGGCGAAGTGGGTGAATCCGTTCCTTGAAGGGATGACGGAACCCGGTACATTTCACGCAGTGTCCGGGGATGTGAATTGTGACTTCATGTATTCACCGGCTGCTTATGAGAATTACTACGGCGAGAAATTCGTGTGTGTATCGATCTATACACTCAACAACGGACAGATGCGCTTCATCCTGCCGAATGAGGGTGTGACACCGGAGGAACTTCTTCAGGATGAGGAGGCGCTTCGCTTCCTGACCGCGAAGCCGAGAACATGGGACAAGACTAGAGAAAATGTCGGTATTGATCTTTGGGTACCGAGGTTCGATATTTCTTCCGAACTGGATCTGAAAGGATACATGCAGGCCCTCGGAATCGAGGATGCTTTCTCCGCGGAGAAGGCGGATTTCAGTCCGCTTACAGATCAAAGCGGGATCATGATCACATCGATCGATCAGGATGCGCGGCTTATGGTCGATGAGAATGGCTGCAAGGCGGCAGCGGTGACAGTGGAAGTGGCTGGTGCAGGTGCTCCGGATGAGGAGATGGATTTCCGTCTGGACCGGCCTTTCGTCTTCGAACTGGTGAGTGAGACCGGGCTTCCGATTTTTGTTGGTGTGGTGAATGATCCGTCGTGAGGGCGGCGGGTAGCTATTTGACGGAGAAGCATGAGGGCCGTCGCAGAATCGTCGCTGAAATGTCAAAAACTGCGACGAATTTGCGACGGCAGTGCTTTTCAAGAGGAAATTTGAGGTTGCGTCGCAGAATCGTCGCTGAAATGTCAAAAACTGCGACGAATTTGCGACGGTTGTGCTTCTAGAGAGGAAAGATGAACAAAAGCTTATTGCATTCTTCTGATGTAGGGTTATAATAGGGAGTGTGTTCATTTTGACGTGCGAATGAAATAAAAAATGAACACCCCCCACCGGCCAAAGGACCAGTGCTTTTGGAGCGGAAAAGAAAAACCGAATAGAAGAAGGGAGCTTGGATTCATGGAACTGAACCGCAAACAATTCGATGTTCTGGTTGCGATGAAAGAGGCGGATAAGCAGCTGTCGCAGCGAGAGCTGGAGAAGGCTACGGGCTTCTCGCTGGGGACGATCAACAAGGTGATCAAGGAATTATGTGAGGAAGGCCTGATCGAGAACGGGACGGTCACGGAGAAGGGAAATACGGCGCTGGAGCCGTACCGCGCGAAGAGGGCGGTGTTCATCGCAGCCGGATTCGGATCGAGAATGGTACCGATCACACTCAATACCCCGAAGCCGCTCGTACGTGTTCACGGGAAGCGTATCATCGACACACTTTTGGACGCTTGCCTGGAAGCGGGGATCGAAGAGATCTACATCGTGAGAGGGTATCTTGCCGAGCAGTTCGACCAGCTCCTCTACAAATATCCGAATATCCATTTCCTGGATAACCCGATGTTCAACGAAGCAAATAATATCAGCAGCGCGATGCTGGCGAGGAATCTGCTGTCGAACTCTTATATGTTCGAGGCGGATCTTCTGCTGTCGAATCCGAAGATCATTACGAAGTACCACTATACGTCCGACTTCCTGGCGATCCCGATGGAGCGGACCGATGACTGGTGCTTCGAGGTCAAGGATGGCGTCATCAAGGAAGAGAAGGTCGGCGGCGAGAACTGCTGGCAGATGGTGGGCATTTCCTACTGGAATAAGGAAGACGGTGAGAAGCTCGTCGAGGACATCGCGGCCGTGTATTCGGGTCCGGGCGGCAGAGAACGCTACTGGGAACAGGTCCCGCTGGTTTATAAGAAAGAGCATTATAACGTGGCGGTGCGCGAGTGCCATGCCGAGGATATCGTGGAGATCGATACGTTCCGCGAGCTGAAGGAAATCGACAAATCTTACGACGTGTGAGAAGCGTTTGCAATTCTGATGCGCGAAAAGCACTGAATCTACGCGCGTCATGACGTGAAAAGGAGAGATTTATGGAACCGATTAAGAGAAACATCTTACTGAATCCGGGTCCGTCGACGACGACGGATACCGTGAAGTATGCGCAGGTCGTGCCGGACATCTGCCCGCGTGAGAAGGAATTCGCCGGCCTCATGAAGGGTCTTCGCGAGGACCTGGTGAAAGTCGTCCACGGCGACCTTGAGAAATACACTTCCGTTCTGTTCTGCGGATCGGGAACGATCAACATCGACATCTGCATCAACTCCCTGCTTCCTGAGGGAAAGAAGGTCCTGGTCATCGATAACGGTGCGTATTCGTCCCGTGCGGTGGAGATCTGCCAGGGCTACGGGCTTCCTTATATCGACCTGAAGTTCCCGGTCGATCAGCTCCCGGATCTTGCCGTCGTCGAGAAGACGCTTCAGGAGAACCCGGACATCGGTCTGGTGCATACGACGCACAACGAGACGGGTACGGGCATCTGCAACCCGATCCGCGAGATCGGCGCGCTGGTACATAAGTACGGCGCCACCTTCACGGTCGACACGACGAGCACCTATGCGATGGTACCGATCGACATCGAGAAGGATAACATCGATTTCTGTATGGCTTCCGCGCAGAAAGGACTGATGGCCATGACTGGTCTTTCTTTCGTCGTGGGTAACCGTGCGATCCTGGAAGCTTCCGCGAACTATCCGAGAAGAAGCTACTACTGCAATCTTTTCCTGCAGTATGACTGCTTCGAGAAAACAGGCGAGATGCATTTTACTCCGCCGGTACAGACCATCTATGCGACGATCCAGGCGCTGAAGGAATACTGGGCGGAGGGCGAAGAAGCGAAGTGGGCCCGACATACGCGTGTCTTTAACGCGATCAACGCAGGCCTCGACGAGCTGGGCTTCCGTCAGGTCATTAAGCCGGAGTGGAGAACGGGACTGGTGTCCTCGGCGATCTATCCGGACGATCCGAACTGGAGCTTCGAGAAGGTGCATGACTACTGCTACGAACGTGGTTTTACCATCTATCCCGGTAAGATCTCGACCACGAATACCTTCCGTCTCTGCGCACTCGGCGCCATCGACGCACCGGACATCGATGCTTTCTTCAAGGTGTTTAGAGAAGCACTCGAGACGACAGGTGTGACCGTTCCGGTCGTGTATAAGGACTAAGAAAAACCGATTTAGAGGAGAAGAATCATGAAAACTGTTTACACTTGTTTCTGCACCGACATCATCCATGAAGGTCATATGAATATCTTAAACGAAGCCCGGAAGCTGGGTAAGGTCATCGTCGGATGCCTGTCTGATCATGCACTGATCCGCTATAACCGTTTCCCGACGGTATCCCAGGATGAGCGTATGCGTATGTATAGAACGATCCCGGGCGTGGACCAGGTGGTGCTGCAGGAGAGCATGCACTATGACGATGTGATCGCTCTGATCCATCCGGACTATGTGGTCCATGGGGATAACTGGAAGGAAGGTCCGGAGAGCGCGATCCGGGAGCACGTCAGTAAGCTCCTTTCTGAGTATGGCGGACAGCTTGTGGATATCCCGTATACCTATAACGAGAAGGTGAAGAAGATCGACATGCAGCTTCGTGAGAAGCTGGCGATGCCGGAATATAGAAGAAAGAGACTGCGTCAGCTTCTGGAGATGACGCCGATCGTAAAGACGATGGAAGCCCACAGTGGTCTGACCGGCCTGATCGTAGAGAAGACGGTCGTGGAGAATAACGGTAAGCTTGACCAGTTCGATGCGATGTGGGTCAGTTCCCTCTGCGACAGTACGGCGAAGGGTAAGCCGGACATCGAGCTCGTCGATATGACCTCCCGTTTCAGAACGATCGAGGATATCACGGAAGTTACCACGAAGCCGATCATCTTCGATGGCGATACGGGAGGACTTACTGAGCACTTCGTGTATACCGTGCGTTCCCTCGAGAGACTCGGCGTTTCGGCCGTGATCATCGAGGATAAGAAGGGGCTGAAGAAGAATTCTCTCTTCGGTACCGAAGTCAAGCAGACCCAGGCGACCATCGAGGAGTTCTCCGAGAAGATCGCTGCAGGGAAGAAGGCACAGCTCACCGATGACTTCATGATCATTGCGAGAATCGAGAGCCTCATTCTCGAGCGCGGCATGGAAGACGCCCTCGAGCGTGCTTTTGCATTCGTGAAGGCGGGCGCCGACGGCATCATGATCCACAGCCGGAAGAAGGATCCGGCCGAGATCTGCGAGTTCTGCGACAAGTTCCGTGCCGAAGATCCGAAGACGCCGATCGTTGTGGTGCCGACGAGCTTCAACACCATTACGGAAGAGGAGCTGGCTTCCCATGGCGTCAATATCGTCATCTATGCGAACCAGCTGACCCGTTCGGCGTTCCCGGCCATGCAGCAGACGGCGATGGAGATCCTGAAGAACCACCGCGCGAAGGAAGTGGACGATAAGCTGATGTCGATCAAGGACATCATCACGTTGATCGACGAGATCTGACGGGCCCGGATGCGCGGGGCGCCTCGTTCGTTCCGGACACGGCATGACGAGATGCGACAGGCGCACGAACGATGCCCCGCCCGCGCGGCCACGAATCTTAGGCGTGGGCGCGGCACCTTACGAAAAGGAGATTTGAAATGAAAGTAGAAAAACTTGTAGAGATCATTGGTTCCGATTTTTATTCCGGTGTGCCGGATTCCCAGTTAAAAGCACTGTGCAATTATCTGATGCATACCTATGGTATCGATCCGCATCACCACGTGATCGCGGCCAATGAGGGCAACTGCACGGCTCTGGCGGCGGGCTATCACCTGGCGACCGGGAAGGTGCCGGTGGTGTATATGCAGAACAGCGGTGAGGGCAACATCATTAACCCGGTGGCGAGCCTTCTGAACGATAAGGTCTACGCGATCCCGATGGTCTTCATCATCGGCTGGCGCGGCGAGCCCGGCGTGCACGATGAGCCTCAGCACATCTATCAGGGCGAAGTGACCGTGAAGCTTCTGGATGACATGGGTATCGCGAACTTCGCCATCGGTAAGGATACGACCGACGAAGAAGTGGAAGCGAAGATGGACGAATTCAGAAAGGTCCTCGCCGAGGGGAAGGACGTGGCATTCGTCATCCGAAAGGGCGCCCTGTCTTTCGACGAGAAGGTCGTCTATAAGAATGATCACGTCATGGTCCGTGAAGAGATCATCAAGCACATCGTGGCGGTCAGCGAAGAAGACCCGATCATCTCCACCACGGGAAAAGCATCGCGGGAGCTTTTTGAGACGCGTGTGGCGAACGGGCAGAGCCATAAGTACGATTTCCTGACGGTCGGCTCCATGGGCCATAGTTCCTCTATCGCGCTTGGCGTGGCCATCAATAAGCCGGAGCAGAAGATCTGGTGCGTGGACGGCGACGGCGCGGTCCTGATGCACATGGGTTCCATGGCGCTGCTTGGCAGCAACCAGCCGAAGAATCTGGTGCACATCGTGATCAATAACGGTGCCCACGAGACGGTGGGCGGTATGCCGACGGTCATGGGCGACATCGATCTGGTGGGAGTTGCGAAGGCCTGCGGATATCCGTATGCGGTGCGCGTCAATGATTTCGAGGAACTGGACCGTGAGCTTTCTCTGGCAAAAGGACTGAATGAGCTCTGTCTTATCGAGGTGATGTGCAGTATCGGTGCCCGTGACGATCTGGGCAGACCGACTACCACGGCTCTGGAGAATAAGCAGAACTTCATGGAGTATCTGAAGACGCTCTGATCTTATAGTAAGAAAAGCGGTATCCTATCCGTATCCGAAGTGGAAAGACGAAGCCCCGGCACGCTGTCTCAGAAGAAGCGGCGCCGGGGCTTTATTCTGTTAACCTACAGGGTCCACGGTCTCTTCGGCCCAGTTGTCGCGGTCGAGGACGTAGCGGTTTCTTACGGAATACCAGATACAGTCCTTGAAGGTGCTCTCGTTATTTCCGGCGAGGGCCCATCTGTCGGTGTACATGACGAACTGCCTGTCCGCCTCCTTCGCTTCCGGCTGGTACATCGGCCTGTTCGTAAAAGGATTCAGGGGATTGTCCAAAAGCCCGTACATAGCAAGGTACGGGGTGTCCGCGTTGGTCATGAAGGTGTTGTCCGCCCGGAAAGGTGCATCCGAATCGAAATCCTTGAAGAAAAGCACCGGGTTATAGGCCATGATGTCTTCGGAGTTATAGATCGTGTCCGGATTCAGCCCGTCGAAGAGAAGAAGATCCTCGAACTGACCGGTCGGCCATCCGTGGTCGGAGACGATGATGATCCTGGTATTGTCGTATACGCCGATTTCGCGCAGGTAATCCATCCAGTTGCCGAGCTGGATCCATGCCGCCATATTGCTCTGGTAGTGGACCAGCTGGTAGTTCTCGCTCATATCGATCGTGCGCCCTTCGTAGGTGAAACGGTCCTGATGGGTCTGATCGTACTCGGTGTTGTCGAATTCATAGGACGGTTCATATTCCGGTTCTTTCAGCGGCATGATGTTATGCGCCGTGCTGTTCTGGATCATGAGGAACGTGTTCTCGGAAGAGGCGTCCGTCGAGGTCATGGACGGCAAGGCTTTCAGCACATCGTAGCACCTGCTGAAATATTCCATGTGGGCCGGGGTCACGATGAAATGACCCGGGTTATCACCGATGTTATCCATGGTCATGATGGTAAATACCGGCTCCAGATAGGTGCCGTCCGCATAAACGGCCGACTGCAGGAAAAGCGGCATCGACTTCATGAAGCCGTAGCAGAAGAAGTTCCGTTTCCAGGTGGACTTGAGATCCGCATCGGCCTCGTTCTCGGAGTCGAACATGCTAAGTCTCGTGTTATAGGCCTTGATCTCCGGATACGCCTGAAATACCGTGAGATCCGAGATCTCGCTATAGCCGGCATAGGGCGGGTCGATCACGGTGACGTCGTAGCCTTCCCGGGAGAAGAGCACCGGCATCGTAAGAAGGGACTCGTCGTGCTTCGTCACGAGCGGGACGTCACTTCGCCGGTTTAATCCTACAGGAGTATAGTCATACCCGCCGAACAGGGCCGGTGCCGCGACGACGGTGCGCATGCCGTAAGAAAGGGTGTTCGGATACCATGTAAATCCGGAGAACTGTTCCGCGAGCTCGGGCTTCTCCTGGAACATGTAGGGGACATAGGAAGAGATGGCGCGGTCGATCATGAAGACCACTACGTTCTTTCCGTCTTTACTGAAGCGGATCGCGGGGGCCTCCGAAGGGGTCGCTTCGATGGCACGGCGGATATCGGGCATATCTGCGTTGATCTTATAGATGTTATATCCGGACAGGATCGCCACGGATACGATCAGCATCGCTGCGAGGAACTGAACGATTTTCTTACACTTGATCAGAAGGAAGACCACAGGCACGATGAGGGCGAGCACGACCAGGAGGTTGATCCATTTCGTGCTCATCGGGAAAGAAAGCCCGGTGTCGAACTTGAGCTCCGAGGAAAGAAGGGTGGTGTTCTTGCCGAACACCAGGTAGTTGATGGTGCCGCAGACGGCGAAGACCCAGATACAGGCATTGGCGATCCGGCGGCTCTTATGAGAGGCCAGATAGTAGAAGAGGCTGCCCCAGAAGAGGAACAGGCCGATGGCGGTGAAGAATGCGTAGAAGGCATATCTTACAGGAGAGTGGACGTCCGAGAGGACGACGAATTCCCCGGTCGAAGAAAGGATCACGGCGGAAGGGATCAGAAGCCCGAGAAGAAGGCTCAGGAACAGCGCGCCCAGGAAGAAAAGACTGCTGCTGGCAGGTTTTCCTTCGGTAACGGTTTCTTTCTTCGTTCTCGATCCGAGAAGGAACGGGAGCTGGAAGAGAAGGCCCGTGACGACGATGATCATCTTCGAGGAGAAGCTTCCCTTGAAGAAAATGGAATAGATCAGAATCGCGCCGCCCAGTGCGGAGAAGGTCAGGCAGGCCGACCTCTTCGGGTCTTTTCCTTTCTTCACGATATTCTTAAAGAGTGAGAAAAGGTTGTTAAGCGTCCAGTACATGACCAGTCCGGAAGGAGACCGATAGAGAAGTACAAGGAAGATCAGCGCCATCAGGTGCATACGGATACGGTCCTTGAGGGACAGTCCTTTCGCATAGATCTCACTGGACAGAATGTTAATGAGCGTCATGAGAATCGGGAGAACGTTGACTGTAAATCCGCCGATGGAGAAGAGCGCGTCCGGCTGTCCGAGGTTACTGAGGATGCCGAAAGAGGTGCGCTTCAGTTCCGGAAGGTGCGAGAGGAAGTTATAGGCGGCGATGAAGAACGGGATCTCCAGAAGAAGGGCAATGGAACTTCTGAGAGAATACAGGGGCATGTAGTGGTTGACCTTGTAGTAGTTCTGCAGGATCATGTAGCGTTTGTCGCCGCTGAAGGTCTTCTTGATGTGGGCGATATACGGCTGCATCTTCTTCTGCCGCTCGTTCTCTTCGGCCTGGATCGCATCGGCGCGGTTATAGAAGGGAAGGAGCAGGAGGTTCACCACGAGACTTAAGGGGAAGATCGCGGAGCCGCAGTTCCCGAGAATGTGATAGGCGAACGTAAACACGGCTTCGAGCAGAAGCGTGATCGGGGAGATGATGATCTGATACAGTATACTAGCTATCGACATGTCTTCGTGTTCCTCTTACATAGATACGAGTTCTATCTTATTCATTCTCTTTCTTTCGATGTTCTTTCCTACGGTGCGTCCTCTTCCTTCTGCCAGTTGTTCTTGTCGAGAAGGTTCTGGTTACTTAAGGAGTACCAGGTGATATCGGTGTAGACATTTCCGGAGTTGTCTCCCGGTGACCAGTGATCCGAGTAGAGGACGTAGATCTTCTCGGCGTCTTTCTCGTACGGACGGAAGAGAGGATTTCCGGTAAAAGGACTTACGGGGTCGTCGGCGATGCCGCTAAGGGCCAGATACGGGGTGTCTGCGTTCGTCATGAAGGTGTAGTCGGTCTTGACTTCTCCTCTTGCGCCGAAGTCCTTCACGAGAAGGAGAGGGTTATAGCCCATGGCATCTTCAGGGTTATAGAGGGCGTCGGTGGAACTTCCGTCACCGAACCGCAGGCTGTCGAACTGTTCCATCGGCCAGCCGTGGTCGGACACGATGATGATCCTTGTGTTGTCGTAGACGCCGAGCTCACGAAGCTTGTCCAGCCAGTTGCCGAGCTGAAGGAGGGCGGCCATGTTGCCGTGGTAGAAGGACATCCTGTAGACGGTGTCCACAGGAAGGGTAATGCCGTTATAGGTGAAGCGGTCCTGGTGGGCCTGGTCGTATTCGGTGTTGTCCACGTCGAATACCGGGATGTAGTCCGGTTCCTGAAGGGGGATGACGTTATGGGCCGCACAGTTCTGCATCAGGAAGAAGGAGTTCTGCGTGTTATCGGCAGTGGTGATCTCCGGAAGCGCCGTGAGCGCGGTATAGGAGTTCAGATACAGATCCATCAGGCCGTAGGAAACGTGATAGCGGCTGGGGTTATTATTCGTATTGAGAAGGTCGCTGACGAAGTCCGGTGCCAGGTACGAGCCCTGGGCGTAGAGGGCCGGCTGGAAGATCAGGGGACAGATCTTCATAAGGCTGTAGCAGTAGAAGTTTCTTTTCCAGATCTTCAGCATCTCGTCGTCGAATTCGCCGGAGAAGCGGAACATGCCCCACTCGGTGTTGTAGCTCTTGATGAACGGGTATCCGTCGTAGATCGACAGGTCCGGCATCTCGCTGTAGTTGGCAAACGGCGGGTCGCAGACGGTGATGTCATATCCGGCGTCGTGGAAGACCAGCGGCATGGTAAGAAGGGCCTCGTTATGCTTCTCACGAAGAGAAAGATCCGTTCTCTTATTACTGTTCATCGGTGTATAGTCATACCCGCCGAACAGCGCCGGTGCGCCGGTGAGGGTGCGGATGCCGTAGGAAAGGGTGTTCGGATACCAGGTGAATCCGTCGAATTGCGCAGCGAGCTCCGGTTTCTCCTGGAAGATGTAGGGAACATAGGAGGAGATGGCGCGGTCGAGCATGAAGACCACCACATTCTGTCCGTCCTTACTGAAGGCGAGATCGGGCTGGTCTTTCTGGCTGTCGGCGAATACTCTTCTTATGATCGGCATGACTCTCTGGATCTGGTAGATGTTGTATCCGCCCATGAAGGTGATCGCCAGGACCAGGACGGGCGAGAGGAAACGGATGATCTTCTCTTTCTTCGCATGGAAGATGAGGATCACAAGAAGAACCAGGGCGATGGTGATGAACAGGTCGACGAAGCGGCTCGCGAAGGGAATATCCTGCGCGACGTCGAACTCCAGCTCCATCGTAAGGGAGTTCGTGTTCTTGCCGTAGAACATGTAGTTCACGACACCTGTGATGGCGAAGGCCCAGACGGCAATCGTCGAGAGGCGTTTGCCGCGCGGCGAGGCCAGAAGATAGAAGAGGCCGCCCCACAGAACGAAGGTGCCGAATGCGGTCAGGAACGAGAAGATGATGTATCGTACCGGTGAGGTGACGGTCTTGATCAGAACAAATTCGGCCGGGGAAGACTGGATGACGGCAGAGGGGATGAGAAGTCCGGAGAGAACGCTCAGGAAAAGCACTCCGCCCAGGAACAGACGGCCGTCATGTTCCACCTCTGAAGAATCGGGAACAGTGCTTTTGCCGCCGGATTTGCGATAGAGGTTGATGATGTTCTTGAATAGTGAGAACAGGTTGTTGAGGGTCCAGTAGAAGACCAGACCGGAAGGAGAATCGTAGAGGAGCACCAGGAAGATCAGAGCCATGCCGTGAAGCTGGAGCTTGTCCTTGAGTTTCAGGCCGTGGGTGTAGATCTCGCTGGAGATGATGTTGATCACCGTCATGGCGATCGGAAGGATGTTGATGGTCAGTCCGCCGATGGTAAGGAAGGCATCGGGGCGGCCGAGGTCTTTAAGGAACAGGAAACTTGCGCCCTTCAGGGCGGAGAGGTTCGACAGGAAGTTATAGGCGGCGATGAAGAACGGGATCTCCAGAACCAGTGCGATCGTGCTCCGGAGGGCGTAGATCGGCTTGTAGTGGTTCTCGCGGTAGAAGGCCTGGGTCATCATGTAGCGCTCGTCGCCCTTGAAGGTCTTCTTGATGTGCTCGAGGAAAGGGGCCATCTGTTTCTGCCGGTCCTGCTCTTCGCTCTGGATCTGGTCGGCGCGGTTATAGAACGGCAGCAGCAGGAAGTTGACGGCCAGACTCAGGGGGATGATGGCCGCACCGCAGTTGCGCAGATAGAAGAAGGAGAACGAATAGACCGCCTCCAGTATCAGCGTGATCGGTGAGAGTATGATCTGATATAGCAATTGAGGTATTGACACGTATGGCCTCCCTGAAAATGTCCGTTACGCTGCTGTCCGGGTCACTAGACGGCCTCGGCAGGTGTGTCTTTTCCCTTTGATTTCGTCTTCTTCGAGGTGGGGGCGTCGGCATTCTCTGCTTCGGCCTTCTTCTTCTTGATCTCTTCGTACTTCGCGATGAGGTAGTCGGCCATGCGGGTGCTGCCTTCGCCCTGGAAGGCCCAGGCTTCGTTTCTGACTTCTTCGCGGCTCTTCCGGAAGGAGTCGTCGTCGAGGCAGTCGTCGATCATTTTCTTCAGGTCTTTTCTGTTCTCGTTCGTGAGTTTCGCACCGAGTCTCGGGACGACGCTTAAGCCCCACGGCAGGCGCTTCAGCCACCATGCATCGTACGGGGAGGAATCGAATTCGGTCTCGGCGCAGATGACGGGCTTGTCGAAGACGAGCGAGAAGTCGAAGATGACGCCGGAGAAGTCGGAGATCAGGATGTCCGATCGGTTCAGGGCGTCGAAGTTATCGGGGTCTCTGTTCCATTCGAGCTGGTCATTGTCCGGGAATTCCGCCATCAGCTTGTCCATCAGTTCTTTCTCTGAAGTGAAGGACTGCGGGTGCGGGCGGACGATGATGTGATAGCCCGTGGCCAGAAGGTCGCGGATGAATTCGGCGCCGAAGCGGGAAAGGATGCCGCTGGTACCCCAGGACGGGGCGAGAAGGACGGTCCGGGTCTTGCCGGAACTTGCGGAAGTGCTGTCGGAGCCAGCCTCGGACGCTTCTCCAGAGGCGTCGGCGTTCGCACTAGCGGAAGTGCTCTCCGCCTGCGCCTTACGCTCCTTGAATTTTCTTGCTTTCTCATCCATGAAAGGACTGCCCACGAGGACCAGTTCTTTTGCCGGAAGATGGCGGACCTCCTCGAGGTCACGCGTGTCGTTCACCTGGAACTGCCCGGAGCAGAGGACGGCGTCGTAGAAGTCGATACCGAACATGCGGTAGGTCGTCATCTCGGCCGGGGAGTGGGGGATGTGGATGTAGTAATCGACATCCTTGCTGCGCTTCCACTGGTAGACGTCGACGCCCGGTGTGGTGGACAGGACGATGTTCGCCTTCAGGAAGTTGAGCTTGGCAAATGCCTTGTTGCCGGGGCCGATGCACTCGGTCTTGACGTGCTGCATCTCGGTCTGCTTCAGTCCCGGATCGTCCTCGGATGCGGTCATGTACACGCAGTCGAAGCCGCGGGCGTCGAGCTCTCTGAGGACCGGTTCGAAGACGGACCAGTAACGCTTGTCATCGGAGAAAACGGCCAGCGGGATCGCCTTATCGGATTCGTCTGCTTTCTTACCGCCGCTCAGGAAGAAGCGGAGCTTGACCCACAGGCCTTTAAATGCGAAGCGCGCCACGCCGAGAAGTCCGATCAGGATAGCAAAAAGCATGGAACCCGTGCCCGGGTCGATATAGAGTCTAGCGATTGTCATGGTTCATGATCCTCCCTGTGCCAATTGTTCTTGTCGAGTACGTTCTGGTTATCTACGGTGAACCAGATGGAGTTGGTGAATACGGTGCCGGAGTTCGACTCGGCCGACCAGTTGTCGGTGTAGAGTATATAGAGCGGGCCGTTCTTCGCGTCCGGCTGGAAGATCGGCTTATGGGTGAACGGGTTGAGGGGATTGTCGAAGATTCCCTGCATCGCCAGTGTCGGGGTGTCGGCATTCGTCATGAATGTGTAGTCCGCGTGGAATGGTTCGTCCGAGCCGAAGTCTTTATAGAAGAGGAGCGGGTTATAGCCCATGGCGTCCTCGGCGTTATAGAGGGTGTCGGCGTCGCCGGATCCGAAGAGCATGGAGTCGAGGGAGCCCAGGCCCCAGGCGTGGTCGGCCACGATAATGATCCTGGTGTTGTCATATACGCCCAGCTCGCGGAGTGTATCCATCCAGTTGCCAAGCTGGATCAGGGCGGCCATGTCGCTCTGGTAATGCGCCATCTGGTAGGTCGTGTCCATGTGGAGCGTGACGCCATCGCAGGTGAAGCGGTCGGCGTGGGTACGGTCGTACTCGCCGTTGTCGATTTCTTTCTGCGGGACGTAGTCCGGCTCCTGCAGCGGGATGATGTTGTGCGTCGCGCTGTTCTGCATCATGAGGAACGTGTCTGCGCCGCCGGTGCTCGTTGTCGTGAGGGACGGCAGGGCACGAAGGACTTCGTAGGAGTTCAGGAACGTGTCGAGAAGAGCGTCCGGAACCGTGTATTTGTCCATGTTTCCGCCCTGGATGAGTGCGGTGCTCGAGGTGCCGGGCTGGAAGTAGATGCCGGTGGAGTAGACGGCCGGCTGGGCGAACAGCGGGGTGACCTTCATGAGGCTGTAGCAGAAGAAGTTTCTCTTCCAGTTGCTCTGCATGTTATCGGCGATGTCGCTTGCTTCGCGGAACTGGCCGAATTCGGTGTTATAGGCCTTGATGCCGGGGTACTGGTCGAAGACGGAAAGGTCCGGGATCAGGCTGTAGCCTGCGTACGGCGGGTCCATGACGGTGACGTCGTATCCGGCCTCGGAAAACAGAACCGGCATCGTGAGGAGGGCTTCGTTGTGTTTATCCACCAGGGAGATGTCGGTTCTTTTATTCGTGTTGGCGGGCATGTAGTCGTATCCGCCGAAGAGCGCCGGCGCGCCGACGAGTGTTCTTGTTCCGAAGGAAAGGGTGTTCGCATACCAGGTGAAGCCCTGGAACTTCTGTGCGAGTGTGGGGTTCTCCTGGAAAATGTACGGGACATAGGCGGCGACGGCGCGGTCGACCATGAGGACGATGACGTTTCTGCCGTCTTTGCTGAAGGTGAGTGTGGGTCTTTCGCTTCCGCTCTCTGCGATGACTCTTCGGATCTCGGGCATGGCCGTCTGGATCGAGTAGCAGTTAAACGCGGTCATGGCGCCGATGGCGACCAGAAGGACCGGGGAGACGAAGCGGATGACGGATTCTTTCTTCTTAAAAAGTACAATGATCAGTGCGGTGAGGGCGATGATGACCAGAAGGTCGAGGATCTCTCTGCGCAAGGCCAGGTCCAGTGCCACGTCGAACCGAAGGTCCGGGGTCAGGGAGTTGCTGTTCGCGCCGAAGATCATGTAGTTCGCGGTGCCGGTTGCGGCCAGGATCCAGATCGCAACGGTGGAGATGCGTTTGGCTTTATTACTGGCGAGGTAGTAGAAGAGGCCTGCCCACAGAAGGAATAAGCCGGCCGCGGTCAGGAATGCGAAGAATACGTAGCGGTTCGGGGAGTGGACGTTCGAGGTCAGGACGAATTCGGAGACCGAAGACTTGATGACCGCGGACGGGATCAGCCCGCCGAGAAGGATCGTAAGGAAGAGAGCGCCGCCGAAGAAGAGCTTGTGGTCAGGCTTCTTTTCGGTGGTGTCGCCGGACTTAGAAGAAGCCCCGGCGACAGTGCTTTTGCCATCGTGGGAGCGGTCACTTCCCGATTCGTGTGCGTCGTCGCTTCCTGATGCGTGGGTGCGGTCGCGGCGGAGTGCCTGGATGACCGTGCTCAGAAGAAGCGGCAGTAGCATCGCGAGGCCGAAGCCGTTGACGGCGAGGCGGTATTTGGACGGGCCGTGGTAGAAACTGAAGCCGAAGACCAGGACGCCGACGCCGGCGAGTGCGAAGAGGATGCCGGCGGTGCGGGATTTGTTCTTGCTGCCGTTGACGACGTTCTTCAGGAGCGAGAAGACGTTGTTGAGGGTCCAGTAGAGGACGAGGCCGGACGGGGAGTCGTAGAGGAGGACGAGGAAGATCAGCGCCATGCCGTGGAGGGTGATCTTGTCCTTGAATTTCAGGCCTTTCGTGTAGATCTCGCTGGAGATGATGTTGATGAGCGTCATGAGGATCGGCAGGATGTTGATTGCGAATCCGCCGATGGTGATGAGCGCGTCGGGTTTGCTGAGGTCGGTGAAGATGCCGAAGCGGGCGCCCTGCAGGTCAGGGAGCTTCGACAGGAAGTTATAGGCCGCGATGAAGAAAGGCACTTCGAGGACGAGTGCGATGGAGCTTCGGACGGCGTAGATCGGCTTGTAGTGGTTCTCGCGGTAGAAGGTCTGGAGCATCATGAAACGCTCGTCGCCTTTGAAGGTCTTCTTGATGTGAGCAACGAAGGGCTCCATGGCTTTCTCGCGGTCGCGCTCTTCTGCCTGGATCGCATCGGCGCGGTTGTAGAACGGCAGGAGCAGGAGGTTGACGACGAGGCTCAGCGGGAAGATCGCGGCGCCGGAGCTTCGCAGTACGTGAAATGCGGTGCTGTACACCGCTTCGAAGATGAGTGTCAGCGGCGACAGGAACAGTTGATAGAGTATCGATCCAAAAGACATGTAAATGGCCTACTTTTTATGTGTTTATTTTGTTTCTCGTTTTCGCGTGCGGGCGGGGCCCGTGTGGTGGCACCGGGCGGGGCCCTATGTGAAGGGCGCCAAGTCGAGGCCCTGGACAATCGCTCCCGAGCAAACCACAATATTATAGCATTTGTGCGGGAGTAACTCAACTATAGGAACGCGTGCGCGCGTGCGTGCGCGAGGGAACGAACGGCGGGGAGGGCGATGGCGCGAGCAGGAATCGGGCGCCTTCGGGCAGATGACACATTAAAACCAGGACAATCGCGATTTAATGAGTCGCTCGGCCCGGCGATGCGCCCAAATGACACATTAAACAAGGCGACAGAGGCAGTTTAATGTGTAAATATCATGCCAAAAGCACTGGAAAACAGCGCTTTTTACACATTATTCGGCGCGGATAAATGATGTAATGTGATTTGCCCCTTGAAAACAGGCCGATTTTACACATTACACCAGGCAGGGCGGGCGGTTCAATGTGTCGCCCGAGAAAAGATGAACGGGATCTACACATTGAATTGAGGGAATCAGGCGGTTCAATGTGTCGGCGGTCTTCCCATAGGCGCGAAGTCCGTGTAAGATGGTGGTGTGTGCGAAGGCACGGCAGAGATGAGTTACCAAGGAGGCGGAAGGATCGCGATGCCCGAGTACGAACCCCAAAATAGAATCGACACGAACAAGCTCGATCCGACTAAAATTGACACGAGCAAAAGCGATATAAACAAGATCGACCCGAGAAGAATCGTTTTCGACACGCCGGCGAGGGACTGGAACGAGGCGATTCCGGTGGGAAACGGCCGGCTCGGCGGCATGGTTTTCGGCCTGCCGTTCACCGAGCGGATCCAGCTTAACGAGGACTCGGTGTGGTCGGGCGGCCCGCAGGACCGGAACAACCCGTCCGCGCGGGAGTATCTGCCGAAGATCCGGCAGCTGATCTTCGACGGCAGGATAGAAGAGGCCCAGGAGCTCTGCACGTTCGCGCTATCGGGCACGCCGGAGGAGGAGCGGCACTACGAACCCCTCGGCAATCTTTTCATTGAATTTTCTGGAAAAGCACTGGATTTCGGCGAGTATCGCCGGGTCCTGGACCTTTCGGATGCTACCGTGACGACGACGTTCACGCTGGGCGGTGTGCGCTATACGCGCGAGGTCATCGCCAGCTACCCGCAAAATGCGCTGCTGGTTCATCTGACCGCGGATAGGCCCGGGGCGCTGAGTTTCCATGCGCAGCTGGGCCGCGGCGGCAAGCCTTGGGAGGAGATCCCGTACCAGACGCAGACGCTGCGGCGGCAGGCGTATAACATCTATGCGGACGCGATCACGGCGCGGCCAGGGAATGTCCAGCTGATGGAAGCGTCGACGGGTGGTGCGGACGGGATCCGCATGGCCTGCGGCGTGAAGGTCCTGGATTCTGGCGGAACGGCCGAAGTGATAGGGAATTCGACGATTATTCGAGGTGCGGATGAGGCGCTTCTGATCGTGTGCGCGGACACGACTTTCCGCGAAGAGGAGCCGGCGAAGACTGTGCTCGCGCGCCTCGAGAAGGTGGCCACTGCGGCCGGGGCGGCGAATGCGCCGGAAGAGCATATCGCGCCGACGAATGCGCCGGGGGAGAAGATCGCGCCGCCGAATGCCCCGGAAGAGCGAATCGCGCCGGCCGCCAATCCCGTCGCCGCGCTCTGGCAGACACTACACAACGAGCACAAAAACGACTATCAAGTGCTTTTCGAACGGGTGAAATTGGAGATCGACGGACAGGAAGATATCGTACGGTTCTTCCAGTTCGGGCGCTATCTCATGATCGCCGGCTCGCGGCCCGGGTCGCTGCCGCTGAACCTGCAGGGCATCTGGAATCAGGACTTCACGCCGGCGTGGGGGAGCCGGTTCACCATCAATATCAACACCGAGATGAATTACTGGCCGGCGCTTGTGACGAACCTTGCAGAGTGCACGGAGCCCCTGATCACGCACCTTTCGCGCATACGGAGCAACGGACGCGTCACGGCAGAGAAAATGTACGGCTGCGGCGGGTTCGTCGCGCATCACAATACCGACATCTGGGGCGATACGGCGCCGCAGGACGTGTGCCTGAGCTCGACGTACTGGGTCATGGGCGGCGCGTGGCTCGCGCTTCATATCTGGGAGCAGTATCTCTTCACGAAGGACCTTCCGTTCCTGCGCGGGCACTACCCGATCATGCGCGAGGCGGCGGAGTTCGTCATGGACTATCTCGTCCCCGACGGCGACTACCTCGTCACGTGCCCGACGCTTTCGCCGGAGAACACGTACATCCTGCCCGGCGGCGAAAAGGGCGTGGTCTGTAAGGGTGCGTCCATGGACAACCAGATCATTACGGAGCTTCTTTCGGCCTGTATTTCCGCTGAAAAAGCACTGTCGTCGGGGGTTTCTGGGGAGGGGGCGGGTGTGCCTACTGGCATCTCTGACCGCGCGGCGGAGGTTCTTGAACGTATCGCGCCGATCCGGGTCGGGTGGCACGGGCAGATCATGGAGTGGAACGAGGACTACGAAGAGGCAGAGCCCGGGCACAGGCATATTTCCCAGCTGTTCGCGCTTCTTCCCGGTACACAGATCACGGAGCATACGCCGGAGCTTCTTCAGGCGGCGAAGGAGACCATCGCGAGAAGGCTTCGTTTCGGCGGGGGGCATTCGGGCTGGAGCCGGGCGTGGATCATTAACATGTATGCGCGGCTCGGGGACGGGGAGAAGGCGTACGAGAATCTGCGGACGCTTCTTGAGAAGCAGACACTGCCGAATCTTTTCGACGATCATCCGCCTTTCCAGATCGACGGGAATTTCGGCGCGACGGCCGGCATCGCGGAGATGCTGGTGCAGAGCCATGTGAGAAAATCCGGGCGCGCGGGAGAGACTCGGGAGGAGGGACCGGGCGCGGCCGGGAAAATCGGTTCGGCCGGGGAATCCGTTGTGGCCGGGAAAGCTGGTTCGACCGGGAAAGCCTTTGAACCGGACGACGAGTTCGAGATCCGTCTTTTGCCGGCGCTTCCGGAAGCGTGGCGTGCACATGGGCGTGTGGAAGGGCTCCGGCTTCGCGGCGGGCGTATCCTCAAGTGCCTCGAATGGCGCGACGGCAAGATCGAGATTGTTGAGATTGAATAAGTTCTCTGATATTATAGAAACGTTGAAAGTAAAGGGGGGTATATATGTCTACAACCAATATTGTCATTATGATCGCTATTGGCGCGTACCTTCTCATGATGGTCATCATCGGCGCGCTTTTTAGCAAGAAGAACAAGAACACCGACGACTTCTATCTCGGCGGCAGAAAACTCGGACCGATCGTTACGGCGATGAGTGCCGAGGCCTCCGACATGAGCTCGTGGCTGCTGATGGGTCTTCCGGCCGTTGCCCTGATGACGGGTATCCCGGAAGCGTTCTGGACGGCGCTGGGTCTGGCGATCGGCACGTACCTGAACTGGCTTTTCGTGGCGAAAAGACTCCGCGTGTACACGCAGAAGGTCGAAGCGGTCACGCTGCCGGACTTCTTCAGCAAGCGTTTCGGCGACGACAAACACATCATCACGCTGATCGCGGCGCTCTTCATCGTCGTATTCTTCATTCCGTACACCGCATCCGGATTCGCCGCCTGCGGCAAGCTTTTCTCGTCGCTTTTCGATGTGTCATACACATACGCGATGGTCATCAGTGCCGTCGTTATCGTGCTGTACTGCACACTCGGCGGATTCCTCGCCGCATCCACGACGGACTTTGTCCAGTCCATCATCATGACGGTCGCTCTCCTGGTCGTACTCGGCGTAGGCGAAGCGGTCATCAACGGATTCGGAAATGTTATCGACAACGTCAAGAATCTCGACGGCTATCTCGATGTCTTCAAGGGCTTTAATGTGGCGGACGGCACGACGGGCAGCTACGGCGCGCTTCCGGTGGCTTCCACACTGGCCTGGGGTCTCGGCTACTTCGGTATGCCGCACATCCTCCTGCGCTTCATGGCCATCGAAGACAAGAAGAAGCTTAAGCTCTCCCGCCGCGTGGCTTCCGTATGGGTCGTCATCTCCATGGGCATTGCGGTGTTTATCGGTATCGTCGGCTATTCGCTCATGAAGACCGGTACGGTTCCTACCTATGAAAATGCATCTGCCGCCGAGACGATCATCGTTGACGTGGCGAAGTGGATCGCCTCTCACGGCTACATCCCGGCGTTCGTCGGTGGTGTCATCCTCGCAGGTATCCTCGCATCGACCATGTCTACTGCGGACTCCCAGCTCCTCGCTGCGGCGTCCTCCATCTCCCAGAACCTCGTGCAGGAGACCTTCGGCAAGAAGCTCTCTGAGAAGAAGGGTATGTGGCTCGCCCGTATCTGCGTGGTCCTGATCTCCGTGGTCGCGGTCTTCCTGGCCCTTGATCCGAGCAGCTCGGTATTCCGTATCGTGTCTTTCGCATGGGCAGGATTCGGCGCCGTCTTCGGACCGCTCGTCCTCTTCGGACTCTTCTGGAAAAGGACTAATAAGTGGGGGGCCATCGCGGGTATGGTTTCCGGTGGTGCGACCATCTTCATCTGGAAGTTCGTTGTGCGTGTGCAGTTCGCGGATACGATCCTGAACATTTACGAACTGCTTCCGGCTTTCATCGTGGCCAGCATCCTGATCGTAGTCGTGAGCCTGGCGACAAAAGCACCGGAAGAGAAGATCACCAAGACCTTCGACGATGTGAAGGTGGAGTGCGGCAAGTAAGCTGCATCTGAATCATAAAGAAAAAACATCTCTCCTGAGACTCATACAGTTTGCTGAAGCAAAACTCGTCTCTGGAGAGATGTTTTTTCTTGTCTGATTTCAGTTTGCTGAGACGATTTCGGAGCCCGTGACGGAGTGGTTTTCTTTGTGCTCTTTTTGTTTCTGTCGGTTCGGTACCCTTGAGAGAAAACTCGTCTCGAGAGGTGTTTTTTCTTGTCTGATTTCAGTTGGCTGAGATTACCTCTAAACTCGTGACTTATGCTCTTTTTCGCGCTGTTGCCTCTTTAGAATCAGGGCCGTCGCAAATTCGTCGCAGTTTTTGACATTTCGGCGACGTTTCTGCGACGCGCCTCGATTTTTCCTCTGCAAAAGCATCGTTGTCGCAAATTCGTCGCAGTTTTTGACATTTCGGCGACGTTTCTGCGACGGCAACGCGAAAGGGCGACAGAGCGCTTCCTTTCTGTTGGTTCGGCCCTCTAAGGAGAGGGGGAGGAAATCGGCGCAGGACGAGGCGACGGGGATGCGCAGGGCGAGACGAGCGGGACACGTTAATTGCGGGATGCACGGGACGTCAGGGATCAGTGCTTTTGGCGAGGTCAAGGAGGCGGAAGTTGCCGGTAATGGGATCGCGGAAGCTTGTGTCGATGCGACCGGGGGCCGGCGGGGTCTTCACGAAGTCGGGGCGGCTCTTCGGGTTCTCGCGCAGATAGTAGTCGAGTGTCAGGGCTTCGAGAACGTCCTCCTCGTAGAGCGTCGTCTTCTCATCGGCGAACTCCAGCAGGATCTCGTATCGGCGGGCGCGGGCGGGCGTCATCGTGAAATAGCCCTTCTCCTTGTAGTAGTCGGCCAGCGCCGCGAACAGGTCGAACGGCGTGTCGAAAGCCTGGAGAAGAAGAGGCAGCGTCACAGTGAATTGGGCGGTGTTATAGTAAAGCTCCACCATCTCCTCGATGTGCTTGAGCTCGCAGATCTCGTCGAACCGGAGCCAGCGGGTCGAGAGCACCTCGTAGGGGGCGTCGTCGGAATACACGATGCCGAAGCGCTCGCAGTCCTTCTCGATGGGGGCGCCCTTCAGCACCTTCAGGAATCCGAGCTGGATGTTCGTCGGCGCGAGAGCGAAAACGTCGTTGAAAGAGTGGCGGAAGCTGCGGAAGCCTTCGTACGGCAGCCCGGCGATGAGGTCAAGGTGCAGATGCAGGTTGCCTTCTTTCCGGAGCTCCTCCACGACTTTGCTGATCTTGTGGATCGAGGCCGGACGGTTCACGGCCTGGAGGGTGTCGAGGTTGGTGGTCTGGATCCCGATCTCGAGCTGGACCTGGCCGGGGCGCATCTTGCGCAGGATGTCGATCTCTTCTTTATCGAGGAGCTCGGCGGTGACCTCGAAATGGAACTGTGTCGTGCCGTTGTCGTGTTCGTGGATGTAGTTCCAGATCGCCTTCGAACGCGCGCGGTCGCTGTTAAATGTTCTGTCGATGAATTTGACCAGTGGGACGTCGGAGTCGAGGAAGAACTGCAGTTCGCGGAACACGAAGGGGAGACTTCGGTAGCGGACGGTCTTGTCGACGGAGGACAGGCAGTAGCTGCAGCGGTACGGGCAGCCGCGCGAGGATTCGTAGTACACGACACGGTGGTCGAATCCGCTCATGCCTTCTTCGTAGATAAATGGCATCGAGTCCATGTCGTCCAGGGTCTGGTCGATGACGTCCGGCCGTTCGCGCAGGGCGATGTTCGGGATGTGCGAGAAGTCGGCGGCGACGAACCTTCCAGGGCCGAGGGGTGTGGGTTCAGTGCTTCTTGCGACGAGGGAGGGGGCGGGGGTGCCGGAGCTGACACCAGAGAATCCGGCACCTGCGGTATCGCTTCCGACCTCGGCTTCGGCCTCGGACCAGTCGTCCTGCAGGACGTATTCGCCGACGACTCTGGTAAAAGCACTTTCGCCTTCGCCGATGAATATGCCTCGTACGCATGCGTATTTCTTAAAGTAGTCTTCGTATTCGTAGGAGACTTCCGGCCCGCCGAGCCAGACGTCGGTGCCGGGAAGGACTTTCGGCAGGTCAGACAGGAGTTTGGTGACGATGTCGATGTTCCAGATATAACAGGAGATGCCGATCACGTCGGGGCGGCATTCGCAGATGTCCGAGAGGATCCTGTGGAAAGGTGTATTGATCGTCGTTTCGAGGATCGAGACCGTGCCAGGATAGACGCGCTCGGCGTAGAGCTGCAGGGAATGCACGGCGGGGTTGGAGTGGATGTATTTCGCGTTTACTGCTACCAGAAGAAAATTCATGAGATGTTCCTCCTTTCAGATATCGCCTACGTATCAGAGATTACCTGCGTGTCAGGGATCGCCTACGTATATCTTCATCTTACATCAAAAATGTGAGCATTTTGAAAACATCATGGATTTTTAATCCGGGCGCGGGGGGGAAAACGGTCAACGGGCGACGACGCGGCCACGGCGACGTGCTGCATGTCGGTGCATTGCGGGAATGGCCGCCAGGCGCCGCGGCGCGGAAACTCGTGCGCCCGCGCGGCCACGGGCGTGGGGTGTCAAGCTTCGTCGCGTGTGTACACGTAAACGCGGGATTCTTCGAGGTCGTTGATGTAGAGGGAATAGCCGTTCGCGGTGAGAAAAGCATCGAGGTCCGCCATGTAGGAGTCGGGGGTCTTCTTTCCGCGGTAGTACATGACAAGCTCCGGGATCCGGTCCGCGATGTAGCTCTGCTGCGCTTCGACCATCTCGCGGGTGTAGGCCCGCGGCAGGTAGAAATATTTGAAGTCGGGAACGCGGTCCGGATCGTCGTAGAAGAAGTGCTCGCAGAGTGTCGCGAAATACAGGCACTCGGCATCCGGATGCGTCTCATAAAAGCCGGACATCCCACGTTCCAGTGCTTTTGGCGAAGAAGTAAGAGAAGGCGAGGCCTTGTAATTCGTGTAGGACAGGAGTGCCAGTACGAAGACCGTCATGATGCCGGCGGCGACGGGGAGGATGCGCAGGGGGAGGTTGGTCAGGACGAAGTCGGAGAGGACGCCGAAGGCCAGGAGGTACAGCGGGATGATCACGACGAACGAGTAGGTGAAGACCTGCGGCAGGGTCAGGGCGAAGTAGGTGGCGGCGCCGCACGCGAAGAGGATCAGGTGGTGGGCGCGTTTCTTGCGGGTGATAAGGGCGATGATGGCGGCGGCGATCATCATGGCGAAGAGGACGGCGAGGAGGAGCTGGTTGTGCCGGCTGATCCAGGTCCGGAAGAAGTGCAGTTTCAGGGTGCCTTTGCCGGCGTAGTGCAGGTTGAAGGCGAAGTATACGTTGAGGAAGTCGCGGAGGGCGTGCTGTGAGGCGAAGTAGAGGAATATGGGCGCGGCGATGGTGGCGATGCCGGCGGCGAATGAGGCGCAGCTTGTGAGGAAGGCGCGGAGGTTGCGATGTTCGGGACGGGCGTAGTGGTCGCGGCCGTCGGAATGGTCGCTGGGGACGGAATGGTCGCTGGGGAAGCCGGCGATGCTGGGAGCGCGGCGGACGAGGAGCCACAGAAAGTAGGCGCCGATGAAGAAAAGGTAGTATGCGCAGAGGTTGTATTTGATCATGAAAACGACGCCGGCGAGTAGCCCGAGCAGGAACATGTCTTTCGTTGTGAAGACGGGCTGTTCCGTGGGCTCCTTTCCTTGCGCAGCCCGCTCCTTCACGCGCTTGGCGATGAGATACTCGGACAGCAGCAGGAAAAGAAGGGCGATGTGCTCCGGCTTCGAACCGGTGGCGTACAGGATGCTTCTTTTTACGAAGAACATGCTGATGAGGACGGCCTCGGCCGAGAATGCGCGGCCGGGGTCGTAGAAAATGCGCAGGATCTTGTAGATCAGTGTGAAGTTTCCGGCGCTGATCAGTGCGAAAATGACGAAGACGCCCCAGTTGTCGCCGTTCCCGAGCAGAAGACCGAGGGCGTAGATGACGTAGGTCAGGGGGCCTTTGTGGTCGAAGAGGTCGCGGTAGGGGATCTTGCCGGAGAGCCAGCCGCGGGACATGACGAGATAGCAGATCTCGTCCGGCTCGAAGCAGTAGCGGTAGAGCGGGGAGAACGGGCAGATCACGAGCGTCATGACCGCCCCGGCCAGCGCGAGGCCGAGAAGGATCAGGCGGTCCGTTTTCTTTGCGCTTCCTTTCAAATCCATTTGCAGCCCTCCCATTCGCTAATCAGTATAGCATAGAAAACTCGCGATGTCTGAAGTGCCGGCTCGGCTCGTCCCGATGCGGCGCCGGGCGGCATGTCCGGGCCCACCACCTGGTTGCCGTCACGAATGCTTTCTGCCGGTTGCCGTCACGAACGGGAACCCACCAACCTGGCCAGATGGCAGCCGTTACGATGCGTGGACACATTAAACCTGTGCTTTTCTCGTTTCAATGTGTCGCCGCACGCTTCCGGAAGCAGTTTCAACACATTAAACGATTACCACCAAGCAGTTTAATGAGTAAAACACGGCTAGAAAAGCACTGGAAACAGTGCTTTTTACACATTATAATCGGGTTGCGGATGATTTAATGTGTTTTGACATGAAAAAACGGGCGATTTTACACATTAATCAGCACACTTCTGATGATTTAATGTGTCAGCCATTGCCAGCCACCGTCGATTGACACATTAAACCGGCGAAACGGAAGATTTAATGTGTTGCGCCGGAAATCCCGCCCCGGCGTCTTGAAAAGAAACACCGCCCGGTTGGGGTCCGAGCGGTGTTTCGAGTGTAGGGGGTTGTTATGTGAATGTAGGGGCAAACCTACAGAGGGGTATGTAAATGGATTTCGCTCTTACATCGCGGTGTAGCCGCCGTCGACAGCGAGGTTTACGCCGGTGACGTAGGAAGAATTCTTCGATGCGAGGAAAAGCGTCGCGGTGTCGAGCTCGCCTTCCTGGCCGTAGCGCTCTTCCGGAATCATGATCTTCGCGTTCTGCTGGAAAAAGTCACTGTTCAGTGTGTCGCGGGTCA
>Ga0310691_10001851_pt1 | contig 30387 bp, 22 predicted proteins | sample 176DNAGHGlowgp2_FD_203887 | JGI IMG/M metagenome (GOLD analysis project Ga0310691, IMG submission 203887) | Sheep rumen microbial communities from Palmerston North, Manawatu-Wanganui, New Zealand - 1766 DNA GHGlow gp2 (v2) (version 2) | ecosystem: Host-associated > Mammals > Digestive system >... | reverse complement strand
ATTCAAAGAGGCCGCACACTTATGTGTGCGTGTCAACCCTCTGATGAAAAAAGTTGCAAAAAAAGACCCCCATACCACTTAAGGTATGGAGATCTTTGAAGAGGCTGTCTTAACTTAATGACATTGCTTCAGACTGAAGAGAACCCCTTTTTACGGTATGCATTTCACATGGAATCACTTCGCCACGATGTTGGCAAGTCTTCCTTTGACGTAGATGAACTTCACGACATTTCTGCCGGCGAGTGCCGTGTCGAAATGACTGTCACTTCTGACGATCTGCTCCACATCTTCCTGTGTGGCATCCGGAGCAATGTTGACCTTGTACTTCACCTGGCCGTTGATCTGTACGGCGATCTCGATGGTATCCTTCACGAGCTTGCTCTCATCGCACTGCGGCCATGCCTGGTTGAAGATACTGTATTCGTTGCCCATTCTCTCCCAGAGCTCTTCCGTGAAGTGCGGAGCATACGGAGCGTACAGGAGGAGGAAGGTCTCGACCGTGGATCTCAAGAGGGCATCGTTCTTATTCGCGGATCCCTGGTACTTGCCGATAGAATTCAGAAGTTCCATCAGACGGGCGATGGAAGTATTGAACTGGAATCTCTCGGTATCGGTCGTGACGGCCTTGATGGTGTAGTTCAGGCTGTAGAGAAGAGCCTTATCCTCTTCGGAAAGATTCTCCGGAAGTGCCTGTCCTTTGGCAATGCCACAGACATCTTCGACCAGACGGTCGATACGGCTCGTGAACTTCACGATGGCCTGAAGTCCGCTCTCACTCCACGGACCGCCCTCCGTATAGGCGAAACCGAAAGCAAGGTACGTTCTGAATACGTCGGAACCATACTTCTGGATGTACGGATCCGGTGCGACCGTGTTGCCTCTGGACTTACTCATTCTGTTTCCGTCAGGTCCTAAGATAATGCCCTGGTGCACGAGAGACGTGAACGGCTCGTCGAAATCGAGGTAACCCATATCACGGAGTGCCTTACAGAAGAATCTTGTGTAGAGCAGGTGCATCGCTGCATGCTCCGGACCGCCGACGTACTTGTCGACCGGGCACATCTTATCGATGAGCTCTCGGTTGAATGGTTCCTTATCGTTCTTGTTATCCGGGTAACGGAGCTGATACCAGGACGAGTCAACGAAAGTATCCATGGTATCCGGGTCACGCTTGGCAGGAGCGCCGCACTTCGGACAGGTGGTATTCATAAACTCGGCGCACTTGGCAAGCGGCGATTCTCCATCCGGACGGAATTCTACATCGTAGGGGAGGAGTACCGGCAGCTGATCGTCCGGTACCGGGACCACACCGCACTTCTCGCAGTGTACGACCGGGATCGGCGTACCCCAGTAACGCTGACGGGAGATCAGCCAGTCACGGAGCCTGTAGTTGATCTTTCTTTCTGCCATACCCTGCGGCTGCAGTTTCTCAATGATCGCATCGATGGCCGTCTTGAAGTTCAAGCCGTCAAATTCACCACTGTTGACCAGCACGCCTTTTTCAATGAACGGGAGTTCATCCTCCGCATCCGGCTTGGAAGCAATGACTCGCTGGATCGGAAGATCGAATTTCTTCGCGAACTCGAAGTCTCTCTCATCGTGTGCCGGAACCGCCATAACCACACCGGTACCATAGGTGGCGATAACGTAATCGGATGCCCAGATCGGAACCTTCTTTCCGGTGATCGGGTGGATCGCGTAAGAACCGGTAAATACGCCGGTCTTCTCACGGGTGGTGGACATTCTGTCGATATCGGAAGCCTTCTTGGTGAAAGCCTGATACTCTTCCACTTTCTCACGGCACTCATCTGTCGTAAGGAGTGTGCACAGCGGAGACTCCGGTGCGACAACGACGTAGGATACGCCCATCAGGGTATCGGCACGTGTGGTGAATACGGACAGCTTCAGATCGGAACCGTCTTCATCCTTCAGGCGTTCGCCGTTCTTCTCACAGAGGAAGGAGATCTGGGTGCCTTCGGATCTGCCGATCCAGTTGGTCTGGATCTTCTTGGTCTTCTCCGGCCAGTCCAGCTGCGGCAGACAATCGAGGAGCTCCTGCGCATAGGCCGTGATCTTGAAGAACCATTGTGTCATGTTCTTGTGCTCGACCTCAGTATGGCAACGCTCGCAGGCACCATCGATGACCTGTTCGTTGGCAAGGACCGTATTACACTGCGGGCACCAGTTGACCGGTGCGTTCTTTCTGTAGGCCAGGCCCTTCTCCAGAAGTCTTAAGAAGATCCACTGGTTCCACTTATAGTATTCCGGCTTACATGTGGCGATCTCGTAATCCCAGTCATACGTCGCACCCATGTTCTTGAGCTGCTGCTCCATGATCTCGATGTTGTGGAGCGTACTGTCCTTCGGGTGGATACCGGTCTTGATGGCGTAGTTCTCCGCCGGAAGACCGAAGGAGTCGAATCCCATCGGATGGAATACGTTATAGCCCTGCATTCTCTTCATACGGGACCAGGAATCCGTAAGAGAATAGTTATACCAGTGACCGAGGTGAAGATTCGCCGCAGACGGGTAGGAGAACATCTCCAGGACGTATAATTTCTGCCCTTTCTTGTTCGGGTCATATTTGTAAAGCTTGGTTTCTTCCCACTTCTTTTGCCATTTACGATCGACATCGGTTGAATAAGCCATCGTCTTGTACCTCTCTTTATATAGAAAACTTACAAACAGACATTATAACAGATTTTTCGAAGGAGAAACGGTTTTTCTTCGAGATATTCCGCTCCTCCTGTCCTTGCCCTACTGAGGAAAAAGCACTAGTATATATACTTGGGAGTAAATTCCCGGTTGATTCTGATTTCAGAAAGTAGAGGAGAATGCAATATGAAATGCCCAATCTGCGGTAATGAGAACCTGGACAGCACGAAATTCTGTATCTGGTGCGGGGCACCATTAGACGAAGTGACACCGGCACCTGCGGCAGAGCCTGCTCCGGCCCCGGCCCCGGCTCCGGCACCGGCACCATCTCCGATTCCGACCGCCATCCCCCAGGAGAACCAGCCTGCATCTTATACGTCAGGTTACTCGGCGATCCCGAAGGAGAACTCATACGGTTCTTCTTCCTTCGGTGGCTCGCAAGTCCCGATCCAGGCCACCTATGCAGGATCGTCTTCCACCAATCTGACGACAAATGTTCTGTGCATCATCGGCTTTATTATTTCGCTGGTATCGATCTTCTGCTGTGGCGTCACGGCGATCTTCGGACTGGTCCTGTCGATCCTGGGACTCGTGTTCGCGGCGAAGAATAATCAGAAAGGGAAAGGTATGGCCATCGCCGGAATCGTGATCTCGGCCATCCTGCTCCTCTTCTTGATCGTCTCGGTCGCGACCGGTCATTTCACGGTACGGACCAACTTCAGAGGATTAAATAAGAAACTCGACACGCCCGAGAAGATCGAAGAGTATATCAAAGACAATAAGTGGATCGATATCGAAGAGGATTCCTATCTGGTCTTTGTCACCGGGAAAACCTTCAAGTATTACCGGAATTTCGAAGAACTCGATGACTATTACTACGACGGAAAATACGAGCTGTATGTCGGAGAGGATGCGATGGAATATGTCGTCGATGACCTGGAAGACTATGGCATCACGGAAGAAGAAGTAAATGAACTTGCCGACCGGGATAAGCTCTATAAGGTCGAGAATCTCGTGGTCCTCGTTCTTCACAACCAGAAGCGTTTCGTAGACGGCGAGAATACCATGGAAGATACAGTCATTACTCCGTATATCGGATTCTTCGTGACGAATGATAAGGAACATGCCCTGGACCTGATGAACATGAATGCAATGGAGTACTATCTGTTCGTTCCGGAAGACGAATACGAAGACGCGAAGAAGGCCCAGTAAGCGGGATCTTATCTGAGAAGTAACGCGGCAAATGCCGCACAGATCCCGATCGTAAGCGGATAAGCAAGATACAGCGCACGGTAGAAACGTGCGCTTTTCTTTCTTCTTTTGCCGGGGATAAGAAGGCAGAGGAGAAAGCCGAGGATCGATACGGCCTGCCAGGTGATCGTGGATGTCATGCGGAAGTAAATGTATGTGTAGCATGCGGCAAAAGCACTGTAGAATATCGTGGCGACGAGTACGCGGTTGTCGATCTTCCAGCGGTGAAGAAAGTAGAACAGAAGCGTACTCATGACGGTCAGAAGGGACATCGTCAGCGGAAGAAATGTAAGAAGGGTCATACAGATCGCGAACAGGACGATGGCCAGCGCATGCAGCGTGGTCCGCGGCCAGGCAGGGACCTTCATGCCTTTGGGAAGATTATTCTCATCGGTACTGGAGATCACGACTCCGTAGCGGGTGCTATGAGAGCTCTGATTCGGCTCGAGCAGGTTCAGAGAAGCGACGCGGTCCCGAGGAAGAGAAACCAGAAGTTCGGCGCCGTAGAGAACGAAGAAGGCGATCAGGTAGGAAAAAACGATATTCAGACGATCTGGCTGTGGGGATTTATTCCACATGACGTATATGAAGAGCAGCACCGCCTGGGAAAGATACGCCGTAAAGGCAATACGAAGCAAATACTTATACGTGTTCCGTGTCAGGAAGAAGCCGTCCACCAGGGCCTGCGTGAAGAAGGGCATGGAAATATAACCGATGAGAGACAGGGCGAAAAGGACGCAGGAAGGAAGGATCCCGTCGAAGAAAACCGCTGCGGTTCCGCATATCATGAACAAATATGCCAATATCTTCTTCACAATTCCACCCCAATTTGTAAAATGAATGCAATCCTATAACGTTGAAAGATATGCGTATTTATTGTATCATTAACGTGCTTAATTGTGCATTCACAATACGCAAAAGCGTATTTTTCTATATATTTGAGGTGTCGATCATGGGTTTAGGATTAGATATTGGTATTGATCTGGGCACAAGCAGTGTGCTTATATATGTGCGCGGTAAGGGCGTGGTTCTTAAGGAGCCTTCCGTTGTTGCCGTAAATACGAAGACAGGTACCGTTCTTGCGGTAGGTGAGAGCGCTTCCCTGATGCTCGGAAGAACGCCGGGTGTCGTCGAGGCGATCCGTCCGCTTCGTGATGGTGTTATTTCTGACTTTAAGGTAACGGAGGTCATGCTCAAGGCATTTATCGGAAGAGTCTGCCAGGGTATCCGTGCGACCTATTTCCGTCCGACGATCGTTGTATGCGTGCCGTCGGTCATTACTCCGGTTGAACAGAAGGCGGTTGAGGATGCCTGCCGTCATGCCGGTGCGAAGGATGTATTCCTGATCCGTGAACCGATCGCGGCAGCCATCGGTGCCGGTATCGATATTACGAAAGCCTGCGGTTCCATGATCGTAGATATCGGAGGCGGAACGACGGATATCGCCGTTATCTCCCTCTGCGAACCGGTTGTGGACTTCTCTCTTAAAGTCGCGGGCGACAAGTTCGACGAAGCAATCGTGAAGCATGTCCGCCGTAAGCACAACGTTCTGATCGGTGAGAAGACGGCAGAAGAGTTGAAGATCAACATCGGATGTGCTTATCCGAGAGAAGAAGAAATGACGATGGATGTAAGAGGACGTAACCTGATCACCGGTCTTCCGGCGACCGTTACCGTTTCTTCTACAGAGATGCTGGAAGCTCTTGAAGAGCCGGTTGCGGCGATCTTCGATGCCGTGCACTCCGTTCTGGAGAGAACCCCGCCGGAGCTCATGGCCGATATCTCCCAGCGTGGTATCGTGATGACCGGTGGTGGAGCCCTGCTCTATGGTCTCGACAGAATGCTCGCGACCAAGATCGGTATCGATGTGTGCGTCGCAGAAGATACCGTCTCCTGCGTAGCCATCGGAACAGGTAAGGCTCTCGGCATGATGGATAAGTTCGCGGCTCTCGGAGATACCTGATCCATCACGTCTTAAGACAGTTCGATCGCCGAAATGAATCAACGTCGCGGATCCTCGACACTTCGTGTGCGGAATCGCGACATTGATTTATTTCGGCGGTTTATCGTTACCTGTTTTCAATCAGGTATTGCCCATCGCCGGTTTGGTATGGTTCTATGGTTTATATGACGTATTCGTTAGTTGACAATTTGACTTTGCAAATTATATAATGACAACGATTTGATGAATGCATTGCAAGAAGGAGTTTCTGGCAAGAAAAGAGGAACCGGCAATGCTGATTGAGGTGTAATTGATTTTTCGCATTTAACAAAATATCTGCATAGGACAGCAAGAGTAATTGTATCTTTCTGTATGTGCAGAATATGAGACCCGAATCCAATACTTGAAAACATGTGAGGTAACCTAGTGGGACAAGAAGATTTTTTTTCGAAGAGTAAAGAGACTCTTTCTGCAATTGCGACGGCGTTCCAGCTCGTGACGCCGGAGCAGGCGGAGACGATGGATAAGCTCGAACTGGCACTTCTTCTCGATAATGAGCAGAGAAAAGCCAACGAAGCGGAAGTGCCGAAGGCAGAAGCACCTGAGATGACAAAGGACGCGCCGAAGGCGAAAGCGAAGAAGTCTTCCTCGAAGAAGAAAACACAGGCAGTAGAAGAAGAGAAGACACCGTTGGAGAAGATCGCAGAGATGCCGTCTGAAGTGGACACGGAAGAGACGATCCATGTGGTCGAGAAGAAGGCTCCTTCGAAGCGTGGGAAAAAGACGGCGAAGGCGAAAGAAGAAGTGCTTCCGGAAGGAAAAGAGGAGGCTTCTGAAGCTTCCGTAAAAGAAGAAAAAGTGCCGGAAGAGAATGCGGATGCTTCTTCAGAAAAGGGCTCCGGAAGAAAGAAGAAAAAGGCGAAGGAAGAGGTCAAGTCTGAAGAGGCGAAACCGGAAGGTGAGAGCGCTCAGCTGGAGATTTCTTCGGAAGATGAGACCGTTTCGGAAGTAAAGCCGGAAGAGAATAAGAAAGAAGAAAAGAAATCCCGCGGCAAGAAGAAGAAAAGCAAAGATGTAGACTCTTCTGATCCGAAGAACGAAGAGAAGAAGGAAGAATCTTCGGAGGAAACAAAGAAAGAAGAACCGAAGAAGGACGAGCCGCAGGGGCAGGAGAAAACAGAAAAAGAAAACAATCCTTCCTCCCAGCAAGTGCCTTTCGGTAAGAAGAATAAAAAGGGCCGCCATAGAAGCGTAGAGATCCGTCCGGCCGGTGAACCGGAGTCTTCTCAGACAGAAGGATCTTCAGAAGACAAAGGTGCGCAGGAAGGTGAGAATACACCGGAGCCACCTAAGCCACAGATCGAGCCGATCGAGTTCGTAGGTGTTCTTGAGATCGTACAGGATGGCGGATACGGATTCGTCCGCCGTGAGAATTATCTGCCGTCTCCGCAGGATGTATTCGTGCCGACCAATCTGATCCGACGATTCGGACTTCGTATCGGTGACCAGATCCGAGGATTTGCCCTTCCGAAGCGTGGTCAGGAGAAGAACCTGGCACTTAGCTATATCACGACGGTAAACGACGTGGAAGTGGATAAACTGGGACGTCGCCCGCATTTCGAAAGGCTGACACCGATCTATCCGGATGAGAGATTCCGGCTGGAGACAGGGAAACAGGAACTGTCGACACGTATTATCGACCTGGTTTCGCCGATCGGTAAGGGACAGCGTGGTATGATCGTTTCTCCGCCGAAAGCCGGTAAGACGATCCTTCTGCAGAAGATCGCGAATGCGATCACGCAGAACAGTCCGAATACGAAGCTGATCGTGCTTCTCATCGATGAGCGTCCGGAGGAAGTCACCGACATGCAGCGCTCGATCAAGGGCGAGGTGGTCTATTCCACATTTGATAAGAAACCGGAGAACCATACACGCGTGACCGAGCTCGTTCTCGAGCGTGCGATGCGACTGGTCGAGATGGGTGAGGACGTCGTGATCCTCCTTGACTCCATGACGAGACTGGCCCGTGCTTATAACCTGACGATCACACCGACAGGAAGAACGCTGTCCGGTGGTCTCGATCCGGGATCCCTCTATGGACCGAAGCGTTTCTTCGGTGCGGCGAGAAACATCGAGAACGGCGGAAGCTTAACGATCGTGGCCACATCTCTTATCGAGACCGGCTCCCGAATGGACGAAGTGATCTTCGAGGAATTTAAGGGTACCGGTAACATGGAAGTCTACCTTGACAGGAAACTGTCCGAGAAGCGTATCTTCCCGGCAATCGATATCAACAAGTCCGGTACACGCCGCGAAGATCTCCTGATGTCCCAGGAAGAACTGGATGCCGTATGGACGATCCGAAAGGCCTTCTCCCAGATGGAGACCGCCCCGGTTACCGAGACGATCATCGGACTTCTGCTTAAGACGAATTCGAACGACCAGTTCGTCCGTTCCGTTAAGGTTTCATTCGCCGATAAGGAAGTCTTCGATGCGATGCGTGGCGCTGGAAGCAGTAATTCAAATAATTAATGTGCGGGAGGATCTTTCCGCAGGACAGAAATATGTCAACGAAAAAGCAGTAGAGCGATCTACTGCTTTTTTTCTATCCGGTGAAACTGAGGCCGGACCGTAAATTCCGTGACCGTCATGTGCGGGTCGGCTTCCAGGATAAACCGGACAGCCTTGGCGATATCTTCAGGAAGGAGCCGCGCATTCTCTTCTTTCGAAGCTTCGAAAGAAGCATGCCTGTACAGGTTGGTATCCGTCATGTCGGGAAGGATCGTCGTGACCTTTGCGCCGTGTTTGCGCACTTCGTCATAAAGACTTCTCCCGAAGCTAAGAAGTCCCGCCTTCGTTGCGCCGTACGCCGCACCATGCGGGTTATTGGAAATCGCGGTAACCGATGCGATATTGATGATCGTACCTTTACTTTCCTTAAGCTTCTTAAGGAGCATATTCGTAAGAAGGATCGGCACTTCCAGATTGGTTCGGACCATCTCGGACAGTTCTTCGGAGTGGATCTCATCGTGCAGGCCATAGTAGCCGACACCGGCGCAGTTGACCAGAAGGTCAAGTGCTACTCCCTTCGTAATTTTGCGGATCGTATCTTGAAGCTTCCCGGTTTCCAGAAGATCGATTTCCACGACGTGAAAAGCACGATTCTCCAATAAGCTTCCTGCGCTTTTGAAGTCGCGTCCCAGGCCATAGACTTCGTAGTCCATGGAGAGCAGCTCTTCACATATGGATTTTCCGATACCGGAGGAAGCACCGGTGACGATGGCGGACTTGGTCATTTGTATTCTCCTTTCCTGCGATCCTCAGAAGGATCCGTCGTGAAGATCTTCTCCCTGGGGATCCACGTCTGAAGGAGTGCCATCAGATGATTCTCCATCTCGCTTCGTATTCTCTCCGGATACTCCATATACCCTTCGTGGTTCTCGTAAGGGAACTGGCAGATGGATGAAGTGGGGAAATCCTTCCGGATCTTCTTGATATACTCGGAAGATATACGGAAAGAGCCGACACTTACATCTTTTAATCGATGGACATCTATGTTTCTCTGTACCTCTTCAAACATAGATGTGTATAAATCTTTCCCGTTCTGCACATAGATCAGCGGGTCGAAGCACAGGCGTACGGGGAATCCTTTCTCCATCGCGCAGGCGGCAGCACCAAGCCTGTCGGCAAGGGAAGCGGTCCGCTTCTCGTACTTCTCGATGATCTCCTGGGGGGAGAGGGTGTAGGCGAAGATCACCCGGTCACAGGGGGCGATCTTCCCGTAGATGTCTTTGCGGAAAGATTTGGTCCGGATCTCGATGGTGAGATCTTCGTGGCTTCTTGTAAACTCTGCCCAGCGTGACACGAAGCCGGTGAGGTTCTCCAGGGCGATCAGATCGGTATCGAAGGAGACGCAGAGATAGACGGGGTGTGATTTGAGAAGCTCTTCCACTTCGGAGAAGATATCTTCCAGGTTCACAAATATCACGACGTTTCCGGAACCGTACATGCCGCGTAGATAGCAGTACTCGCAGTCGAAGATGCAGTTCCTCGCGCAGGATGTGTAGTAGAAGTGGTCATATCCGAAATCCTGGCAGACCGGCGCCCCCTGAAAGACCGACGCACCCGTGTTCCTCGCAAGGATCAGGGAGGGGACTGCCTTCTGAAGAAGGAAACTCTGATTCGGCCGGTTGAAGACATCTTTATAATGGGCGATCGGGATGACCGATGACTTCGCATAGCGCGAGAGGATCCTACGGGTCAGCTCGTGGTCCATGACTTTCTCTTCGACATAGATATGTATGAAAGGAAAATTAAATAAGTCTTTGACGGATGACATCTATGACCTCCTTTCCTTCGCGCTTCGATCCGGAAGGGATCTTTCCCTCTTTTTCCAGATCGGAAAGGATCAATTCCATGTCGATCCCTTCGGCCATCGCGTATACGAAGAGCTGATGGAGTTCGTGACGCATCGTCTCGCTTAAACGGAGTGCAAGTGCCGTGTCGAGGAAGAGATCCTCGTCGATTGCGCCGTCCTCCTCCTTGTGATCTTTCAGGTATTGAATCACACGGAGGATCGTGGAGACGTGTTTCTCCGCCCATGCGGTAAGGAGGGCAGAGGTGATCTTCTTCGGATCGTCGGTGCCCGAGTCGGATACATATTTCAGGAAGAGCATGCGATGCGGCGGCACAAAACGTGCGGCTGCCTGGAAGACTGCCGAGGCTTCCATCTCATAAAGAAGCTCCGGATCCGCCAAAGACGAGACCACATGACTTACGGTCACCAGTGCTTTTTCCGAAGAAAGAGGGAGACCGCAGGAAGAAAGATCGTAGAGCATGTCCGGATAGAAATCCCGGCCGGTCACGTCGTCGTGGATCTTGTGGATCGGGTGAAGACCGGGAGCGGCTCCGGCGCAGGAACCGAAGTTCAGGAAGAAATCCTGTTCTTTATTAAAGCCGAAACGCGTCAGAAGATAGGTCGTTGCCGAGGCGGCCGCGACGGTGCCCATGCCCGAGATGACAAGCACGCAGGAACTGTCCTCGGCGAAGAATGTATCGTAAGGACATGCATGAGTATCCCGCCGCAGAGAAAGGGCGGAGATGAGAGGTTTGGCTTCGGCCGAAAGGGCGCATACAATGAAGAACATGAGATCTCCTTGCCGGGTGGGTATGTGTGCAGACTAAATGAATCTATGATACCATCTATTATATATCAGATACGGTATTTCGGAAGAAAGAGGTTAGAAGAGAGGAAAAAGATGGGAAAAAAGGGATGGATCAAGGGAGTAGGGATCATGCTGATACTGGCAGTTCTATTTGGCGGCGTGGCCGGCTGTAAATCCAAGAATACGAAGAAAGAGACGACGAAGAAAGAGGACGATGGTTCGGCATCTCTGAGTTTTCAGAAGATGAGAGATGGCGGGAATACGTTCGAGATAATCATCGAGGACGAGACCCTCGTTGATTATGATTCGGAGAGTAAAGGTAAGAATTCTAATAATGGGGAGAAAGGCGGTTCTTACAAGGTTACCTACACGTTCTATGGTAAAAATCCCGGTACGACCAGGATGAAGATCGAAGAATACCTGCATGGAGACCTGTACGAAACGAATTATTATATTATTGAGGTGGATGACGATCTGAACGTCACGATCGAGTACGATGACGATCGGATGAATCTGGAGTATATGCCCGTTCTGACCATCGGGGAGCGGGAGATCACCTTGAGACTTGCGGACAATGCTTCTGCCGCTGAATTCTACTCGCAGTCCGGAAATACAATACACAGAGACCTTGGGAAGATGACGGATCTGAATGGGAACGAGAAGGCCTTCACGTTACTGGACATTCCGTATGATAAATCGGAAGTGAAGACGACAGAGGTAAAGCCCGGCGACGTCATCCGCTATCATGTGGATACGAAGCTTGAGTACACGTCCGACGATGAGGTCAAGGAGAAAGACTACTGGTTCTGTGACTTCGCCATCGTCTATGCGCCGCATACGGTCGACTGCGTCGTGGTCGGACACCTGGAGGATATCACGGAAGATGAACTTTCTGAGCTCCTGAGCAGTGACGAAGAATTAGAAGTAAGTATGCTTCTGAAACCGGCACCATAGTTATATACCACCAGATAATTGATTTTCTTGTCTCAATGTTGCTATAATCTAATAATGCATTCTGCAAAAGATAGGAGGCGCATAGAATTATGTGCAATAAAGAGAAGTTTTACATTACGACCCCGATCTATTACCCGTCCGGCAATCCGCATGTTGGTCATTGCTACACGACCCTTGCCTGCGACGTGGTCTCCAGATTCAAGCGAATGCAGGGTTTCGATGTGATGTTCCTGACCGGAACCGACGAGCATGGCCAGAAGATCGAGAAGAAGGCGCAGGAGATCGGTGTGACCCCGAAGGAGTACGTCGACGGTATCGTTGCCAACTTCAAGAAACTCTGGGAGCGCCTCGGTATCACATACGACCGTTTTATCCGTACTACCGACCCGTATCACGTGGAGTCCGTCCAGAATATCTTTAAGGCACTTTACGATAAGGGATATATCTATAAGGGCAAGTATGTAGGCAAATACTGCACACCATGCGAGTCCTTCTGGACCGAGAGCCAGCTGAAGGACGGCAAGTGCCCGGACTGCGGCCGTGAAGTCGTCGACGCCGAGGAAGAAGCCTATTTCTTCAAGCTCTCTGCTTTCTCCGATAAGCTGGAGGCATTGCTTCTGGACGAGGAGAGAAACTTCCTCGAGCCGAAGTCCCGCGTCAACGAGATGATCAACAACTTCATCAAGCCGGGGCTGGAGGACCTCTGTGTTTCCAGAACGAGCTTTACCTGGGGTATCCCGGTATCCTTCGATGAGAAGCATGTCGTCTATGTATGGGTCGATGCCTTAAGTAACTATATCACGGCACTTGGCTATGGAAATAACACCTATCACGATTTCGAGAAGTACTGGCCAGCCGACATTCATGTCATGGCCAAGGAGATCGTGCGTTTCCACTCGCTCATCTGGCCGGCGATCCTTATGGCTCTGGATATTCCGCTTCCGAAGCACATCTACGGACATGGCTGGATCACGTTCGGCGGTGCGAAGATGGGTAAATCCACAGGTAACGTCATCGATCCGTTCATCCTTGCCGACAGATACGGCGTGGACGCTGTCCGTTACCATCTCCTCCGTGAGATGCCTTTCGGTGCAGACTGCCCGTTCTCTAACGAGCAGATGGTCCAGCGCATCAATAACGACCTGGCCAACGACCTGGGCAACCTCGTTTCCAGAACGGTGGCCATGGCGATCAAGTATTTCGATGGCACACTTCCGGAAGAAAGAGAAGCGGAACCGCTCGACGACGAGCTCCTTACGATGGCCCGGGCACTGAAGCCGTTCGTAGAGCAGAACTACGGCGACCTGCATATTGCAAATGCTTTGGCCGAGATCTTCAAGGTCATCGCACGTGCGAATAAGTACATTGATGAGACGGCTCCGTGGGTACTCGCAAAAGACGAGAACAAGAAGGCAAGACTTGCGACCGTACTCTATAACCTTCTGGATACGGTACGTATCTGCTCGATCCTTCTGAATCCGGTTATGCCGAACACCTGCCCGGAGATATGGAAGCAGATCGGCGCAACAGAAGAGCAGACCACTTGGGAGAAGTCCGGTGAGACCGGCGCCCTGTCCGCAAATGTAACCGTACAAAAGGGAGCAGTGCTTTTCCCGCGGTTGGATATGGAAAAAGAGATGGAAGAACTAAGTAAGATCTCCGAGGCGGCTCTGGAGGCTGCCAAAGGTAAGGTACTGGAGCATAAGGATGAGATCGTCTATGACGATTTCGCCAAGCTGGAACTCCGTGCGGCGAAGGTCCTCGAGTGTGAGAAAGTCCCGAAGGCGGACAAGCTCCTTCGGATGCAGCTCGATGTCGGTGACAGAAAGATGCAGGTCCTCTCGGGTATCGCTCAGTATTACACACCGGAGGAGATGGTCGGCAAGATGGTCGTATGGGTGGCCAACCTTGCACCGAGAAAACTCCGTGGCTTTGATTCTTACGGCATGATCCTGTGCGCCGAGAAGCCGAACGGCGACTACGCACTCCTGTCTGTACCGGAAGGCGTTGAGCCGGGTGCGGAGGTGTCCTGACCGATGGAGATCTTCGATACTCATGCACATCTGAACTGGCGTGAAGAGTATAAAGAGGATATTGATGAGGTTCTTCTGCATGCGAAAGAAGCGGGCGTGACACATATCCTGCTCGCGAGCTCCACCATCGAAGACAGCGGTATCGCGCTGGAACTTCGGAAGGCGAAGAAGAACTGCGGCGTGAACTTGTCCTGTATGGTCGGTGTGCATCCGGAAGATGCGACGTCCTTCGACGAAGAGGCGAAGATACAGCTTGAGCACTGGCTCCGGCATAAGGAGGAGCTCGGGATCGTGGCAGTCGGCGAGATCGGTATGGACTACCATTACGACGACTGTTCACCGGCATATGAGGCCGTAGCGTTTATTTACCAGATGGGACTTGCCTTCCGGTATGACCTGCCGGCCGTGATCCATGAAAGAGATGCCTGTGAAGATATGCTCTTCATGCTGCGGTCTCTTCACAAGCAGAAACTTCTCCGTGAGGTTCCGGGCGTGATGCACTGTTTCTCCGGTTCCTGTGAGACGGCGAAGGTCCTTCTGGATATGGGTTTCTATCTCGGATTCGACGGGCCGATCACGTTTAAGAATGCACGCCGGGCGCCGGATGTGATCCGCATGTGTCCTCTGGACCGGCTGCTGGTGGAGACGGATTCGCCGTATATGGCACCGGTTCCGATGCGCGGGAAGAGGAATGAGCCTGCTTATGTGAAGTATGTCGTAGAAGAAATGGCGCGGCTGAAGGAGATCCCTGCGGAAGAGATGGCGCGGATCACCACGGAGAATGCGAGAAGACTTTTCGGGAGGGATACCTGATGAGAGACAATAGGAAGACCACTATACTTCTTGTATCGGTCCTGGCCGTTCTGGCCATCGTGTTTATCGTGTTTAAAGTACTGGATTCGGAGAAGCGCGTGATCAAAAGAAAGACCGGATACGAAGTCCCCAGCTACTGCACGATCGAGAAGTATGTAGGCTACGGATCGATGTTCAACAGAAAAGGCTTCGAGGCGAAGATCCGGATCGATACGGTCGAGCACATGAACGAAGTGATCGAGGTGATGCATGACAAGCTCGGAGATAACCATCACGAGATCGGTCTTTCCGAGTACAATATCGAGAAGTATTCTTTGTTTTCCGGTGAGAAGCTGATCCCGAATCCTACGACAGTCTCCTGGGTCATTGTGGGGCCGGCGGGCTCCGGAACGTTAGTCGTCTTCGTGTGTGTAGAGAACCAGATCGAACCGTATATGTACATGTACTATAACGATTGATATGGTCAAATACGGATAATTTGTTGGAAAATTATACTGCCGGTATACTGACAAATGAAAACAAGAGTGGTAAAGTACAAATATCAGTAGAGAAACTGAACGAAATTTTACGAAAGGAGTGTTTCACAAATGAGAATGAACTATACAGCAACGAAATCCATTCATAACGATAAGATTACCCAGGCCTGTGTCAAATACACAAAGGGTATGGTCATTATGTACGGTCAGAAAAAAGGAAAAGCACTTGTGAGACACTATGAGATATAAGGGTTTCACAATTAGTAAGGAACGACAGTTACCGCTTTTCCGAGCCTTCTGGAAAAGCGGTTTTTTTATTATTTATTCAATTTAAAGGGGGAATGCCTTATGCTACCAATCATCAACATGGAAGAGACAGGAAGTAACATCGTTCGGCTCCGTGAGGATGCGGGCCTTTCGGTAAGAGACCTTCAGGATATATTCGGATTTGCAACGCCTCAGGCGATCTACAAGTGGCAGAGAGGAGTCAGCATGCCGACGATCGACAATCTTCTGGTCCTTTCGCTTACATTCCGGGTTCCGATCGAGAGGATCCTCGTCGTCGATCAGGTCTGAGAGCCTATGACATATATGAAAGAGAAGAAGCCTTCTCGCGCCGTTTCCCGGGGATGTTCCCCGGAGGGAGGCGCGGGAGGCTTTTTCCGTTCTTTTACGAAGAATCACATGAATCAAATGCATATTGGTGGTTCCACTTTCACGGAATCTATGCTATACTGAATCAAACGAAAATATGTTCGAAAGTTATGGTCGTGAGTATGGAACAGCAGCAGAACCGATTTGTCATACATTCCCCATTTGTCCCGACGGGTGATCAGCCCCAGGCGATCGAAGGCCTGGTGGACGGCCTTGCGTCCGGCATGCGGGCGCAGACGCTTTTGGGCGTGACCGGTTCCGGTAAGACATTCACGATGGCGAACATTATCGAGAAGACACAGCGCCCGACACTGGTGATCGCGCCGAATAAGACTCTGGCGGCCCAGCTGGCAGCGGAGTTTAAGGCGTTCTTCCCGGAGAATGCCGTCGAATTCTTCGTTTCCTACTATGACTACTACCAGCCGGAAGCCTATATCGCTTCGACCGATACATTTATCGAGAAGGATTGCGACATCAACGATGAGATCGACCGGATGCGCCATAGTGCCACGAGTTCGCTTCTGGAAAGAAGAGATGTGATCGTGGTGGCGTCTGTTTCGTGTATCTACGGACTGGGCGACCCGGCTGACTATAAGGACCTGATGATCAATCTCCGGCAGGGGATGGTGACTTCACGTGAGGCCGTGATACGCAAGCTGATCGATCTGCAGTACGTGAGAAATGACTATGAGATCACGCGTGGCGCCTTCCGCGTGAAGGGCGATACGCTGGACATTTTCCCGCCCTCTTCCGAGGAGCTTCTGACCCGCGTCACATTCTTCGGGGACGAGATCGAGAAGATCTCGGAAGTGCACTATCTGACGGGAAAGGTCGTATGGAACAGGAATTATACAGTGATTTTCCCGGCATCTCATTACGCGACGACGAAGGCGAAACTGGAACGAGCCATCGTGACCATTGAGGAAGAGCTGGAAGCGCGTCTTTCAGAGCTTCGCGAAGCAGGGAAACTGATCGAGGCGTATCGGCTCGAGCAGAGAACGAGATACGATCTGGAGATGCTATCGGAGACAGGCTTTGTGAAAGGGATCGAGAACTACTCCAGGCATCTTACCCAGCGCAAGCCGGGATCTCCGCCGTATACGCTCATGGACTTCATGCCGGAGGATTATCTCTTGATGATCGATGAGTCCCACGTGACCGTACCGCAGATCGGTGCGATGTATAACGGAGACCACTCCAGAAAGACGACGCTTGTGGATTACGGATTCCGCCTGCCTTCCGCATTTGACAACCGGCCGCTGAAGTTCGAGGAATTCGAGAAGAAGATGGGGCAGACGATCTTCGTGTCCGCCACACCCTCGAAGTATGAGGCAGAACACAGCAGCCGGACGGTCGAGCAGATCATCCGTCCGACCGGCCTTCTGGATCCGGAGATCTCGATCCGTCCTGTGGAGGGGCAGATGGAAGATATTCTGACCGAGATCCGTGAGACGACGAAGAAGGGCGAGCGTGCACTGATCCTGACGCTGACGAAGAAGATGTCGGAAGATCTTACCGGATACCTCAAGCAGGAAGAGATCCGGGTCAAGTATCTGCATTCGGATATCGACACGGTGGACCGCATGAAGATCTTAAGAGAGCTCCGGCAGGGTGATTTTGACGTGTTGGTGGGCATCAACCTTCTGCGTGAGGGACTGGACATTCCGGAAGTGTCTCTCCTGATGATCCTCGATGCAGATAAGGAAGGGTTCCTGCGGTCGACGAGATCTCTGATCCAGATGATCGGCCGTGCGGCGCGAAATGTAAACGGCCGTGTCATCTTCTACGCGGATGATGTTACCGATTCCATGTTCGAGGCTGTATCGGAGACGAACCGCCGCCGTGAGATCCAGATCCGTTATAATGAAGAGCATCACATCACGCCGAAGAGCGTCACCAAGGAAGTGCGTGATATGCTGGATACGATGGAGGAAGTAAGTTCGGAAGAAGAAATCGACATGAAGGAGCTGTCAGATCTGGTCAACGAGAAGAAGACGCATATGTCGAGGAAAGAACTGGAGAAGCTTGCGGCACGGCTGGATAAGGAGATGAAAGCCGCTGCGAAGGAGCTTGCCTTCGAAGAAGCGGCACGGCTCCGTGATCTGCTTGTAGTGGTAAGGGGCAAGCTCGGAGACGGTAAGTAAAGGGTTGGCTTATGGGAATCGCTCCTGCCTTAAGTGAGCGAAACGAGGTAAGAAGAGATGAGTGAAGAGAAACAGCAGGGTTTCGTGCATCTGCATCTGCATACGGAATATAGTCTTCTTGACGGTGCGATCCGCATCAAGCGTCTGGCGGCCAGGCTTAAGGAACTGGGCATGACGGCCTGTGCGATCACGGATCACGGCGTCATGTACGGTACCGTCGAGTTCTATAAAGCCATGACCGATGAAGGGATCCATCCCATTATCGGCTGTGAGGTCTATGTGGCTCCGCGGGGACGCTTCATGAAAGAAGTGGAGGACAGAAACTATTATCACCTGGTCCTTCTGGCGAAGAATGATATCGGACTGATTAATCTGAACCGTCTGGTATCGGCGGGATTCACCGAAGGGTTCTACTATAAGCCCAGGATCGACCATGAGCTTCTGGAGAAGTATTCGGAAGGATTGATTGCACTGTCCGCCTGTGTCTCCGGTGAGATCCCTTCTCTGATCCTGAATAAGGGGAAAGATGCGGCTAAAGAATGTGCGCTCTGGTATGACAAGGTCTTCGGACGCGGGAATTTCTACCTGGAGATCCAGAGTAATCAGCTCACAGAGCAGGTGAAGATCAACCAGAACCTCATATTGATCTCGAACGAGACCGGGATCCCGCTTGTTGCGACGAACGACTGCCACTACATGTATAAGGAAGATGCGAAATCACACGAAGTACTTCTGTGTATGCAGACCGGAAAGAAGATCACCGATCCGGACCGGATGAAGATGCCGTCGGAGGATTTCTATATTAAGTCGGAAGAGGAGATGAGAAGGTATTTCGAATCGGTACCTTCCGCCATCGAGAATACGACGAAGATCGCCAGCATGTGCCATGCCGGGTATACGTTCGACCAGATCCATCTTCCGGCTTTCGACGTACCGCTTGAATATGCGGATGCGGAAGAATTCCTCCGTCATCTCTGTGAAGAAGGTCTCCGTGACCGTCTTTCGGACTGTCACGATGAAGACGTGATCAAAGAGTATCGCGAGCGTGCCGAGTATGAGATGAGCGTCATCACATCCATGGGCTATACCGACTATTATCTGATCGTATGGGACTATATCCATTTCGCCAGAGCTAACGGCATTATGGTGGGACCGGGCCGTGGTTCCGGTGCCGGATCGCTCGTTGCGTATGCCCTGAAGATCACGAATATTGATCCGATCAAGTATAACCTGATCTTCGAGCGTTTCCTGAACAGTGAACGTGTCAGCATGCCTGACTTCGATATTGACTTCTGTGTCGAGCGGCGTCAGGAAGTGATCGACTATGTCACCCAGAAGTACGGTGCGGACCGGGTGGCACAGGTCGTGACGTTCGGAACACTGGCCGCCAGAGCCTGTATTAAGGACGTGGCCAGAGCACTGGATCTTTCTTTCGCGGATAGTGACCGGATCTGTAAGATGGTTCCGGACAATCTGGGAATCACGATCTCGGAGGCGCTGAAGATCTCTCCGGATCTGCGAAATGAATATGAGAGTAACGACACCGTGAAGCAGGTGATCGACCTGGCGCTGAAGTTCGAAGGCATGCCGCGCCATACTTCGACGCATGCCGCAGGCGTCATCATCTCGGCGAAACCTCTTACGGAAATCGCGCCGCTGGCGAAGAATGATGAGTCGGTGGTGGTCCAGTTTGCGAAGGCGAATGCAGAAGAGATCGGTCTTCTCAAATTCGACTTCCTGGGTCTTCGTACGCTGACCGTCATGCGGGATACCGCACAGATGGTCCGGGAGAATCAGGGGATCGAGATCGACTTCGACCATATCCCGATGGATGAGCCGGCGGTATATGAGATGATCAGCCGGGGAGAGACGGAGGGCGTGTTCCAGCTTGAAAGTTCGGGTATGACGTCGTTCATGATGGACCTGAAACCGGCCTCGCTTGAAGATATTATCGCAGGTATTTCCCTTTACCGTCCGGGACCGATGGATCAGATCCCGAAATATGTGGCGGCCCGTCATGACCCGACTTCCATTAAGTATGATCACCCGCTCCTGGAACCGATCTTGAATATGACCTATGGCTGCATGATCTATCAGGAACAGGTCATGCAGATCGTGCGTGATCTGGCCGGATTCTCCATGGGGCAGTCCGATAACATCCGTCGTGCCATGGCGAAGAAGAAAGCCTCCATGATGGAGAAATACCGTCAGATCTTTATCTACGGCGGTAAGGACGAGAAGGGGAGAGAAGTCGAGGGAGCCATCGCGCATGGCGTCTCCGAAGTCATCGCCAGAAAGATATTCGATGATGTGACGCAGTTCGCCGGCTATGCCTTTAATAAGTCCCATGCGGCCGCCTATGCGGTGGTCGGATACTTTACGGCGTATCTGAAGTATCACTATCCCACGGAATTCATGGCGGCGATGCTGAACAGTTTCCTCGGGATCCAGTCCCAGTCGGCCTGGTATACGTCCGTGGCGAAGAAGATGGGGATCTCCATCCTGCCGCCGTCGGTCAACAGAAGTGCGGTGCGGTTCTCGACAGAAGGCGACAAGCAGATACGCATCGGTCTTACGGCGGTAAAGAATGTCGGAGAGAGCGCAGTCCGAAAGCTTGTGATCGACCGGGAAGTGAACGGACCCTTTACGTCTTTCGGCGATTTCCTGCGCAGAAGTGAAGCGCTGGAGATCAACAAGAAGATGATCGAGAGCCTGATTTTTTCTTCGGCGATGGATGATTTCGGGATCCCGCGTTCGCAGATGCTCGGAGCCGTCGAGCCGTATCTTGCAAGACTTGCCGCGACGAAGAAGACGGCAATGGAAGGACAGATCACGATCTTCAGCCTGATGGGGAATGAGGCGGCGGAGAAAGCCGATGAACCGGTCCTTCCGAACGTCAGTGAATTTCCCATGGAAGAGAAACTCATGAAAGAGAAGGAAATGGTCGGCCTTTATATCTCCGGCCATCCGCTCCATAACTATGCCCGGGCACTGGAACTGGCGGATACCGACAGCACTTCATTCTACAAGACCGTAAATGAGGACTTCGGCTCCGGCCGTGTCCTGAAGGATAAAGAGACGGTGACGATGGGCGGACTGATCTCGTCGAAGAAACAGAAAACGACCAAGAGCGGGAAGTTCATGTGCTTCCTGCAGATCGAGGATCTTTACGGCGATTATGAAGTCGTCGTTTTCCCGGATGCCTACAGCCGGTACGGGCAGGTGATCCAGGACTCGAAGGCGCTCATGATCCGCGGACGCGTGCAGGTCGATGACGATGAAGTGAAGCTCATCATGGAAGACTGTGTGACCTTGAGCCGGGACGACGAAGAACTGTGCCGTCTTCCGGAACCGAGATATGCATCGTATAAGAAGCGTACCTATCCGGGACCGAAGGAAAACAGTCCGCAGGGAGCTTCTGCACCTTCTGCGGAAGGAAATAAGGGAGACGTTCCTTCTTCCGGTAACGGGAACCCGCCAGAAGACAATGCTTCCGCGCAGGCGAGAAGCGGCGTCAGACTGGCGATCCGCTACTTCGGCAACTTCGGAGACGACGGGTTTAAGAGGATACTTGCCACCTGTGCCTATTTCCACGGCAATACACCTGTATATATGGCGCTTCCGAAGGAGCAGAAAAATATGCGTCTTCCGTCCGAGTACGATATCGAATGGAACCGGGAGGTCTGCGCGATCCTGATCAAGGAATTAGGCGTGGAAAATGTTTCCCTGTTCTGATTGGTTTGGTATAATACGAGATATATTACAAGACGGAATGAATGAGGACGGCTTTCCTGCCGTAAGGGAGAAGAAATATGTTTGAAGAATACACGAATGGTAATCTGCCGAACCTGAAGGAAATGGTGGCGAAGAACTACGACAATATCGATACCAGTGCGGAGCCGGATGTGCACGGCATCGGTATCCTGACATCCGGTGGAGATGCCCCGGGTATGAATGCGACGATCCGTGCGGTCGTCCGTGCCGGAACGAAGGCCGGATATAAGATGCTCGGTGTAACACGTGGCTATCACGGCCTGTGGAAGGGTGAAGTAAAGGAACTCGGCCACAGAGATGTTTCCGAGACACTCCAGCGTGGCGGTACATTCCTGATGACGGCCCGGTCGAAGAGCTTCGAGACCCCGGCAGGCGTGCTGCAAGGCGCGAAGATGTGTCAGGTATTCGGGATCGACTGTATGGTCGTGATCGGTGGTGACGGTTCCTTCCGCGGTGCGAGAGACCTGGCCCGTATCGGCATTCCGGTCATCGGTATTCCGGGTACGATCGACAACGACGTTGCCAGCACAGAGTATACCATCGGATACGACACGGCCATGAATACGGCCATGGAAGCAATCGACAAACTCCGTGATACGGCCTCTTCCCATGAGCGCTGCAGCGTGATCGAAGTCATGGGACGCCATGCCGGATATATTGCCCTGAATGTAGGTATTGCAACGGGTGCCGAGATCATTCTCATTCCGGAAGTGCCGTGGGATATGAATGAAGTTGTCAGAACGATCCTCGATTGCAGAAATAAGGGCAAACGCCACTACATCGTAATCGTGGCTGAGGGCGCCGGCAACGCAACAGAAATCGCGAAACAGATCGAGGAAGCAACCGAGATCGAATCCAGACCGACCATCCTGGGCCATCTGCAGAGAGGCGGAAGCCCGTCTCTTCGTGACCGCACCATGGCCAGCCTTATGGGTATCCGTGCCATCGAGTGCATCGGACAGAAGAGACTGAACCGTCTGATCGTATACAGACACGGTGAGATCACAGATGTAGATATCGAAGAGGGTCTGTCCGAAAAGAAGAGTATCTCGATGGAGGATCTGGAAAGATCGAAGCTTCTCTCATAATGCAGACGCGGAGAAGATCCGCGAAGAAGAGGAGACTATGTATACTACTTTTGAAGAAGAGGCGAAGCGTAAACTTGTACGCGGACGTTCTCTGACGATATTAGAATATGACAAGATTTTAGACCGTCTGGTCAGCCACGCTCGTACGATCTACGGGCGTGAGCTATGCTATGGACTTGTTCCGACATCCGATCTTCTGCTTGTGGCGGAATGGCAGAAGGAGACCGAGGATGCCTACGAGTATCTCGTCAAGGAAGGTACGCTGCCCCTCGGCGGGGTCAACGATATCCGTGATGCGGTCAGGTTCTCGGATACCGGTGCGACGCTCTCCATGAAGCAGCTGCTCTTTATTGCGCAGTTCCTGCGAAGCGTCGAGAGATTATCGAAGGTGTCGGTCGAATGGTACCGTGAAGATCCGAGCGGACACGCTCTGTTCCGGGATATAGCCCAGCTCCTTCCGCTTACGCATCTGGAAAATGAGATCTCCATGGCCATTACAGGCGAGAATGAGATGAATGACCGGGCGAGTAATGAACTGTACAATATCCGACGCCAGATCAGGGATGCCCAGAGCAGTATCCGTGAGATCCTGGAACGCCTGATCAGAAAGAATCCGCAGGCACTGCAGGATCAGCTGGTCACCATGCGTGACGGACGTTACTGTGTTCCCGTAAAGCCGGAGAAGAAAGGCGAAGTCCCGGGCGTAGTGCACGATACTTCCGCATCCGGACAGACGCTGTTCATCGAGCCGATGGCCGTTGTGGAACTGAATAACAAGATCCGTGAGTGGACGGCGGCCGAGCAGGAAGAGATCAACCGTATCCTCGGGATCTTAAGCGGGAAGGTCGGCATCAGTAAGAATGAGATCCTTACGGATGTCGCACTGATCGGACATATCGACTTTATGCAGGCGAAGGCACAGTTCGCCATGGAACTGAACGGATCCCGCCCGACTATGAACGATCAGGGCCGGATCGCCCTAAAGAAAGCAAGGCATCCGCTGATCGATAAGGAGAAAGTCGTACCGATCGATTTCGCTGTGGGTACCGATTACCGGACACTGGTCATTACCGGCCCGAATACCGGCGGAAAGACGGTATCTCTTAAGACCTGCGGCCTGATCACCCTGATGGCGATGGCCGGTCTCTTTATCCCTTGTGCAGAAGGCTCGGAAGTCTCCACGTTTACGAAAGTCCTCGCCGATATCGGAGACGAACAGAGCATCGAGCAGAGCCTGTCTACTTTCTCGGCGCACATGACGAATCTGGTGCAGATCCTGAAATTGACCAAGCCTACGACTCTGGTGCTTCTGGATGAGCTGGGTTCCGGTACCGATCCGACGGAGGGCGCTGCCCTGGCGATCGCAATCCTGGATGAGTGCAGGAAGAAGGGGGCCGTTACCGTAGCGACGACCCATTATAAAGAACTGAAAGCCTATGCCGTCGATCAGGAGGGCGTGGAGAATGCGTGCTGCGAGTTCGATATCGAGACGCTCTCTCCGACGTACCGCCTCATGATTGGTCTTCCAGGTGTCAGTAACGCGTTCGTGATCTCGAGAAAACTCGGACTGTCCGCGCGGATCATCGAGAATGCGCAGAGCATCCTTTCTGAAGAAAGCCTGAAGGTCGAAGAACTCCTGTCTTCGGCCGAGCGCCATAACCGCGAGAGCGAGAAACTCCAGCAGGAGATCGCGGAACTTCGTGATGAAGTGAAGCGGCAGACCGAGGATCTGGAGAACCAGAGGAAGCGTATCGAGAAGGAAAGAAAGAGAGTCCTGGCGCAGGCACGGGAAGAGAAGCAGGAGATACTGGAAGAGGTGCTGCAGAAGGCGGATGAGATCTTAGACGAGATCAAGGAGATCCAGAAGATGGAGAACTCCCACGATGCAGAACGTAAGATCCGTGCGATCCGGAATAATCTTCGTGCCGGCCTTTCCGACATCGATGCCGAAAGAGACGATGAGGAAGAAGTCAAGGAGATCCCCGGTGAGAAACCGGACAGGATCCGTGAAGGCGGCCTGTACTACAGTCCGGTACTGGATGTCACCGGAATCGTGGTCAAAGGCCCGGACAGCAAGAATAACTGCATCCTTTCTTCCGGTTCCCTGAAACTGACGGTAGCCGCCGATTCCCTGCGCTATCCGAAGAAGGAAGAAATCAGTAAGAGTGCTGTCCGTTCCCGCAAAGAACCGGTACGGAAGTCTTCTACGTCCCATCAGGAGAAACTGCGTCTCTCGAAGAAGGCGTCCATGATGCCGGAGATCCAGCTTCTTGGCATGACGGTCGATGAAGCGGTCCACGCACTGGACAGCTACCTTGATGACTGCGTCATCAGCAATATCGAGAACATCCGTATCGTCCACGGCAAAGGCACCGGAGCCCTTCGATCGGCGGTCGACCAGTTCCTGAAGAAGGACCGCCGCGTCCGTTCGTACCGTCTGGGTACTTTCGGTGAAGGCGAAGACGGGGTAACGATTGCGGAACTGCGCTGATTTTCAAGAGATGAATGCGCTTTCTCAAGCGCTTAGTTGTATACTATTCTTTGGGGTGGCAAAACACAAAGAGAATCGGAGGAATCCTCATGAAACGGAGAATCATTGCGGCAATGCTTACGTTGTCGGTCATTCTGTGCGCGTGTCAGAAAAAGAACGAAAGCCGGGAGAGTTCGAAACCGGACGATACGACCACAGCATCAGATACTTCGGAGAAAGCACCGGAAACGGTTTCTAAACCTACTATGGAATCAGAAACGGATCCGTCATCCGGCATGGAAGAGAGGAAAGACCCTTATGAAGTAGATCCGAAAGAAAAGATCGGATATGTCGAGTATGAGAAAACTTGTGAAGAGGTAATGCTATTTCATTCCTATAATGAGAAGATCTCGGACGGGTATAACTGTATCTCCTATTTCAAGGGAAGTTACGAGACGGTCGGGCTACAAGAAGATCGGTATCCCGCTTTGACAGAATCTCTCGAAAGATACCTCGCGCCGTATTACGACATGATGAAGAGTAATGTGGAACAAGGTAAAACGGAGTTCGAAGAGGACGATGCCGGACGGATGCAGGAAGAGGATCGTCTTCTTGCGGACGTGCTTCGTGCGGACGATAAGGTGTTTACCATCCGTCTCCACGAAGAACCGTATAGAAATATTGACACGATCTGTAGTTTCGATACGCAGACGGGAGCGCCTGTCAAGCTCTTCGACGATGTGGTGACGGACAAAGATGCTTTTATCGATGTGGCGGTCAGGACGATTCAGAATAGAACCGACGGAATCGGTGGGAATCACCCTTCTGAGGAGAGTATCAGAAATATACTTTCGAAGGAGGAGGTCCCTTTTATGCCGGATTATTCCGGAGTGAATCTGTACTTCAATTCTATCTTGGAAGAACCGGTGCGCATATCCTACTATGGTCATGAAGAGATCCTGAACGGCAGATACTTCGACAGTATTCCGGAAGAGTATGTGATCCACCTTACTCTGGGGGAGGACTTCGAGTGGGATCTCGACGGAGACGGGACGACGGAAACGATACGGATCGAAGCGTCGCGATCGGATGAGAATGAGGTCGAAGATATTCTTATCTCTGTGGGAGATAATACAGAATCATTTCCGGAAATCGTCAGAGAGGAAGAGGGAGTCCCGTATCTTCTGATTCTGGTGCATGCGGATGGACACGATTATCTGTACATGACGATGATCGGACCGGATCAGATCATGTGGCTGGAAGTCTTCGAAATGTCCAAGGTTGCGGTTGTATACAAGGGCGGCTCCGCAATCGATCAGGTCGGAAGTAAAGAAGAGTGTTTCCGGCCGGCAAGCGTCCGCTGCCAAAAAGAAAACTATCTGGTCGGTGTGGTGACCAGTTCCGGTGAGTACATGATCGGTGCAGATGGTCTTCCGGTTCCGAGAAGTGAAGAGTTCGACCTGGATAAGGCTTTTTGTCCGTGTTTGCGCGTAGACCTTCCGGCGGTAAGGATCGATCCGATGACGGGAAAAGAAGAAGGGGAGGTCATGATCCCTTCTGGAACCAGTCTTGAACCATATAGATCTGATCTTGAGACGTATGAGTCTTTCCGTGTGCTTGATGAGGATGCGGATAAGGAGATCTATATCCGGCTGGACTTAGGAGGAGACGATCCATATGATCGCGAGGTGAACGGACAGAAAGCGGACGATCTCTTCATGAACCTCTTCCGTGGTGCATGAGCCATAGTCTTTTATCTTAAGAAATGGTATTCTATAACTCGGGCGGTGCCTCTTGCGGTATGCCCGAGTTTTTCTGTATGAGGCGTGAAAATGACTGAAGAAAATAAGAAAATAAGACTATATGTCTTCGTAGGAGCATACGGAAGCGGCAAGTCCGAAGTGTCGGTACACTTTGCCCATATGCTCAAGCAGCAGGATACGTCCGCGAAAGTGATGCTGGCGGACCTGGATATCGTGAATCCTTACTATCGTTCGGCGGATGCGAAGGATGCACTGGAAGCCGAGGGGATCCACGTGATCGTTCCGGAGTATGCCAATACGAATGTCGATGTTCCGGCGCTCTCCGGTGAAGTCTATTCTGCGTTCGATATGCCGGACACCGTTGCGGTCTTTGATATCGGCGGCGAGGATCTGGGGGCAAGAGTGCTGGGTGCGATGCTCAGCCGATTCAAGAATATCGAGTACCGGGTGTATATGGTGGTCAATGCGTTCCGTCCGTTTACATCAGATCCGGAGGGGATCCGTCAGATGGCGGCAGAACTCACGGAAGCGGCAAGGCTTCCGATCTCCGGTTTCATCAACAACTCGAACCTTCTGGAAGATACGACGGAAGAAGAACTGATCGAAGGGGAGAAGGTCCTGCTTGCTGCTTCGGAGCTGACGGGCATCCCGGTCATGTATCAGACCGGACTGGATAATGTGCTTCCCGAAAGCTGGACCGGAACGACCCCTTCCGGCATCCCGGTCCTGCGTATGGACCGGAAAGTACTGTATAAGTATTGACGAGCACCGGAAACAGCTGTTCCGTAGAGAAACGGAGAAGAAGGAAAAGAGGAGGAGATAGAGCATGCAGATCCCAGTCATCTTGTTGATCTTATTAGGCGCCTGCGTCGGACTCGTTGTTCTGGTCGGAGGTTTCTTCGCGATAAGAAATGCGTTCCGCAATTCCCTCATCGGCCAGATACTGAATGGTGTCAAGCAGGAAGTGAAAGAGGGAAAGGTCGGGCCGGAAGATTTTAAGCTCTCGCAGGCGATGGCGAATCCCAAGTCTGTCTCGGATCTGTCGGAGGCCTTGATCCCGAGGATCAATAAGGACTTCCCGGATCTGAATCTTTCCCAGATGCGAAGCGCCGCGCAGGCTGTGCTCGTAAAGAGCCTGGATCTTCAGATGCAGATGACCATGGGAGGGAACGGAGATACCATCGACCGGATCCAGACGGAGATCCAGGGATGCGGGATCGGATGTACCCGGTCCCTGTCCGAAGAGCTCTGGCATAAGATCGGTTCGGCACGGGCGGACGGGAGAACTTTGGTATATCGTGACGTAATCGTGCACAAAAGCGGAATTAACGAGTATCAAAAGACTTCTTCGACCGTAGAAATCACCTTCCAATACTCAATACAATGTTTGCAATACCAGGAAAGAAATGGTAAATTTATATCAGGCAATCGAGCGACTCCTACGCAGACCCGGTACAACGTGAAAGTAATCAATATACTGGACGCAGACCGGTTCGCATGGGAAGACATTAAGGGAGTAGGTTTCACCTGTCCACATTGCGGCGCCCCGGTTAAGCATCTGGGAACAGATGTGTGCAGTTTCTGCGGCACAGCGATCAAAACAGTTGATATGCGAATCTGGCTTGTCGATAAGTTGGTCGAGATCTGAAATATTTTTCTTGTAGGGAGGAGATTAAAATGGGATTAATTAAAGCTGCAATTCAGGCTGTTGGCGGAAACCTAAGAGATCAGTACCTTGAGTTCTTCACATGTGACTCTCTGGGTCAGGAAGTTCTTCTTCGCCGCGGTGCGAAAGTCATGCGTAATGGCAGCAACAAAGGTGATGCGGAGATCATCTCCAACGGATCTAAGATCGCCGTTCCGGAGGGAACAGCTCTTATCCTCGTTGATAATGGTCGTGTCGTAGATTTCACCACAGAAGCAGGTATGTATACATGGGATACATCTTCCGCTCCGTCTTGCTTCGGTTCAAGCGGATTCCTCGATGGCGTGAAGAAGTCCTGTGCGGATATCTGGGGCCGTATTAAGGCCGGCGGTGAGGCTCTCACACAGCAGAGAGTTTACTTCGTCAATATGCTTGAGATGGTAGACAACAAGTTCGGTACAGCATCTCCGCTTCCGTACGATGACCCGACATATCGTGGTATCTACATCCGCATGAACGGCACTTTCTCGTTCAAGATCGTAGATCCGGTTACATTCTTCAAGAACATCGCAGGTAACGTATCCGGTGATTATCGCCGTGATGAGCTGATGGGCAAGAACGGCCAGCCTGGTCAGGCAAAGGCTGAGTTCCTGATGTACCTCGGCGAAGCGCTCAACAAGATGGGTGCCGGCGGAGAAGATGTACAGTACAACAGACTTCAGTCCCAGCAGGTAAAACTTGCGAAGTACATGAACGAAGTTCTGGACGAGGATTGGCTCCAGGGCCGTGGTATGATCGTTGAGAAGGTTGCCGTTATGTCGGTTACACCGGACGACGAGTCCAGAAAGAGAATCCAGGACATGGACGATGGTCTTATGTTTGGTAATAACCCGCAGATGGCTGCAGGTTACCAGATCAAGGGTTCCGTCGATGCCATGAAGACAGCGGCAGGCAACCAGGCAGGTGCAGGCGTTGGGATGATGGGCGTTGGTCTCGTTGGTGGTTTCAATGGCAGTGCTATGAACCCGGGCAACCAGGGTATGGCATTCCTCCAGCAGCAGCAGATGATGCAGCAGCAACAGCAGATGCAGCAGCAGGCAGCAGCTCCGGCGGCAGCTGGCTGGACATGTTCCTGCGGACAGGGCGGCAACCAGGGCAAGTTCTGCGCGAACTGCGGTTCCCCGAAGCCGGCTGATCCGGGTTCCTGGACATGCTCTTGCGGTCAGGCCGGCAACACCGGTAAGTTCTGTGCAAACTGCGGTTCTCCGAAGCCGGCAGATGCAGCAGGCTGGACATGCAGCAAGTGCGGCAAGACCGGTAACACCGGTAAATTCTGCGGTGAGTGCGGTCAGCCTCAGGGCTAATCTCCGTACTTGCGGGTATTCTCCGATAAAGAATAGTGAGGAGTTGTCTTCTGAAAAGAAGGCAACTCCTTTTTTACACCGCATCGCAAACCGAAGCTAAAAAAGGGGTTGTCTCATAAGTGATTTAATTCACGGAGAGCCAACCCCTCATTTCTTGCCAAATACAGTCGGATTCAGAGTCAAAAAAATAAACAAA
>Ga0310691_10001850_pt1 | contig 30397 bp, 25 predicted proteins | sample 176DNAGHGlowgp2_FD_203887 | JGI IMG/M metagenome (GOLD analysis project Ga0310691, IMG submission 203887) | Sheep rumen microbial communities from Palmerston North, Manawatu-Wanganui, New Zealand - 1766 DNA GHGlow gp2 (v2) (version 2) | ecosystem: Host-associated > Mammals > Digestive system >... | reverse complement strand
CCTCGTTCAGCATGTAAAGATACGGGTAGAGTTCTTCAGGGAAAGTGTACTGCATACGCAGTTCGTTGTATTCAGACTCGCCGGGACCGTCATCGAGCCTGTTGCCTATGTCAGAGATCGCGTTGCCAATGCCCTCGGCAAAACCATCGATATTAATGTCTTCGGAAAGACGCGACACATCCCTGCCGGTCCTGCTGATCAGATGACCTGCAAGAACGACGACGCTTGCAATTATCGCAAGGATACAGATAAAACGTCCGGCTTTGCTCATGCACTTGATTTTAACATATAAGGCGCGTCATTTGTTTATACAGTGGATTACTGTTATACTACAAATGCAATCAAGACTATAGGAGGGGTTTGTATGAAGAAAGCATTGATAGTCGCTTTGGGCACCGTTGCTGCCCTTGTCATGGCAGGATGCGTAAGAGTTGATTTCAATATCGAAGTCAACAAGGACGGAACGGGAAGCCTTGGCGGCGTATACGCATTGTCATCGGAGTATTTCTCTGAGGATGACCTGGCCAAGGGAGGAAAGGAAGTCAAGCACTATACTTTCGATGGTAAGGAATATATCGGTTATGATCTGTCCGAAGAATATGATGACTACGAAGAGATGTGCGAGAAGCTCAAGACGAAGAGCGAGAGCGGATCTTCCCTGTTCTCTGATGTATCCATCGAGAAGAAGTCAGGATTCTTATCAACAAAGTATATCTTTGATGCCGAGACATTGCCCGTTAATTCTGAATCGAGCGAACTTGGTTCAATGGACAAACTGATCGATGTCAACATTACGCTGAAGCTCCCCGGCAATGTTACAGAGGTCGAGGGCGGCAAGGTCAATGATGACGGACTTATCGAATTTGATTATTCATCTTCCGCAAGTTCCAAGATCCATGCTGAATCATCGGTCATCAATACTATGGCTATCGTCCTTATCATCTGCATCATCGCATTTGTCCTGATCGGTATCGGAGTAGTGGTAGTTATCATCATCGTCAAGTCGAAGAAGAAACCTGCCCCCGTAATTGCAAATACGGTTGAGGATGACATCGCTGCACTTACCAATTCAACACCTGCAGCGCCTTCAGATGATGAAGGTACGACAGGCGTCTGATCTTAACAGATAACATTATGTCCGGAAGAGGCTGCTCGTTTGAGGCAGCCTCTTATTGCCATTACAGCATCATTTGTGAGACAATAAGTTTTATGAGAAAACTGACAGTACTATTTATAACGATCTGTTTTATGACTGCTGCAGCATCCTGCAGCAGCAAAACATCATCTTCCGGCGCTTACGCCCCGCAGACTTCTGCAGAAGTTACCTCTTCTGTTTCTGATGCATCCCGTGACTATTTCCCGGCGCCTTCAGCAGATGATTTTACAACCGGGTTTATCGCCCCTGTCATCAAGGTCCATCTTGGCGAGATGGGTTACGATCTTAAGATCAAGGAAGCAACCATAGATGTATTTAAGTTCATATCCGATCATCATATCTTCAAGTGCAGTTACGATGAGGTATCCCAAAACCTCCGGCAGGCTTTGAACGCCATGGACGCTGATGACATAAATACATTCAAGGAGAATATTGCCACGATCTCAAATATCATCGATGACGTTAAGCTTGGCAAGGAAGATGCCATCAACAGTTTTGACGATATCGAATCTGCGCAGACTGTCAAAGATTACATAGCCGATCCGGCTACTTATGAATCCTGGATGGCTCTTCTTACCGTATTAAACCAAGCCTGGATGTGATCACCGTCACATATAATCGTCAACGTCGAACCGCCTGTCCTTGTAGTAGAAATGGCGGTCTTCTTCCGTTATCTCCCTTATGACACGGCAGGGGTTGCCGGCTGCGATCGTGTTGTCAGGGATATCTTTGGTAACGACGCTCCCGGCTCCTATCACGGCATTGTCGCCAATGGTGACGCCCGGCAATATACATGTATTGCCACCGATCCAGACATTATCACCGATCGTAATGTCCATACCATACTCATAGCCGGAATTGCGTGAATCCGGATGCACCGGGTGACCGGCAGTATAGATCGCCACGTTGGGTGCGATCTGCACGTTTGTGCCTATCTTCACCTTAGCCACGTCGAGTATGATGAGATTATAGTTGGCAAAGAAGTTCTCCCCTATCTCGATATTCTTGCCGTAATCACAGTGAAAAGGCTGTTCGATGTGGATCAGATCTCCCGTCTTGCCAAGGATCTTCCTGAGCAGATCTGTACTCCTTCCCCACTCTTCAGGCGGAAGGCTGTTATATTCAAATATGAGTTTCTTACATGCAAGCCTCTCCTCAGCAAGACCGTCCATCCAGGCCTTGTAAGGCAGGTTATTCAACATTCTCTCCTTCTGGTCCATATATGCCTCCATAAAACTGTCTGAAGTAATTATATCAGATGTCCACCGTCCTTATGACACACTTAAAAACGGGGGCTGTTCCGTCACCCGGACAGCCCCCGTACTGAACTTAGATATAGAGGCTTATTCCGTAAGATGGCCTTTCGCCCTGATCACATCGATGACCTGGTCAACATATTTCTCACATATCTCTTTGGTGCCTGCCTCGACCATTACACGGATAACGGGCTCAGTACCGCTCTCACGCACGAGGATGCGTCCGCTGTCACCAAGTGCATCGGCAACGGAAGCAACTGCAGCCTGGACGTCAGGATCGTTCTGTGCATCGGGCTTACTCTTGACACGCACGTTCTTGAGCACCTGGGGATAGAATACGACAGGAGCAGCGAGTTCGCTCATCGGCTTCTCCTTGGCGAGCATTACTTCCATGAGCTTCAATGATGTAAGGATGCCGTCACCTGTTGTGGCATATTTGGAGAAGATGATGTGTCCGGACTGCTCACCGCCGATACGGTTGCCTGTCTTGACCATGTTCTCGTAAACGTACTTATCGCCTACCTTGGTCTTCTCATACTCGATACCGATCGCATCAAGAGCCTTATAGAGACCGAAGTTACTCATTACTGTCGTAACGACCTTGTTGTTGATGAGCTTGCCCCTCTCCTTCATGTACTTGCCATAGATGTAGAGGATGTGGTCGCCCGTAACAACATTGCCCTGCTCATCAACGCAGAGACATCTGTCAGCATCACCATCGTAAGCAAAACCGATATCAAGCCTGTTCTCCTTTACGAACTGCTGAAGGTGCTCGATATGAGTGCTTCCGCAGTCAGTATTGATATTATATCCGTCAGGATCAGCGTTCATGACATAAGTCTTGGCTCCAAGCGCATCAAATACCGCCTTGGCAATGGACCATGCCGCACCGTTGGCGCAGTCAAGACCGACCTTGACATCCTTGAAGCTGTACTTGGACATGGAGATGAGATAACCGATATAGCGGTTACGTCCTGCAACATAATCGACTGTCCTTCCGATCTTATCACGCTCGGCCATGGGAACTTCGATCTTGCCGTCGATATAATCCTCTACAAGAAGGATCGTCTCCTCATCCATCTTCTCGCCATGGCTGTTAAGGAGCTTGATGCCGTTGTCGTAGAACGGATTGTGTGATGCGGAGATCATGATGCCGCAGTCAAAATCATCGACTCTGGCGATATAGGATACGGAAGGCGTTGTCGTAACGTGCATAATGTACGCATCAGCGCCGGAAGCCATAAGACCCGTGCAGAGCGCATACTCAAACATGTAAGATGATCTTCTCGTATCCTTTCCGATGACGACCTTCGCCTTCTTGTCGATCCTGGCACCGTAGTACCATCCTAAGAATCTTCCGATCTTGATAGCATGCTCATAATTGAGGTTCTTGTTAGCCTCACCGCGAAAACCATCTGTTCCGAAATACTTACCCATTACTATTACCTCTCATCCTTCTCAACGATCACTCCGTTGTTCTTATAAATGCTGTTCTCGGGAACAACACCCCTGACGCATGACGTGGGATAGATATTGCTGTGCCTGCCGATGACCGTACCGGGATTGCATACGCTGTTGCAGCCGACCTCAACATAGTCGCCGAGCATCGCACCGAACTTCTTGATGCCTGTCTCGATCTGCTCAGTTCCGTTGTGGACTACAACGAGCTTCTTATCTGACTTTACATTGGAAGTGATGGATCCTGCGCCCATGTGTGAATAGTATCCGAGGATACTGTCGCCTACGTAGTTGTAGTGAGGGGTCTGAACATGATCGAAGAGGATAACGTTCTTAAGCTCGCATGAGTTTCCGACTACGCAGTTTGCACCTACAAGGGCAGAACCTCTGATGAACGCACAGTGTCTTACCTCCGTCTCGGGACCGATGATGCAGGGTGCGCCGAGATATGCAGACGGGAAGACTTTTGCAGTCTTGTGCACCCAGACATTCTCGGATACTTCCTCATAATCATCACCCAGTGTGGGACCCAATGAAAGGATAAGATCCTTGATCCCCTTCAAGGCTTCCCAGGGATATGTAAAACCGGACAGATAGTCCTTTGCCAATGTGTGTTCCAGATCATAAAGATCAGTGATCTTGTACATAGATTAAAGTCTCTCTTTCTTCTCGATATCGAGGAAATACTTGTATGTATCGACAGTGATCTCGCCACATGCCTCCTCATCGCATGCGATGATGGCAGCATTGTGCATCTGAAGAGCAGAGCATGTCCACTTCTGGCTCACACCGCCTTCTACGACTGCTGCAAGAGCCCTTGCCTTGTTGTGGCCTGAGATGAGTACCAGGACCTCCTTGGAATCAGTAACTGTTCCGATGCCTACGGACAAAGCCTGTGCAGGTACCTTCTCAGGGTCACCGCCGAAGAATCTCGAGTTAACGATCCTTGTGTCAGTCGTGAGGTCTCTTAATCCTGTTCTTGAAGATAATGATGTGAAAGGCTCATTGAAAGCCAGGTGACCGTCAACGCCGATGCCGCCCATGAACAGGTCGATGCCGCCGTATGAAGCGATCTTCTCCTCATACCTTGCACACTCGCCTTCGGGATCATCTGTCATACCGTTAAGGATATTGATGTTCTCAGGCTTCATATCAACCAGATGATTAAAAAGGTTGTCGTGCATAAAATACCAGTAGCTCTGGTCATGCTCATGAGGGAGTCCCAAGTACTCGTCCATGTTGAATGTAACGACATTTGCAAATGATACCTCACCTGCCTTGTTCATCCTTACGAGTTCCTTATAAACGCCGATAGGTGATGAACCTGTGGGAAGTCCGAGTACGAAAGGCCTTGCCTCTTTGTGTGCATTGATCCTGGCAGCAATGTAATTTGCAGCCCACTTACACATCTTGTCATAATTATCCTGAATTACTACTCTCATTATTGTCTCCTTTAAAAAACAGGCAGCATAGAGCTGTCTTTATTCATTGGAGCTTGAGAGAGCCTCTGTTACAGTGTTGATTCTGCTTTTTATTCTCCCTCTGTCGGCCGCCCGTATGACCGTGACAGAATCCGCCGAGTATTTCGATAACTGTCAAACCTCGTCAACCGCATAGGTCCTGGCGCTAACAACCTGCCGTTCCTCCCAGTAAGGCCATGGCTGTTTTACGTGATGCCCCATACCGCTTAAGTAGTAAACATCGAGAGTATTCTATATATAAATAATAAATTAGTCAATTTTCTGGTTGTGGCAAACAATTGGTAATCAGCCCGGGGAAGCGGATCTCTCGCATCTTACGGTAAACCTCGCTTCACCGCCGTATGTACATGTATAAAGTGACAGATCCCACCCTCCCGAGATCATTCCGTCTATATCCGTACCGTCTATAACCTCGGTCAGCCTGACCTCATACTTTATGGTGTTTCCGCCCATATCCGTGAAGAATACCTCATCTCCCGGATTAAGATCCCTTAGCTTGCGAAAACCGGTACCGTAATTATGTCCTGCGATTATTAGGTCGTCTGTTGCCGGGGAGCCATAATATCTGCAGACCGACTTGCGGAGATACTGATCGTTCCAGGTGTCGTAGACTGCCATTTCGAGGTTTATCTTAGGAATCGTTAAGTAACCGTCGTATATACTGCCGTCAACGGGCATGGTCACCATCTCGGACTGGAGGACCGGTGTCATCTCTTCTGGACTTTTTTCTCTCAACAGTGATACCTCAGTCTTGATCCTTGTGGCGAGCTCCACCGCAGCCTCCTCGTATTCGTTGCTCTCGTTCAAGTTGTAAAAAAAGAGTCCACCCGCCCCAAGGAGGAGCAGCAGACCCGTTATCAGAAGGATGTTACTGATTATCCTTCTCTTATTCTTCATATCTTTTCCTGCCTGATACACGCACGATGATTCCGGCAGATATCAGGAAAGCTCCGGTAAAAATCATCACAGGTATCGGCCAGTTAGTCTGTCCTGTCTGGATCAGCTTGCGGGTATTCGTGACAATAAAGCTCATTCCGTCAGAAGAATACGTAGCCTTGTATCCGTCAGGCACCGTGACTTCCGTCACTGTCCAATCCTTCGATGCATCAAGGCCTGTCCATGTGTACTTCCAGTCATTATCATCACTGAGCTTTACAGTATCATAATCACCATCTTCGTTGGACAGACGGATGGATACATAGCTCGGCCTGTCATTGCCGTCATCATTCCAGACCTTCTTAACATTCACGTCAACCGGCTCGAGGTAATCGAGCTTAGGCTCTGCTTCGCCGTCATAGACCCAGCTGTCAGTATCCGTGCTGAAATAAGGAAGGTAATACAGGAAAGGAACAAATGATGTAAAACCTTCCGGCAGATCTGTTGCAACGACCAGATACAGTCCGCTCTCAAGCCCGTCGAAAGTAACCACTCCGTTCTCATCAGACTTCACAGATGCCGTGCCCGATATGTTATTTTCTGCAGTAAGATCAGCAAGGTCATCGATCATCGACTGGGTTATCTTGCCGTCGAGATCTATGCCGGATGACTTGTAATCATCCGTAAGTTCGAACCTGATGCCGCCGCCAGCCGTGTACTTGCCTTCAGCTACCATATAGACCGTAACTTCAGCACCAACAGCCAGTGTGCCGTCTTCGTCTGATGCTTTGAGTGTCATTGTAAGGCTCGCATCCCTGTCAGGATCAAGACCTCCGCCTGCAGCAGTCAGAACGCGGGCGGGCATGAAGATAAGGACTGCCATAAGCAGAACCATTGCGGTAAGAAGCTTACTTCTGTTTGCCATGTCTTGTCCTTCTCCTCTCGACTATTACTGTAACCGCCACCACAATGATAAATGCGGGAACGGCTATGACCGTTGACGTTATCGCGGAATCGATCCTGATCGCTTCGCTCGATACCGCTATTCCGGCAGGCTTTTCAATACCATCATCCGTTCTTACGCCTCTGACGAGGAGACGGTGTGTATTGATGCCGTACGGAGTACATGTAACAAGTGTACAGTAATCCATGCCGTCCTTGATGTACAGATCATCGATCTCCTCAGGGAGGACGATCTTGATCTGATCCACCTGATATGTGAGCAGCCTGTCCATAACCGTAATGGTAAAGCTGTCACCCACTTCGATCTCATCCAAGTCCGTGAACAATCTCGAACTCGGAAGACCTCTGTGGCCTGACAGTACGCAATGTGTACTGCCGCCGCCGACAGGAAGGGATGAACCTTCCATGTGACCTACTCCGATCTGCAGGACTCCCTGATCAGTTCCGTGATAGATAGGGAGCTCTACATCGATCTTGGGGATATTGACGTATCCCATTATGCCGGTCCCCGTCAGATCCAATGTCTTCTTGTAACCGGTCACCTGCGAAGGATCATAGAAATTCTGGGTTATCTTTGCCAGCTTTCCGTTATAATCTTCCGCTTCTTTTATCATCTGAAGTTTGCGCTCGGCACTGGTATCTGAAGATACCTTGTTATAGTCGGTTATGATCCTGGCTACGTTACGTGAGTGGACATAATTGCTGAATGCGGGATACAGCAGCAATGCCACGCCCAGGATCAGTAAGACCGCTATAAGTATATTCAACCAATGCTTCTTCAAACTGTCCTCCTTCGAGGCAACTTAAGGATCATCTCTCTGTTGCTTCTGATCTCTTCTTGGCAAGAAGGAGTGCTACACCGGAGACTACGAGGATGGAACCTGCGATGTAGAAGATCGTTGTACCGATACCACCTGTCTGAGGGAGGTTGGACTTCTTTGGGTTCTCTACAGTGAACTCCTTGATGATAGTCTCTTCTCCGTCAACAAAGGGAGCTGCGGCAGCTGTGCCTGAACCGATCGCGATCTTCCAGTTAGGACCTGTTGTTGAATCAGGATCAGAAGAGATCGTGAACTTGATATCCTCATCAGACTTTATATATCCGTCAGGTTCCTGTGTCTCTGTGATCGTATATGTTCCGTCACCAAGACCCGAGAAAACGATATAACCGTCAGCATCTACCGTTGCAGTTACTGTTGAAGAAGCTACAGTCTCAACATCCTCTTCTGTTGAATACTTATACTTGTCACTGGAATCATACTTATCCATCGTTGTTGATGTGGGGGCTGTCTTTGTGTAAGTTCCGTCCTTGAGCTTATAGAATGTCTTGGCAGGATCTGTAAGTGTATTGTCCTTTGTATAGACTCCCTTTACTGTAACAACCTTGGTGCCGCCCAGACCACTGATCTCGAATGTAGCGCCGGGGAGCTTGTTGCCGCTCGTATCCGTCTTGATGACCTTAACACCTGTTGTGTAAGTGATGGTCTTGCTCTCAGGTGTCTTACCTACGGGATCTGTACCTGTAGGTTCGTTCTCGCCTGCAGGGATCACGTTAGGATTGTTGGAGTACTCAAGATATACAGTGTTAGGGTTGCCTGCACTTGTCCTGTCACAATTCTCGTTCAATGTGGCATTGTACTTGATGATAATGTTCTTGCCGCAGTTATCATTTGCATGATCTGCTGCATCGTGGTTTGAGATAAAGTTCTTGAATACGATCTTGATGTCTGTGCCGCCCTGTGCATTTGTGGAGGTCGTAACTGTATAGTTAGAAGCTGCGAGATTTGATCCGCCGAGTGTAACAGATACACTGGAATCATCAAAAGAAAGACCCTTGGACATCGTATCCTTTACTACGAAGAAATACTTTGTGTAACCTGTCATGTTTGGTACAGCCGTTCTCAATACGAAAGGTACTGTATCACCGATGGAAGCTGTGTTTGCATCAACACCTGCTGATGTTCCGTCGCCGATCTCCTTTGATATCGAAGGTACGACAGCCTTCGCTGCAAATGCAGTTGTAGTATGCGTTGTATCAACCTTGAGCATGAGCCTTGACACGGAAGAATTCACATTGCTGTTAGGATCAGCTACGTCGATCTCATCAGTAATGAGATAGTAGCCTGCTCCTGAAATGGAGATCTTTGCAGAGGTCTGTCCTGCTGCTGATACAACATCTCCTGCTTTGGTAGCTTTGTTAGCAAAAGCAACCTTTGCAAACTGATCTACGAGCGAATTGTCGTTTTCCAGTACGGCTGCTACATCGGAAGCTGTCGTACAGCTGCCATATGCTGTGCTGTTAGCTGTCTTGAGGGCTGCGAGGAGATTTGTGCCGTTGACGCCTGTTCCCCACTGGATTTCTGCCAGGGACTTGTCAGCCTGCAATTTGCCGCTGAACACCTGATAAGCCGTGTAAGTATGCTCTGACTTATCATCACCGGACCTGGTTATCGTGATGTCATAGGGATCTGCTGCAAAAGCCGTGATCCCGAGCATCATAACCATTGCTGCCGTAATGATAACAGAAATGATCTTTTTGAATGTTCTAGTCATTGTTTTGTTCCTTCCTTTTGTATGTTCTGCATTTATTAAACATGTTTTGTGGTAGCTCATATCATAGATCCACCTCCTTGCGCCGTCTTAGCATCAGCAGGATCAGAGCCGATCCGATCAATGATGTCCCGACGGCGATATATGGTACGATACCGCCACCTCCGGTATCCGGGAGTTTGAACTTGACGCTGTTGTTAAACTCAAATTTTTCTGCGTCACTCCATGATTGCTCATTCTCGCCGATCTTCTCGAAAGAGATGATATCGGCTATGAGATTCTCAACTTTAATGACAACCTTATACCTTGTAGGATCGTAATGAATATCATCATCACTTCCGGCTATCTCTTTGACGTAATATGTATAATTGCCATCCTCTTCAAAATGGATCTCCTGAAATATAACCTCACCGGAAGCATCATTGGTTGCCGTGTCGATCGGAGTTGTCATACAGGCTTCATCACTGTACAGTCCAAAATCAAACTCATCATCAACTAATCGTCTTCCGAGCAGTTCCTTATATGCAGCAAACTCAACCATCGCAGAATTTGCCTGGATCGTAAAGTCAAGTCCGTTATTAAGAGGGCACTTGTTATAGGCGTCTATAACAGATTTGTGAGGCAGGTTGAATACAGCACTGGGCACGATGGTGACAATGTCTTCAAGATTAACGCTTTCAGTTCCTGCAGAAGTGGTTCTGGTACAGCTTGTAACAACATTCGTGCTGTCGTATTCATAGTGGTAAGATATCTCGCTGTCTGTCTCCGGCACCCAGGATCCGTTAACGAGTTTATATGTTATCTCGTGCTCAGGTCTAAGTTCCAGCTGAACATCAAATATAGCGTGATCCACTTCACTGTAGAAGAACTGCTTTCTGCTGATGTCACAGTAGTTGCCATGTTCATCTCTCTTATATTTGGATGTCAGTTCGTACTGGGTACTTCCCGGCGGGATATCCTCATTCTGCCAGTAGTTCTCTGCTACAAATCCGGTAGGGTTACCGGGATATAATCCCTCCGTACCATCACCATAATCATCAAAGTGTCCATAGTAGATATTCGTTGGAACACTCTCATCGGTACTCTTATACAGATCACATTTATTTACATCGCAGACGTACGACTGATACTGAGTTACCTTCTTCTTGAGGACTCCGCCTTCACCGTACAATCTGGAATCAGTGTAGATCCCGTCATCGGCGATCTCGATATCTGCATGATCGAGCATACCTCTGGTATCTATATCAAAGTACACGATCCTGTCTGCCAGGATAATACCTATAGGCTGATCTGTCTCTCCACAGGCAAGGAACGTCTGTGTGTAAGATCCGTCACCATTATCAGTAAAACCTGTCTGCAGCATCCATCTTGACGCAGTATCCTCACTTACCGGATCACCATTGTGGTCTATGAAAGTGAATTTCTCGCCAAGATATGTATATCCTTTGATGTTGATGACATCACCTACTTTTATCTGCAAAGGATTTGAAGGTTCATGATATTGATACAGACCATAATCATTAATATCAAGATCATTCGTCTCAGGTATGTAATTGTCAACGCGGATATAGAATTCATCGATCACCGTACCACCGTTTTTCAATTGGAGTTTTGCAGTACCGCCATGCTCACCCTTGATGTCTCTCTTGATCCTGTAGTGGCCACCTTCCGGGTAAACACCTTCTGAACTTGGTACGATAGAGATACAGGAAGGGTCTCCAAAACCGCCATCGATAATGATCGTCAGATCCGGGTCGTCATACTCTCCTATGAGATTTAATATCTCACCGACAGTGATCAGATAAGGACGGTCTTCGCAGTTTGGTACATACCCGTCTTTATTAGGGAGACCAAAACCCGGAAGATACTCATGTACCTTATCCTTATCCCTCTCCCCAAGGTAAGTAACAACATAGATGGAGAATCCGTCAGTCTTAAATGCAGCCTCGCTCTGCGATAGCTTAGCATCTTTCACTTCCTCTACTCCACTGTCATTAACATGGAAGAGCTGATATTCAGTAGCTTCCTGCCGCTTATATTCCGGAATGGTAATGTTAACATCAACTGCCATCCCATCAGCAGGTTCAACTTCCTTGCCTTCGTTGTTCTTGAATGTAATATCTACTGCGACACTACCTTTGATCTCTTTACCATCTCCTACATCTATGGTGCTTTCAGCCTGTGCAATGATATCCTTGTCATCAACATCGGTAGCACTCATTACAACACCCTCAGGGAAAGCTCCATCGGGAGCATTTACGTGGACCTTGATCCCCGACCCGGTCTTGGCATCAAACTCATGAGTTGTCTTGATGTCCTGTTCCTCTGAGGGTTCTTCGATGACCGGCTCTGAAGGCTCCTCATCGGCAGGTTCCTCAACGGCCGCATCAAGGCTGTTCACCGGTACATATCCGAAGATATCCTTACTGTTGATATCATATTTTACTATTTCGACCTTGCCTTCGACATCACCTTCGGCAACACTTAAGGTATCCCCGTCAATGCTCATGATGATACCTGTAATATCACACTTGCCGTCACCGTCTTTATCAACGAGGATTATGTCGCCTTCTGCAGGCTTTTCGGTCATGTCAGTAATTAGAATTTCCTTCTCTGTAAGCTTGACCTGCCATGCCCAGCAACCTGATCCGTAAGGTATATCTGACTTGCTGACGCCTGCGTAGCTTAAGCAGAACGATACGAACATAACATTCCAGTCAGCGTCAGCATTGCCGTACCAGTCTCCAAACCTGGAGTATCCGTCCGCACCTTCTTCATATCCGAGTTGTGATGCTGCAACACTGATCAGATCATCTGAATGGTCGCCTGTCAGCTCGGGGATCGTCTTCTCCCAGTCCTTCTTTGTCTCATGGGAGGATATGTCTACATAGCAGCCCTCATTGTGGGTATGCTCTTCAAGTTCGCATATGAGTCTTGTCTCATAGCACTCATCCGTGTGTTCATGCTCTTCGTCTTCGCAGATCAGGACTGTCTCGTAGCATTCATCACCGTGCTTATGTTCCGTGATTCCGCAGAGGGGTTCTTCGGAAAGTGCCGTGCCACTGGTGCGCATGAGCCAGAACACATTGCCGGAAACAGCTACGGACATGGCAAGAACAAGAGCCAGTGCTCTTCTTCTTCCGACTCTTATCACATTGAGCCATTTGATGTAACCTTCAATGTCTTTCTTCATCTTCTCATCCTATCGGCCATACCTTGAAGAGCACGCGCCCGACGATCTGATCATCGCCGACGCATCCGATCGCAGAACTCCTGCTGTCGATCGAGGAGGCCCTCCTGTCTCCCATCACGAAAACCTTTCCTTCCGGAACCTGATAAGGGAATTCGATATCACACTCCCCAAGGCTCTTCTCGGTAACATAAGGTTCATCCAACGCCTGTCCGTTCACGGTGACATTGCCGCTCTGATCGATATCGACCTGATCGCCGGACAGTGCTATGACACGCTTGATCAACAGTTTGTTCTGCCAGGCAACGCAGCAGAGCTGACCGCCCGAATAACTGTTTGTGTTGAGGAGCACGAGAACATCCCCGTCTGTCAATGTAGGCTCCATACTGTCGCCTGTTACCTGAATGACAGGAAATAAGAATGTCGAGAGAAGAACTGCCGCTGCAGCAACCACTGTAAGGATGCCCAGTGTCGTAAGAAGCTTGCGTCTTAATCTCGCACGCTGGCGCAGCCTTCTGCGCTCACCTGCGACTTCAGCAGGCAAAGGGCGCATCCCGGGATCACTGTTCTCCTCGTCAATCATGTTGTAGACGACGTCGACCAGTTCCTTGCGGCTAAGATTCTTTAAGTCTTCTTTCTCCAATTCCAATTACACCTCAACGCATACTTTTCCAAGTATGGATAGTGTAATTGTACAAATGAAATGTGTTAGAAATGTGACAAAAGGGGGGCAATCCGTTTAAAAATGGACTTTTGCCGTCATTTGATGAAGAACAGCGTAAACTCCTCACCGGTATACGAATCACTTGTCCTGTAGATCTCATCGAAAGGCGAATTCTCGATCCTGTAACGCAGCACAAGGTATCTGCCCTTGTATTCAGGATGCTTCGGAATGTCAAATATGGCAGCATATATCGCATCCGTGTCGTCCATGCAATAAAGAGAGTCAGTAATATACTCTTTATAATTGATATCGTACAGTTTCTTATCTGTGTAGGGAACCATCGTCTGCGCATATATGCCCGCATCGACCAGGATCATATCCTCATCAGGCAGGTTCCGGTTGATATAATCTGCCATCTCTTCTGCAGAAGAATAATGGCCCGTCACATCCCATCTGACGGCTTCGAAAGTATCAAATACCGCTCCGCTCACTAGGAATGACAGAAAATATACGGCAAGCGCCGCCACGTTGATCTTCTTATTGTCATCCTGCCTGATGCATATCACGAACAGGAGCAGGAATACCTGTATCAGCAGGAGCCTCTGAAGGATAACGCTCGAATATGAGATCTTATATATGACGATCATGAAGGAATATGCCATAACGAGGACTACTGTCTCTCTCCAGATCTTCCCCTTCATCAGGATGGTGATCACAATTGCCATTACCATGATGAGCACCATCGACAGGATGGTAATGTCAGTCTTGCCGTCACCTCCGGAGAAGTACCCGACACTCCTGCTGCTGTATATCGTCAGGACGGCAGTGATACTGGAAATGGCGATCACCGCAAGCCCTGCAGTGGTCTGGATCACCTTGCTGTCAGCCTTCCTGACCTTACCGGTGATCACCCTGTACAATTCGTAGATATGGAACGTGACCGTAAGTCCTGCAACAAGACCCCATGCACATCCGTGCGTGAACACCATTAATGCTATGGGTATGCTGTACAGAAAAGGATGCTTATATCGGTCATCGTACATGACTGCGATGATCATCGTAAGCAACAGTATCAGACAGTAATTACGCGCGACCGACGAGTAGATGAATATGAAGGGAACAAACAAAACAATGACAGACTGGACGATGTAGTTCATCTTCGTCTTGAACAGCATAAGATAAGCACTTGCTGCAACCGTAATATAACTTATGACATGCATCGTCCATACCGGAGCCCCGAGCTTGGCGAAAGGCATCAGCATGAAGTGCCACAGCAAGGGATGGCCTTCATAACTGCTGAACTCTATCATCTCGACAGGAGACATGTACTTCGCCATCAGCCAGGCATGGATCTCATCACGCCACGGTTCGTGGATAAGGATGAACCACAGGTTAAGAGCCAGGAACAGGATGAATACCACTGTCCTGACTATGAACTCCTTTTTTGAACTGCCGGGTCTTTGTGTCGTCATATCGCAATAATATGGAAAATAACCATATAAGTCAATAAGACGCGCGTGTGCTATAATTATTTAAAAAACAAAGAAGCGGAGATCTGATCTTGATCACTATCTACTACGGAACACTGCTTGCGATATCACTGATATTGCTCTGTATATATTTCGTTGTTTGGGATAAGCACTACAACGTACTTGTAACATTGATGTTCGTTCTCGTACCGATAGTCGATGTTGGTTATGTCCTGATGTCCGTTGCAAAGGACCTTGACGGTGCCCTGATAGCCAACTGCTTTGTGTATATCGGGGGAACGTATCTGTCATTGCTCATAATGCTGTGCATTTTGAGCCTTTGTAAGATCCGGCTTCCGAAGTTCATTACCTTTGCCTTTCTTGTCCTGTCCACTGTAGTCTACAGCAGTGTCCTGACCATAGGATGGAACGGTCTGTTCTATAGGAGCGTTGCTTTCGAGGCGGTAGACGGAGCAGGGTTCCTGACGAAGAAAGTATATGGCCCGATGCATACTGTGTTTGTGGCGATGCTCGTCATCTACTTCGTAATACCGATGATCGCCATAATCTACAGCCTGATCAGGAAGAATAATGTGTCCAACAAATCGTTGATACTGCTCTTCATAGGCGAGATCATCTGTCTGTTCGGTTATTTCGGCGGAAGGATATTAGACCTCAATGTGGATCTCATCCCTGCGACGTTCTCAATGGCACAGGTGATCGTTCTGATCATCGTCAGGAAGATCTACTTCTACGACATAACGGGTTCAGGCATCGATTCGATCGAGAAGAGGGGCAACATAGGATTCATATCATTTGATACCCATATGGATTACCTCGGCTGCAACGAACTGGCGATGGAGATCTTCCCTGAACTTAGAGATCTCCAGGTTGACAGACCGGTCCCCGCAGATTCCGGGATCAATAAGAACATCTGCAACAGGATCAAACAGTTCGAACTTAACAACGAGGATAATACATTCTACAAGGAAGTCGGTGACAGCATCTACAAGATAACCGTCAATCATCTCGTGAGCATGAAGAAGAAATGGGGATACCAGTTCATGCTCACTGACGATACCGAGAACCAGAAATACATCTCGCTCCTGGACAACTTCAACAGCAGGCTTCAGAAGGAGGTGGACGAGAAGACCAAAGACATAGTCGCGATGCACGATAATCTCATCCTCAGCATGGCAACCATGGTTGAAAGCCGCGACAATTCTACCGGCGGTCATATCAGAAGGACTAGTGACATCATAAGGATACTGACTGACGTAATAAGCAAAGATAATTCTCTCGGACTGTCTGAGACCTTCATCCACAATCTGATCAAGGCAGCTCCAATGCATGACCTTGGCAAGATCGCAGTTGATGACCAGATACTGAGGAAACCCGGCAAATACACTCCGGAGGAATTCGATATCATGAAGACCCATGCTGCAGAAGGCGGAAGGATCGTTCATGAGATACTGAAGAACACTGAAGACAGAGAGTTCGCAGTGCTGGCTGAGAACGTGGCTCATTACCATCATGAGAGGTGGGACGGATCAGGTTATCCTGAGGGGCTTAAGGGAGATAAGATCCCCATCGAGGCAAGGATCATGGCTATCGCCGATGTCTACGATGCCCTCGTGAGCAAACGTGTGTATAAGGAGAGGATGAGTTTTGAGAAAGCTGATTCGATAATCATGGAAGGTATGGGCAAGCATTTCGATAAGGCACTTGAACCTTACTATGTAGCTGCAAGGCCCATGTTCGAGAAGTACTATACAGAGAATGATACTGAGGAATAAGGATCGTCAGACGTTCTTGTCCTTGTAGATACTCATATCCATCTCGCCCGTTGTCTTCGCAACTATCGACGATACCGCAACGTCACCCAGGCAATTGCTCATCGTAAGGAACATCGACATGACAGGGGCTATTCCCATGATCAGGACGATCGCATCAGAAGGTACTCCGAGCTGAGTCATAAGGGCGGAAAGACATACAAGACTTGCGCACGGGATACCGGGCGTTCCCACCGACATCATGAAGATCGAGAATGCCAGAGCGATCAGCGAACCCGCAGGAACATCCACTCCATACACCTTGGCCAGAGCCAGGACAAAGATACCCATCTGCACGCACCCGCCATCCATGTTGAGAGTGGCTCCGAGAGGTATCGACAGACCATATACCTTACTGGATATTCCCAGCTTCTTCTCACATGCCTCCATGTTGATCGGGATCGATGCATTGCTGGAACTCAGACTGAATACCTGAAGCATGACAGGCGCATATTTGCGCAGGAAGAGCAGCGGATTGATCCTGGCGATCAGTATCATCATGAGGGAATACACTATCATCATGACAACAAGACCCAAAAGGAATGTTCCGAACATTCCCGCTACGGATACCAGGGTATCCGTTCCTATGCTGAGAACGAGCGACAGGATCGAACAGAATACTACTACCGGCATGATCTTGATGATCATGTTCGTAATCTTCAGGAACAGTTCGTTAAGAGCTTCCATTACTGATCTTAAGATGTCTGAATACTTGCCGATCAGACCTGTTGCAATACCCACGATCACAGCCAGGAAGATCAGCTGGAGCATGTTGGAATTGAGGAAAGGGCTTACTATGTCATGCGGTACTATATCGACTATCATGTCGAGGAGGGATACGCCCGACTTCGCCTGCTGCGCGATCTGTTCTGCCTGCGCATTCATTGTCTGGACCGCTACAGAACCGCCCGGCTGTATCAGATAGAACATTCCAAATCCGACGCAGATCGCGATGACAGTCGTTACCGCATAAAGTCCCATCACCTTTCCGCCGATCTTGCCAAGTTCTGACAGATTCGTAAAACGGCCTACCGAGGTTGCGATCGAGAAGAACACTACCGGAGCCACTATCATCCGCAACGCGCTCATGAACATGGTCTTGACCGGCGTGAGCAGATACGTATCAAGTCCGGTATTGAAGGAAGACGGTGCAAGATTACTCAGAAGAAGACCTGCACCTACAGCAAGGATGAGAGCAGCGACCGTCATATAGAACAGTTTCTGCTTCGACTTGACGATGGTCATCTTTATGCTGTTGATGCCGTTCTTATGAACATATTTAAGATCATCCGTGAGGGACCTTAATATTATGTTGCGGATCTGATCCTGCTCGTCATGACCGACTTCATCGTTCATCACGACTGCTGCTGACGCCATGTTGTCTTCCAGCGCGTATTCCGTTCCGGGGGCGGACAGTTCTATCGTTATGTTGCCAAGAAACTTGCGCGTCTTGATCTCGATGAAGTCTTCCTCCTCACCGCTTCCGCAGGATGAATTGGATACCAGGCTTCCTAACGCCTCTTCCACTACAAGGACTGCCCTGGTAAGCTCCTTTCCCCTGATCCTGCAGGCAGCAAGATATCCGCGGACACTGTTTGCCGCCTGGACGATACCTTCAGAACTTACCACGAACCTCTGTATCATATGACCGGCTGTCAGAAACTTGCGCCCAGCTTATCGAAAGTATCTATGACGACCACACACTCAGGCTTAACCCTCTGCATGATCTGCTTCATGATATATTCCGGTACTGCCACGCAGCCGCCGGTCTGGGGCTTTACTCTTCCGAAACAGTGAAGGAATATTGCCGATCCCCTGTCAGCGGTTCCGTCTTCATTGAAACTGATGTTGAGACAATACTGATACTCATATTCATAATCGACGATATGCTCACTGCTATCCTTATCAAGATCCGGCATCTCAGAAAGCTTTACCATGTCATTGTAGCGCATGCCTTCTCTCATATCACCGGACCAGTAGGTATCGTCATCGACCTTTGTGTAAGCAATGGCACACCCGGGGTCATCCGCGATGCCGAAAGCCTTGTTGAACTTATACACACCGATCGGGGTCTGGCCACAGCCTTCCTTATGGTCCGCATCAGCACAGAGACCGTTCCTGCCCACAAAACCGGGAGTTGACAGGATCTGCTTCCAGTTGCCCTGAGCATCTCTCTCATGCATGGATATCGTTGCCGTTGTCTTTTCCAGATCCATTCCGGCCACAACGAAAAGCTGCGTAACGGAACTGTCCTGTGCCTGCGGCAATGCCTTGACCCAGTCCGGTGAATCTGCCTCAGGCTGGATCTGTGCATGGATCGTATTATTGGAAGAAGGAGCTGTGCCATCATTTGCTTTGGGAGCAGAACACCCCGAAGATATCATGGTTGTTATAAGGCATATGGCGGTAACTGCTTCAGCCATCTTATTTCTGATCATAAAGTTCCTCCCAATATCAAGAAAGTTATGTTACAAGTATAGTAAAATATCAGCCGCGGTGCAAATGAGCAGATTGACTTTCGAAGTATGAGAATGTAGAATCTGTTCAACTGATCTAAGAAAGGGGCGTAGTACGCTGATGTATTGGATAACGGTAAACATTCAGCTCATGAACGGATTCTACAAGGACTCCGACAGGTGTACTATGCCCATTTGCGGGTAATAACAGGAAACTTTACAGGCCCGTTATAACGCATGGTACTCCTTTTATTCACTATCAGAATGAAGGAGTTTTTTTATGAATGATCAGATAACTGCAGCGCACAGACAATTGCGCAAACTTTACTCACTTAATTTCCTTGGAAATATCTCATTAGCAAGTGCTGCATGGGTCGCACTGCTCGTGTCACGCGGGTTCACCCTTGTCGAGGTCGGTATTGCCGAGACCGTGTTTCATATAACCGGTATCATCGCAGAGATCCCGTCGGGAATGTTTGCTGACGTTTGCGGCAGGAAAAAGAGCCTCATGCTCGGCGCAATGTGCAGCATAATTGCATCCATGGCATTAGGTTTTACATCCACTTTCGCAGGCGTCGTCGTGTCCATGGTCTTCTGTGCGCTCTCATATAACTTTGCCTCCGGCACCGACAGCGCCCTTGCCTATGACACTCTTAAAGAGTCGGGAATGACCGCGAAATACGACAGGTACATATCAACGCAGACGGTGATATACCGCGTCTCCAACGCCCTTGCCTCACTCGGTGCAGGATTGGCACTTATCATGGGGAATCGCAATGCGCAGATCCTCGGAATGTGCCTGTCCATGATCCAGCTGGCTGTAGCTCTCACGCTTAATGAGAACCGGGTCATACTCGCCAAAAAGAACCTGTCATACGGAACAAGGCTCAAGAACCTCATACGCGAAAGTATATCCTTTCTCAAGGGCAACCGCAAAGCCGCCGGGCTCATATTCGGCAACTCGCTGGTCGGGGCCGTTGACGTTCTCCTCCTGTTCTTCCTTCAGGCAAGATTTCAGGATGCGGGTGCCGGTGACTTGATGCTGGGACTACTGCTGTTCATTACGTACACCGGCGGGATAATCGGCGCGTTTGCAGCATCGCGATACAGGAATAAAGACGGATTCGCGCGTCTGTTCATCATCTGTTTTATCATCGTAGCAGCAGGGACCTGCGCCGCATTTACGGATGTATTGTGGATCATGACACTTGGCGGATTCTTCTCAGCCTTCGGAGATGACCTGCTTCAGATAAGAGCGGACGTCACATTGAACGGCATGATACCTGAAGCATCACGTGCCACGCTGATATCAGTCAACTCACTGTGCTTCTCGCTGATCATGATAGTGATGTCTCCCCTGGCAGGGATAGTGTTCTCCTGATATCACTTCAGGAGGCCGCCGTGAAAAAAGCACTCATACACTTTGGCGCCGCCACAGAATATCTCCTCATACCCCTGGAACCAGGAGATATCCCCTGTGACGCGCGCAGTGTATGTATATTCACCGTCCGTATAATTTGCAGGACCTCTGTACGGAAGATCAGGTGATGCTGCGCGCAGCGCCTCCTTGAGAAAATTACCGCTGAACCTCTGATCCAATACACGTCCGCAATAGTTCATGGCGTATCTTGCCGTGCCGTTTTTGAATACCGCCTCTTCCCCGGAGAATATCTCTCCGCCGACATACGTATCGATGTAGGTGTAATCGCCCTTATCATATCTGTAATCATGGGCAGAAGGCCTTGATGCTCCTATCTCATTTGCAAAACCCGCATATGTATTGCGGTTGGCCTCAAGCCTGAAACTGATCAGCTCAGCAATGTCCGGATCTTCTATGTGTTCTTCGGCACTGACGCTGCAGTCGTTGTCCTTTACGAGATAATCAACAGTCACATTGAACAGATCGCTGATCCCGATCAGGTTTGATATATCCGGATAACCCTGGCCTGATTCCCATTTGGCAACGGCCTGGCGTGAGACATTGAGCCTTGCCGCGAGTTCGTCCTGCGTAAAGCCCTTGCTCTTTCTTATTACCTGAAGTTTTTCCGGGAATATCATCTTATGTCACCTCCGCTCTATTCTTAAGTTCATTATACTGTAGTTGATATTGTTTTACTGCCAACCTGAAGTGGACACATTGCTGCGTTTGGTTGCATTCATCAACTTATGTGCAGTATAATAATAGTTGCAGCAGATCAATTAGTTATTCGCGTTCTGTTGCCATGATGCCTTCAGGCAGGGTTAATAATGATAAGAACCTTAGAATCTCATCATGAATGACATTACATCACAACATATGTTGTGAGAGTTTTGCTGTTCGTGGAAGGAGGTTCTTTTTTTATGACACACGATGGCTATCTTGAATACTATGAGGAGCTCTCAAACTGGGATTTCGGCGGGTTTGAGATCGAGACAGAGTCCTTGACGGACTGGGATCTTTATTCGCTGCTGCGGCAGTATGTCACGCCGGATTCGAGGGTGCTCGATCTTGGCACCGGAGGAGGCGAGAAGCTGCTTTCTTACTTTCCTGAATGCGCCATGATCCAGGGCACGGATTACTCACCTGCAATGATCAGGACGGCGCAGAAAAACCTTGAGAAGAGCGGACGGAAGAACATCACTTTCAAGGTGATGGACAATCTCAGGATGGATGTGCCTGATGATCATTTCGATGTGGTGGTCGCACGCCACACGGTAACAGATCCGGTGCAGATCAGGCGCTGCCTGAAGAAGGGCGGACACCTTCTGATAAGAGGCGTTGACAAGTATGACTGCTGGGCACTGAAGATGCTTTGCGGGGGCGGTCAGGGTTATGATGATCCCGTTCCGGTAAGCATCAGGGATTATGAAGGTCTGCTGGCCGCAGGATTCACAGATGTGGAGTTAGTTCCGATACATGAACGTGAGTACTTCAGAAGCCTTGAAGAGTTCTGCAGGTTCATGCACACGGTTCCGGTCCTGGATCATGCGGATGACAGATTGCTTAAGCAGTATGCAAGAGAGAACACGTATGACGGCCGGATAAGGCTGATCAGAAGTTACTACGGGATCAGCGGTGTTGCATGAGGGTCAGGAGGTCAGGTATATCCTGTGTTAAAGTATCATAAATAACACCTATATCTATGCTTCCATAATCATGAACGATCCTGTTCCTCAATCCATAGATGTCAGACCACGGTATGTTGCTGTGGTCTGCTCTATACTGCCCGCTCAGTTTCTTAGCATTTTCAGATATCTGGATCAGCCTGAACATCATGGAATCCGGCAATACTTCATCAGACTTCAATTCTGCGTCGGTTATTCCCTCCGTATGAGCTGCAATGAAAGAGAGATCGTTTATTATCCTATCGGCAAAGTACTCATCATTCTTCATATTATCCATATATCTTGATCCCGTCCTTAAGCACTTCCGACAGCAGACTCTCATTGTTGACCAGCTGCTTTGTATCAAGAAGATCTACCTTCTTGCACAGTTCTTCACGCAACCTCTCAATGAGTCCATAATACTTCAGTCCGCTTATGGTGGAGGATATTAGAAGATCCACGTCACTATTCTCAAGTGCAGTTCCCTTCGCGTATGAACCAAACAAGTAGCAATACTCTATATCATATTCTTCAAACACATCTGCACAGATGTCCCGGATCTGATCGACCGAGAGTATCCCGTGCTCCTCATCTATCACATTCATCTTTCTGACAAGATCTAACAGGAACCGGTATTTGATCGTATTCGTCTTGTCATCATCATTCTCATAACTGACATATGACCGCAGAGATACACCCGCCTTCTCAGAGACTTCCTGTTGAGTCATTTTCTTCTTCAATCGTAATTCTTTGAGTTCAGTCATATTGCACCTCCTGCACACTACTATTATGCAATATTTGCATATCAGTTTCAAGCAATTGTGCAAATTTTGCACATCAATATTTGCAATTGTGCAACAAGTGGATGATCTCAGGTCTTATTGGTCACTTATACCCGCATTCGCTCTTGACGGGTCCTTCTATCCCTGACTCATAGTTCGCCCTGAATTCCATATTGATATCACGTATCTCTTTCCTGCCGTCGATATAGTCCTGATACATATCAGCAAGACCCGCCATGCAGCCGTCACAGGATCCGCTGATATTTCCGATGGACTCAGCAACGATCCTCTCACGTTCTTCACGGGTGGTATCCTTGATCAAGATGGAATTCATGGCGTATGATCCTCCTATTAGGAAAACTGGCACCCCCAGCAGGAATCGAACCCGCACCAACAGTACCGGAAACTGTCGTTCTATCCATTAAACTATGGAGGCATGTCTCAGCCTCACAATTATAACAGAGAAATGATGTAACTTCACAATAAAAACAGAGACTGCCGGCAAAATAAGACAGTCTCCGTTGAACTCTTATAACACTATCCGTCTTACAGCGGAATATTACCGTGCTTTCTGATGGGCCTTACGTGCTTGAGGTTCTTGATCCTTCTGCAGTCCATCATTGCATCATAGAGCTTCTCTCTTGTCTCCTTGGGCTTGATTACCTCATCGACATACTCGCGGTCGAGTGCAAACTTGTAGCCGACGACATTCTTGCGGTACTCTTCCTGCTTGTCCTTGATGAATGCGGCACGGTCCTCTTCGGGCATCGCCTTGATCTGCTTTGCGTAAAGGATCTCGACTGCACCTGCCTCGCCCATTACGGCGATCTGCGCGGAGGGCCATGCGAGGACGATGTCAGAACCTAAGTGCTTGCTGTTCATGGCAATGTATGCACCGCCAAAAGCCTTGCGGACGATAACATTGATCTTCGGAACCGTAGCTTCTGCAAATGCGTACAGGAGCTTGGCGCCGTGGCGGATGATGCCCTTGTATTCCTGGTCGGAACCGGGCATATAGCCGGGAACGTCCGTGAGTGATACAACGGGGATGTTGAATGCATCGCAGAAACGGATGAACCTTGCAGCCTTGTCGGATGCATCGCAGTCGAGCACGCCCGCAAAAGATGAAGGATCATTTGCCACAACGCCGACTGTCATGCCGTAGAGCTTTGCAAAGCCTACGATCATCTCCTTTGCGAAGAAGGGCTGTACCTCCATGAATGAGTCGTCGTCAAATACGTTTTCGATGAGCTTGTGCATATCGTAAGCCGCGTTGTCACCCTCAGGAAGATCAAAATCAAAAGGCATTGTCTTCTTGTATGCATCCTTATCCATCATGAGCATCTTCTGACGGTTGTTTGAAGGAAGGATGCTGATCAGGTAGCGGACAGCCTTGATGCAGGATTCCTCATCGTAGTATCCGAAGTGGGACACTCCGCTCTTCTCCATATGAGCCGTATAGCCGCCTAATGCCTCAGCCGTGATCTCCTCACCTGTAACCTGCTTGATGACCTTAGGTCCCGTGATATACATCTGACCGATGTTCTTGACCATGAATATGAAGTCTGTGATCCCCGGGGAATAGACGGCACCGCCGGCGCAGGGACCTGTGATGACGGAGATCTGCGGGATAACTCCCGATGCCCTTACATTGCGGTAGAAGATCTCACCATAACCTGCCAATGCATCAACGCCCTCCTGGATACGTGCTCCGCCGGAGTCGTTGATCATGATGAAGGGACACTTCTTCTTGAAAGCGAAGTCCTGGGCCTCAGCGATATTCTGACCCTGCTGCAGTCCTAATGAACCGCCCTTGAACGTGAAGTCCTGTGCTGCGACAACGACCTGCTTGCCTGCTACATTGCCTGTAGCGCAGATGACACCGTCACGTGTCTCCTCCTCCGTCAGTTCCTTATATTTACCCTCGTCGAAAAGCTTCTCAAGACGCTCGATGGCGTGCAGTTTACCCTTCGCGTGCTGCTTCTCATAAAGCTCATTCTTATCTGACATTGTGGTACTCCTCAAAAAATAATTTGATTATCAAAGTATTTATACCACAGATTTGCTCTCATTTAAAATACAAAGTATATGAATTACTTCCCCTATCGTTCGTTCATTCTGCACAGAAATCGGCTTATATGACAGTACAGGAGCCCCTACAGCGTCTATCTTCAGGCGTCCGGCGACACTGTTATCGCTCATCAGGACACTTATTGCCTGCATATCAAGAGGGGTGTCCGGGACGAAATTGAACTTGACCCCGGAATTCCTGATCGTTATCTTATCAAATCCTGCCGCAGGAGCCATATGCCTTATCAGCGACACGCCTGCCAGTATCATGATCTGCCTCGGCGGATCTCCGAACCTGTCCGTGACCTCATCGAGGAAATCGTCATATTCTTCGCGCGTTGCAATGCCCGCGATCTTGCGGTAGATGATCATCCTCTCCGACTCATGCTCGATATAGCTCCTCGGTATGTAGCTGTCGTAATCGACATCGATCGCTGCTTCAGACGGCGGAGGCGCCACTGACTCATCACCTTCACTTCTAAGCTTAGTTATCTCCTCGTCGAGCATCCTGCAGTACAGCTCGTATCCGACGGCATCCATCATACCGTGCTGTTCTGCTCCGAGGAGGCTTCCCGCGCCCCTTACCTCCAGGTCACGCATGGCGATCTTGACGCCTGAACCGAGTTCGGTGAACTCGCGTATCGCTTCAAGACGCTTTGCCGCATCCTCCTTAAGTATCTTTGACGGTTCATATGTGATATATGCGTAAGCCTGCCTGTCAGACCTTCCTACACGTCCCTTGATCTGATACAGCTGCGAGAGTCCGAACCTGTCGGAATTCTCTACGATCAGGGTATTTACATTCGGCATGTCAACGCCGTTCTCTATTATCGTCGTGCAAACAAGGATATCGTACTTGCCTGCCGCAAAATCCACCACTATCTGCTCTAATTCCTGCTCGTTCATCTTGCCGTGCGCATATATGACCCTTACGTCCGGCATGAGTTCAGACAGTTTCTTTGTGACAAGGTCTATATCCGAAGTGTTGTTATACAGATAGAATACCTGTCCTCCCCTTCCGATCTCCCTCAGGCACGCCTGCGTGATGACATCCTCATCATACTCCATGACGAAAGTCTGCACCGGTCTTCTGTTAACGGGAGCCTCCTCGAGCATCGATATGTCCCTGATCCCCGTAAGCGACATATGAAGAGTCCTGGGGATAGGGGTAGCTGACAGTGACAGAACGTCTATATTCTTGCGCAGGACCTTGATCTTCTCTTTGTGGTTTACTCCAAACCTCTGCTCCTCATCAATTACCAGGAGACCCAGGTTCCTGGGCTTAACATCATCCGACAGCACCCTGTGGGTACCGATGATTATGTCTGCCTTGCCATCCTTGATCAGCTGTAGGTTCTCCTTTATCTTCTTTGCCGGGACAAATCTCGACAGGAGTACGACATTCATCGGGAATCCTCCCAGACGTTGCCTGAAAGTCTCAAAATGCTGCTGGGCCAGCAGCGTCGTAGGCGCTATCAGCACAGCCTGCTTTCCGCTCATGACACACTTGAACATCGCCCTCATGGCGACCTCTGTCTTGCCGAATCCGACATCACCGCACAAGAGCCTGTCCATCGGCTTATTGCTCTCCATGTCGCGCTTCACTTCATTTATTGCACGCACCTGGTCTTCAGTCTCAACATAGGGAAAAGCTTCCTCGAAATTACGCTGTTCCTCCCCGTCTGGAAGGTGTGCAAAACCCTCGACTGAACTTCTCGACGCATACAGCTTAAGCAGGTCAAATGCTGTCTTTTTAACAGTGTTACGCGCTTTCGAGACCTTCTTTGCCCAGTCATCTCCGCCGAGTTTAGAGAGCTTCGGCTCCTTGTCGCCGGGACCGACATATTTCTGGAGACAATCCATGTTCTCCGGGGACACATAGAGTATCTCACCGTTGGCATAACTGATCTTCAGGTAGTCCTTGGATGTCGCTCCGGTCTTAACATTCTCGATGCCCTCATAGCGGCCGATACCGTGTGCATCGTGGACGACGATGTCACCCGGTTCACATTCACCTATGAAGGTCATCCTCGCGCCGCCCTTGCGCTTGGGCTTTGTTATGCGGTCAAGTCCGTAGACATCCTGCTCTCCGTAAACTGATATGCCCAGTGCAGGATAAGTAAAACCCGTAGTGATCGCCGGATGACCGATCCTGGGGAAACAATCCATGTCGTGCATCTGCCCGAGGAACCTGTCGAGCCTTTGTCCCTCTCCGAGAAAGAAAAATACATGTCTCTTATCTCTTGCAGAATCTCTCTTGATGATCCCGGCAAGATCACTGTATCGGCCGTGGTAGCTCTCCTGGGCAAATCCGGATACGGAACATGACTTGCCGCCCGCAAATCCGCCGCCCGAAGCTCCTCCGAAACAGGACAGGGTAATGACATTCATCCTGTCGAGTAGCTTATACACATCGTTCTTCTCATAGACCGCGTCACGTGCCGTGGAAGGCGCCATGCCGACCTCAAAGAACTCCTGACACCTCAGCGCATACTCCGAAGCATATGTCTTGATCCTGCTGTCAGATTCATTGAATTCAGATATGAACAGCATCGTATCATCACCAAGATAATCCAGGACCGTAACAGTCTTGGGGACCGCTACGGACAGCCATTTGGCAAACCCCGTTACCCTGACGCCGTTCCTGATGTTACCGGTATCCTTGCGTCCTGTCTCAGTGAGGAGCCTTGCAACCTTGAGCGCAGTCGTAGTATGGGCCATACCGGACGTATCCTTATTGACCTGCTCCTCGATGGCACAAGCTGCTTCCTCCCGCAAAGATTCCGGTATCACGAATTCCTCAGCAGGGCAGATATTAGTCTCCGTGAGCGTGTCGAGCGATCTCTGGCTGTCCGGATCGAAAGTCTTTATCTGGTCGACCTCATCATCGAAGAAACTGATCCTGACCGGAAGCTCTGAATCAGGGGGGAATATATCGACTATATCGCCCCTCCAGGAGAACTCGCCCCTCGCAGATACCATCTGTGCCCGTTCGTAGCCGTTAGCCGCGAGCATGGTACATAGATCTGAAGGATCGAATTCATCTCCTAGCTTAAGTGATATGACAAGATCAGACATCATCTTGAGTGTGGGGACTTTGTTGATGAGAGCTCCTGCAGCCATTATGATGGCTCCGTAATTTCCGGAGGCGATCCTTGCCAGGCTCGCTGTCCTCTCCATCTCATCATCCCTTGAACTTGCAACGGCAGAAACGAGCGTGAGCATCGAAGGCGGAAGGATAACGACATCCCCTTCAACAAAGGGAGCTATCGACTTAGCAGCCATCCTCGCGCGTATTATGTCCGGAACGACGAGAACCGGCTTCCTTCCAAGGCGGTAAGATACGCATGCGGCGATAAACCCCTTCTGTTCCTCACACATCCCGTGTATGTTCAGATGGAGTCCGCTGTTGCTCTTCGCACCGCTATAGAGACTGTCAACTGCTTCCGTCAGCGCCGGATCGTCTTCGATGCGCTTCAGAAGGTTCTTCGTATCATCAATCATATTTACCTTTGATCAGATCAACGACTGCATCACATGCAAGTCCGAAAGAATCGAACACTTCCAGACGCTTCTCCTCCGGAACGTTGCTCAAGACGTAATTTATGAGATCCCAGTGTTCCGGTACGGGACCTGTTCCGATCCGTACTCTCGGGAAATCCTGCGTACCGAGATGTTCGATTACAGACTTCATGCCGTTGTGGGTGCCCGCCGAACCCTTCGTCCTGACGCGGATCTTACCGCACTCGATATCGATGTCATCGTACATGATTATTATCTTCGACGGCTCCACCTTGAAGAACTTCGCAGCGGCAGCAACGGAGATACCTGAATTGTTCATATATGTAAAAGGCTTGAGGAGAATGACATCTTCCCCTTCTATCCTGCCCTTGCCGTACTCACCGTCGAACTTGGATTTGCCTATGGTTATACCGTGCTTCTCTGCAAGAAGATCGATCGCAAGGAAACCTAAGTTATGCCACGTCTTGTAATACTTTGTTCCGGGATTGCCAAGACCGGTGATCAGCCACATGTCAGACCTCCGTACGCTTGTCGTCGAGTCTGATGTAGTTAGCGCCTCTCATCCTGCTCTTCTTCGCAACCCACTCGGCCTTATTGACCTGCTTGGATCTTCCGATACCGAGACCTAACGGAGGAACATCTTCCGTTATCGTGGAACCTGCCGCGATATAGCTGTCCTTACCGAGAACGACAGAAGATACGATATTGGAGTTACCGCCGATAAATACGTTGTCTTCGATCGTACATCCAACCTTGTCCTGACCGTCGAAGTTACATGTGATCGTTCCGCATCCGAAATTAACATTCTTGCCGACCTTGGAATCTCCGATGTATGTAAGGTGTCTTGCTCTCGTATATTCGTCAACCTTGGAGTTCTTGACCTCAACGTAAGCACCGATCGTGACATGATCTCTGATGACGGTATCTGGCCTGATGTGTGAGAAAGGTCCGATACGGCAGTCAGAACCGATGACGCTGTGTGATGCGATCGATGAATCGATCGTCGTATCGTCTCCGACAGTCACATTGTCAAGTCTCGTATTCTCACCGATGATACAGTTCTCACCGATCGTCGTCTTGCCCATGAGAGTCGATCCGGGAAGGATAACGGTATCCCTTCCGATCGTTACCTCGTGGTGTACCCACGTGGAGTTCATATCGAGGAACTGAACGCCCTGCTGCATATGCTTGGCAATGATCCTCCTGTTCATGAGCTTCGTTGCCTCATAAAGCTGCTTGCGGTCATTGACTCCCCTCGTATCATCGAAAGCGCAGATCGACACACCGACCTTATGTCCGTCGCCGATCAGGATCCCGATGGTATCCGTGAGATAGTATTCCTTCTGCGCGTTCTCGGATCCGAGGCGGCCCAGAGCTGACAGGAGGAGCGGAGTGCTGAACACATAGATCGAAGAATTGATCTCCTTGATCTTCAATTCCTCCGGACTGCAGTCACGGTGTTCAACGATCTTGACGACATTGCCGTCAGCATCCCTGACGAGCCTTCCGTAGCCCGTGGGATCCTCTGCGATCGCTGATACGACAGTTGCCGCATACTTGCCTTCTGACGTGAACTCGATCGCTTCCT
>Ga0310691_10001847_pt1 | contig 30422 bp, 20 predicted proteins | sample 176DNAGHGlowgp2_FD_203887 | JGI IMG/M metagenome (GOLD analysis project Ga0310691, IMG submission 203887) | Sheep rumen microbial communities from Palmerston North, Manawatu-Wanganui, New Zealand - 1766 DNA GHGlow gp2 (v2) (version 2) | ecosystem: Host-associated > Mammals > Digestive system >... | reverse complement strand
GAGGTTGTAGATGGTGTCGATGTTATGTTGCTTGACGATGTCGGTTAGCTGTTCGCCGTTGGTGACATCGGCGATGGCGGCTGGTCCGCTTTCAGCGAGTGCGCCCTTAGGTTCTGCACCAGGAATGTAACCTGCCACGACATTCGATCCGCCATAACGATTGCGGAGCTCTGTAGTAAGCTCAGAGCCAATCTGGCCAGTTGAGCCAATCACAAGGATTTTTTTCATCTATGTTTAATGATTAGGAATACGTTAGTTTGTAGATTTGCGCCACAAAGGTATGCAAAAAATAGGATATGCAAAAAATAATTATGCGAAAAATACATAATATAAATAATAATGTATATCTTTGTGGCCAAAAAGTAATAATTAACCTCCTATTATGAGACATTTTCTTTTTTTCTTACTAACCTGCATCGCGTCGGTTGCACTCCAGGCAGAGACGCGCACCCGTTTTAACGCCGACTGGCGTTTCATCCTTCAGGACGACAGCACTTTCCGCGCTCCCGAGATCCCCGATGGTACGTGGCAGCGTGTAGATCTTCCGCATGACTGGAGCATCGCCTTCACTCCCAACGAACAGGCTCCCGCTGGCGGCGAGGGTGGCTGGTATCCCACAGGCACTGGCTGGTACCGCAAGAGTTTTGTGCTCAAACGTGTGGCAGCCCACACGGAGCTTTACTTCGAAGGCGTGTATGAGCGTGCGGATATCTATGTGAATGGTCACAAGGCGGGGCATCATGACTACGGTTACACCTCGTTCGCGGTGGATATCACGCCGTATCTGGCACAGGGGCGCAATGTGGTGGCCGTGCGTGTGGACAACTCCCACCAGAAGAACTGCCGCTGGTACTCGGGCTCCGGCATCTATCGCCATGTGTGGCTGGAGGAGAGCGGCGCCATTCATTTCGCTCCGCATCAAGGTGCGGGTTTCCAAGTGACGACATTGGGTGTTGCCGACGGTCAGGCGCAGCTGCGCATCATGGCTACGATGGTGAACGAGAAGGGCGGCTACCGCGATGACTTGGTGTTTACGGTCCGTGTGGGAGACCAGTCAAAGAATGTGAATATCAAGTTCTTGGAGCAGCAGTCACGGATGACGCCAGTGGCTTTTCTGAACATCCATCAGCCCCGTCTGTGGACACCTGAGAAGCCAGAGATGTACACGGCGCACTTGACGCTGGCACAGGAGGATGGTACCATCTTGGATGAGACCAACGTGTCCTTCGGCATACGCACTATAGAATATGATGCCAAGCAGGGTTTCCGCCTCAACGGACAGCCCATCCTCATCAACGGTGCTTGCCTGCACCATGACAACGGCTTACTCGGAGCAGCCTCGTTCGATGCCGCTGAGGTGCGTAAGGTACGGTCGATGAAGGAGGCCGGCTTCAACCTCTTGCGCACATCCCACAACCCGCCGTCGCCAGCTTTCCTGGCGGCCTGCGACACCTTGGGGATGCTGGTCATCGACGAGGCTTTCGACGGATGGCGCACGCAGAAAAATCCGCATGACTTCCATCTCTTCTTCGACGAACAGGCCGAGCAGGAGATGCAGAGCATGGTGCGGCGCGACGTCAACCATCCCAGCATCATTGCATGGAGCATTGGCAACGAAGTCATCGAGCGCAAGGACATCCGCGTGGTGCACACGGCAAAGATGCTGAAGCGTGCTGCCACCAGCATCGACGGCTCGCGACCTGTCACGGAAGCGCTGTGCGCCTGGGATGACGACTGGGAAATCTACGACCCTCATGCGGAGGTGCTCGACATCGTGGGCTATAACTATATGCTGCATAAACACAAGGGCGACCATGAGCGTGTGCCGGAGCGCATCATCTGGCAGACGGAGTCGTACCCGGCTGATGCCTTCAAGAACTGGAAGACGGTGCGCGACAACGCGTATGTCATCGGCGACATCGTGTGGACGGGGCTTGACTACCTCGGCGAGAGTGGCATCGGCGGCTGGCGCTATGCCTCATGGCCGCAGGGTGAGCATTGGGAGCGCAGCCAGTGGCCGTGGCACGGCGCCTACTGCGGCGATGTGGATATCACAGGCTACCGCAAGCCCATCAGCTACTACAGGTCGCTGTTGTGGAACGGCACCGTGGGGGACCGTGACGGCACAGCATCGGCTTTGTACATGGCCGTGCGCGAACCTGACGGCTATGTGGAACCGATACGCACTACGATGTGGAGCACATGGCCCACATGGGAGTCATGGAACTGGCCGGGATGGGAAGGTAAGGACATACAGGTGGAGGTCTATAGCCGTCAGCCGCGTGTGCGCCTTCTGCTGAACGGCACGGCAGTAGAGGAGGAGGTCTGTGACGAGAGCACAGCCTTCATAGCGACATTCACATTGCCCTACGCCGCAGGCACGCTCACGGCAGAGGCCTTGGACTGCCGTGGTGAGGTGGTTGAAAAGCGCACATTACACACTGCAGGCGCTCCAGCAGCACTGCGTCTGACAGCCGACCGCACACAGATGTGCGCCGATGGGCAAGACCTGGTGTATGTCACCGTGGAGGTGGTGGATGCTAAGGGTCGTGTATGTCCGCAGGCCGCAACGCCCCTGACGGTTCAGCTCACAGGCCCGGCCACGTTAGCTGCTTTCGGCAATGCAGACCTCAGAGAGACTGATGGTGTGCAGGACAACAGGCATCCGGCATGGCACGGACGGGCGCAGCTCATCGTGAGGGCAACGCACAAGGGCGGTAAGGCACGTGTCACAGTGACGGCAGAGGGCCTGCATAGCGGCACCATCACCCTCAACAGCCGTACACAATGACCGCAGAAGTTAAACATTTCTTAATGTGGCATAAAAAGTTCCGACAATCGTAAGCCACAAACAAACTTTTCACTACCTTTGTCCTCAGATTTATGATAAAACCCTTAAACCCTTGAACCCTTAAACCCTTGAACTCTTAAACTTTTTGAACCCTTAAACTCTTAAACTCTTTAACCCTTAAACTCTTAAACTCTTAAACTTCTTAAACCTTTAAACTATAATATTATGTACGGAAAAATGCAACAACATCTTCAGCAGACGCTGAAGGAGATTCGCGAGGCAGGCCTCTACAAGGAGGAGCGCCTCATTGAGAGCCCGCAGGCCGCAGCCATCCAGGTGGCCGGTAAGGAAGTGTTGAACTTCTGCGCTAACAATTACTTGGGCTTGTCGAACCACCCTCGCCTCATTGAGGGCGCAAAGAAGATGATGGACCGCCGTGGCTACGGCATGTCCAGCGTGCGTTTCATCTGCGGTACGCAGGATGTGCACAAGGAGTTGGAGGCTGCCATCAGCAAGTTCTTCAAGACCGAGGACACCATCCTCTATGCCGCCTGCTTCGATGCCAACGGTGGCGTCTTCGAGCCCCTACTGACCGAGGAGGATGCCATCATCAGCGATGCCCTGAACCATGCCTCCATCATCGATGGTGTGCGCCTGTGTAAGGCAAAGCGCTACCGCTATGCGAATGCAGACATGGAAGAGCTGGAGCGCCAGCTGCAGGCTGCACAGGAGCAGCGCTTCCGCATCGTGGTCACCGACGGCGTCTTCTCCATGGACGGCAACGTGGCTCCGATGGATAAGATCTGCGACTTGGCAGAGAAGTACGATGCCCTCGTGATGGTCGATGAGAGCCACAGTGCGGGCGTCGTAGGTCCCACGGGACGTGGCGTCAGCGAGTTCTTCAAGACCTACGGCCGCGTGGACATCTACACGGGTACACTCGGTAAAGCCTTTGGCGGTGCCATGGGCGGCTTCACGACGGGTCGCAAGGAGATTATCGACCTGTTGCGTCAGCGCTCACGTCCGTATCTTTTCTCCAACTCGTTGGCTCCCGGCATCGTCGGTGCTGCGTTGGAGGTGTTCAAGATGCTGGACGAGTCGAACGAACTCCACGACCGTCTCGTAGAGAATGTCAACTACTTCCGTGACAAGATGATGGCCAGCGGCTTCGACATCAAGCCCACGCAGAGCGCCATCTGTGCCGTGATGCTCTACGACGCTCCCCTCTCGCAGCGCTTCGCTGCCCGCCTGCAGGAAGAAGGCATCTATGTCACTGGCTTCTACTACCCCGTGGTGCCGAAGGGACAGGCCCGCATCCGCGTGCAGATCTCTGCCGGCCACGACCGTACACAGCTCGACAAATGCATCACCGCCTTCATCAAGGTCGGTAAGGAATTGGGAGTGCTGAAGTAATGAAGACGATACTCACGCGTCGCACGATTCGCAAGTATAGCACGCAGGATGTCGAACCTGCTTTGCTGGACCGCCTGCTCACGGAGGCGGCACGCACGCAGACGATGGGCAACCTGCAGCTATACAGCGTCGTGGTCACGCGCAGCGCAGAGGGCAAGGTCGCACTGGCTCCTGCCCACTTCAACCAGCCGATGGTGACGCAGGCCCCTGTGGTGCTGACCGTCTGTGCCGACTTCCGGCGCACCACCACATGGGCCGAGTGCCGACAGGCCACGCCCGGCTACGATAATCTCCTGAGTTTCATGAATGCGGCCACGGACGCCCTGCTCTTCACGCAGACCTTCTGCAACCTGGCTGAGGAGGAGGGATTGGGATTGTGCTACTTAGGCACGACCTTGTATATGCCACAGGCCATCATTGAGGTTTTGCAGCTGCCGCAGCTGGTGTTCCCTGTGGCAACGCTCACGGTGGGCTGGCCAGCCGAAGATCCTGCGCTGACGGACCGCCTGCCGCTGGAGAGCTTCGTGCACAGCGAGCACTACCACGACCCCACGGCGGCTGACATTGACCGCTTCTATGCCGTCAAGGAGGCTTTGCCGGAGAATCAGGAGTTTGTGCGAATCAATCAGAAAGAAACGCTGGCTCAGGTCTTTACCGACATCCGTTATACCAAGAAGGACAACGAGCTGATGAGCCAAGGCTTCTGGAAGGCGCTCAGGAAGCAAGGATTTACAACAAACGGTTGACAGATTTGTCAACCGTTTGTTGTAAGTTCATGTTCGATGGTTTCCACCTGCTTGCGGAGCGCGCTGTCGATAGTGAGGCGCTCGCTGATGACCTGGCAGGAGTGGACGACGGTGGCGTGGCCGCGATGTCCGATGGCCATGCCGATGCGCGTGGTGCTCTGTCGCGTGAGCTTTTGTGCCAGGAACATCGCCACCTGCCGCGCCAGCACGACGGGTGCCTTTCGTGAGCTGGAAAGGATGTCGCTGGTGTCCTGCTCGAAATGATTGCTGGTGAACTCCAGGATGCGCTCTATGGTGACGGGTTGCTGCTTGGCAGCGATGCCTACGGTGCGACTGATGACCTGCTCGGCGAGCGGGAGGGTGATCTCGCTGTTGTTGAAGATGCTGTAGGCCATCAATGAGGTGAGCACGCCTTCCAGGTCGCGGATGCTCTTATCGACGTTCTGGGCAATATAATCCACGACGTCGATTTGGATGTGAAGACCATCGCGGTGGATCTTGTGAAGCAGGATGTTGCGACGCAACTCCACATCGGGGCGCTCCAGTTCTGCCAACAGTCCCCACTTGAAGCGTGTGAGCAGGCGCTCTTCCATGCCCTGCAGCGCCACGGGCGGTCGGTCGCTGGTGAGTATCAGCTGGCAGCCGTTCTGGTGGAGGTGGTTGAAGATGTGGAAGAAGGTCTGTTGCGTGGCTTTGGTGACAAACTCCTGAACATCGTCAATGATGAGCACGTCGATGTTCTGGTAGAAGTGGATGAAGTCGTTTGTCGTGTTCTTGCACACGCTTTCGGTGTATTGCACTTGGAAGAGGTGGGCGCTCACATAGAGAACGCGCAGCTCGGGATGCAGTTCTTTCAGACGAAGTCCGATGGCATTGACCAGGTGTGTCTTGCCTGTGCCGGAGCCGCCGTAGATGAAGAGCGGGTTGAAGGTCGTCTGCTTCGGATTCTGTGCGATGGCCAGTCCCACGGTGCGTGGCAGTTTGTTGGCAGCACCCTCCACGAAGTTGTCGAAGGTGTATTGAGGGTGGAGCTGCGAGTCGAAATCCTGCACGATGCGTGGTGTCTTGATGACGTCCACAGCGTTCTGTGGCTTGGCACTTCCGATGGTGCCGCCTTCCAGATTCATGCTGATGCCGTTGGTGGCATCGGTCGTCACCTTATATATAAGACTCACGCCTGCGCCATAGATATGCTTGAGTACGGCGCTGAGGAGCTTGATGAAATGCTTCTCGATGTACTCGTAGATGAATGGGCTGGGCACACACAGCGTCAGTTCACGCCGTTCCTCGTTGAAGGTGACGGAGTGAATGGGCGCAAACCAAGTGCTGAACTGCTGCTCTTGGAGATTGTTTCGGATCATCCTTAAGCACTCAGTCCACCTCGCATCTGTATGGGTGTGACGGGCTTCCATTCTTTTTGGTAAGTGTATGTGCGCCGTTAAGCGCGAATTGCGGTGCAAAGGTAGTGATTATTTTTCAAACAGCAAAATGATGCTTGTGAAATCTGTATGATGCGCCGATGCATAAATGGCACGTTTTCAATAGCTTTAAGAAACGTTTGTAATTGAATGTTGAAAAATACATTGCATGAGTATAAATCGTTGATATAAAGAATGTTGGGCTTTTGCTTTTGCGAAAAGTCCAACTTCTTCAATGTTGTGTAACTAACACTTATTTCAGTCAGTTACGAGCTTACGATAAAGTCGCTTGAAAGAATTTTCTTATTTAGAATAATTCTTAATAAGTGAATTTTTATTGTTCCACAGGTTTCTTCTCTTTTCTACCGAAAACGGAGAAGTGAACATAGCGTTTTGGATTTGCTTTCAGGTCCTCCACGAGCGCCGATGCTCCGTTGACGGTTCTGTTGAGTCCGCTGTAGAGTGTCGTGTCGTTAAGGAGGAGTCCGATGCTGTTGTCCTTGCTGTTCAGGCGCTCGGTGGTCTTGTTGAGGTTGTTCACGGCACCGTCCACTTTCGCCATCGTACCTTCCAGGTCGATGCGGTTGAGCTTATCGGTCAGCGTCACGATATTCTTGCCTGCTTGGTCGAAGGTTTGTGCCATCTGTGGGATGTCCTTCTCCAGGAGGCGGTTCAAGTCGCGCGAGCTGTTGTCGAGGTTCGCCGTGAGGGCTTCGGCATTCGCCAGGATCTGCTGGATGTTGGGGTCAGACACCACGCGGTTGAGGGTCATGAGCAGCGTATCGACCTTGGACAGTGTGGCTTCCAGCTTGGGGATCATCCCTGCTGCCTTTGCCATCAGGCCGTTGTTGTCGGCTGCGGGGATGGTGTCGCCCACCTGATAGCGCTCTACGGGGCTGTTGCCCATCATCAGGTTCAGCGTGCAGCCGCCCAGCATGGCTTCGTCCAGCGCGGCGATGGTGCCATAGGGTATGCGCATTCCATTCTCCACCGCAATCTTCACGATGACGCCCGTTCCCGGGTTGTTGTAGTCGTAGAAGATGTCCGAGACGATGCCGACGTTGTAGCCGTCAGCATACACGGGGCTGGACTTTGCCAGCGCCTTGGCGTTCTGGAACTTGATGAAATAGGTGTCTTTGTTGCTGAAGATATTGACTCCCTGTAGGAACATGATGATGAAGTACAGGATGGCAATAGCTGTGATGCCGTTGATGGCGATTTGCGCTTCGCGAGGAAGTTTCATTTTATCGTTGCTTTATAGTTCTTGATTGCTTGATAGATGCTCTGTGCGAGCTCGTTGACGCCCTTCTGGCTGAGGAGGTAGGCCTCTTCGGAGGTTGTGGTGATGTAGCCCAGCTCAATGAGGCATGAGGGCATCGAGGTGTTGCGCAGCACGAGGAACCCCGCCTGGTGTACGCCTTTGTCGGGGCGCCCGGCAGCACGGAACTGCTTTTGTATGTGGTTGGCGAGTTTCACGCTCTGCTCCATGTAGGTGTCCTGCATGAATTCGAAGATGATATAGGACTCGGCGCTCTTGGGGTCGAAGCCCTCATAGCGGTTCTCGTAGTCCTTCTCCAGCATGATGGCGGCGTTCTCGCGCTTGGCCACCGCCAGGTTGTCGGCCGCACGGTGCATACCCAGGGTGTAGGTCTCGGATCCGCGTCCCTGTGCCTTGCCCGGCAGGGCATTGGTGTGGATGCTCACGAAGAGGTCCGCTTTCGCACGGTTGGCGATGGCAGCGCGCTCGTTGAGTTCCACGAAGACATCGGTCTTGCGGGTATATACGACCTTCACGTCCTTCATGTTCTGCTCCACGAGCTGCCCTACAGCCAGCGCCACGGCGAGGTTGATATTCTTCTCCTTGCCGGTCTTTCCCAGCGCTCCTGGGTCTTTGCCTCCGTGCCCGGCATCGAGCACCAGGGTGAATGTCCCCTCAGCCCATGTCGAAGCCGTCGGCACGATCGCCAACAGCAGCAGGCAAAGGATGAATGTCGTCAGATGTCTCATATTTCGCGTGCAAAGTTAGTGATAATATACGATTTACGCCTCACGATTGCGTAATTTTTTGCTAAGAAGGACGCGAAATAGATGTTTTAGAAGTTCACACGTGCCCCCGCCATGACTACGATGCCGGGTTGTGGCACATTTCCGAGGTCATAGTAATGGCGGTTGGTGAGGTTGGTGCCTTCGGCCCATAGCTCGTAGTGCTTCGCCGTCCAGCGGAGCTTCAGGTCGAGGGTGGCGTAGGGCGCATACGGCACCAGCTGTCCTGTGTTCTGCGCATTCTCATAGAGGATATAGCTTCCCATACGGTCCTGCCAGCGGAGGGCCCATGCGGCAGAGAGCTTCGCGACGATGGGGTGGGAGAGCGTGGCGATCAGTTGATGGCGCAGATACTCCATGGCGTAGTTCGACTTATAGACGGGCGTGTCATCCCTGCGGTGCTGGTGGATGAAGGCGTAGGACAGTTGGCAGTTGACCTTTGATACCTGGCATTTGACCGATGCCTGCACGCCGATGTTGTCGAGGTCGAAGTTGGCGCTGTGATAGACATCGTCGGCGCTGTACATGACCCAGTCTATCAGGTGAGTGCCGCGATGATAGAATACTTTCAGCTGACTCTCGACCCTCACCTTTGAACACTCTACTTTATTTGTTGCGCCCAGCTGGAAGCTGTGACTCTCCTCGGCCCGCATGCCGAGATTGCCTTCGTGCGTGGGACTTTTATAGTAGAGGTCGGTGAAGGTGGGGAGGCGGAAGCCTTTGTTATAGGAGGCGTAGAGCCGCCAGTGCGACGAGGGCGTGTAGGCCATGTCGATACCCGGGTAGAAGCGCAGGCCGCTGTCGAAGCGCGTGTTGTAGTTGGCGAGTACGCCGACGCTGGCCGTGAAGCGGGGCAGCACGAGGTTGTGCTCGGCATTCACGCTGATGTTCGTGCGGCTGTCGTTGTTGAGGGCTGTGCTGTGGATGCTCTCTTCGCGCACCTCGGCACCGATGGCCGTGCGCCCTGCCACCCAGCTCACGGAGGTCGTGACGCGTGCGCCGTGGACATCCGTGCGATGGAAGTTCTCCCCTGTCGCTGTGCCGCGGATGAGCTGGAAGTGATCGTAGAGGCGGTTCCAGAAGACTTCCGGGCGCACACGGACGCGCCCCTTCGTCTCAGCGCTGAGGCTCATGATCAGCCGCCGGTTGCGCTCGTACTGGTTGGGGTAGGCAGCGCTGTAGAAGGTGTTGGCGCCGTAGGCTTTCTGGCTGTAGCCTGCCTGCCATTCTATCTTGAAGTCATCGGCATCGAGGGCGCCGCTGTGGAAGAGGTTATAGCGCCAGAAGTCGGAGTTGAGGGTGGCGCCGTTGCTGCGGAGAGACCCACCCCCGACCCCTCCCGTGAGGGAGGGGAGGCCTACGGACTTGCGCGTCTTGCAGAAATAAACATGAGCATCGCCGCCGAGGGTGAGATAAGAGCCGCCCTGCACGCCAGCTTCAAAAGAGATTCTCTTTGCTTTCTCGCCGGAGGCCTCCCCTCCCTCACGGGAGGGGTCGGAGGTAGGTCCCCTTTTTGTCACAATATTGATTGCCCCTCCGAAGGCGGAGGCGCCATAGACGCGTGAGGCAGCGCCTTCGAGAACCTCGATGCGCTCGATGTCGCAGAGGCTCACGGGGATGTCTGCCGAGAGATGTCCTGTGTGGGGGGAGCTGAGGTTGATGCCGTTGAGCAGGATGGTGATCTGGTCAAAGGTGGAACCGTTGATGCTGATGTCCGTTTGAATACCAAAGCCGCCGCGTTGTCGGACGTCCACGCCGACGACTAATTTCAGGAGGTCGTTGACACTCTGCGCCGCCGCAGCCTCTATCTGTTGGCGGGTGATGACGCTGACGATGCGTGCCGCCTGCAGCGCCGTCAGCGGCGACATCGTGCCTGCCACCGCCACCTCCGCCAGCTCGCGCTCATCGGCCTCGTCGTCCTCGTCGGGTGTCGTGCTCACCTGCAGCGCCTGAACCTTGGGGATGTGGACGCTCGCCAGCATGCCCACCGTGAGCACGGCGATGCGCACCTGCCGGTGCAGGCTGGCAAAGATGGCGTAGCCCTTGCGGCAGAAATGCCTGAAGGTGGCAACGCCCTGTCTTTTGATTTTTTGTTGCATAAAATTAGAAAGAATAATGAAGTTAATAAATACAAGCGGCAACCCGTTGCCGCTTGTTGTAAGTCTTAATGGAAGATGGAGAGCAGTCCTCCCTCAGGTTTCTTGAAGTAATGGTCCAGTTGGTTGAAGAGTGCCGTGCGCGAGAACACGACGACGCGGTCGCCGGGCAGAATCTGTGTGCTGCCGTTCACCAGGAAGCCCTCGCCACCCCGCACAATGCCGCCGATGGTGATGCCCTTGGGCAGTCCCAGCTTCATCACGGGCTGACGTGTCACGAGGGCTCCCTCGCTGACATCGAACTCAGCCACGTCGGCGTCGGCGATGGTGAGGCTCTTCACGCTCGCCACGTCGGAGGCCAGCAGCAGCTGGTAGATATGGCTGGCGGCGATGGTCTTCTTGTTGATGATGGTGCCGATGTCCAGTTTCTCGGCCATGGTGATGTATTCCGAGTTCTCCACCAGGGCTACCGTCTTGCGCACGCCCATGCGCTTGGCGGCGAGGCATGCCAGGATGTTCGTCTCTGTCTCGGGTGTGAGGGCGCAGAACGCCTGTGTCTGTCGGATGCCCTCTTCCAGCAGCAGCTGTGTGTCGCGGCCGTCGCCGTTGAAGATCATCACGTTGTCGTTGTCCAGCAGTTCCGTGAGCTTGCGACAGCGCTCCGGGTCTCTCTCGATGAGCTTCACGTCGATGTAGTCAGGCAGCAGGTGGCAGGTCTGCACGGCGATGCGTCCGCCGCCCATCATCATCACCTTCTTCACGTCGGGGTAGCTGTCCTTGCCCACCATCTGCCGGATGTTGTTCACGAACTTCTTCGTGGTCATGAAGTAGGCGATGTCACCCAACTTCAGCTCGTCGAAACCGCCGGGGATGATGGTCTCCTCATCGCGCTTGATGGCTACGATGTGATAGGGTGAGTCGGGCTTGCACAAATCCTTCAGCGGCTGGTTGTAGAGGGCCGCAGCCTCCTCGCGCAGCTTGATGCCCAGGATGACCAGTGCACCCTCGTGGACCTCCCACCATTGTCGCGCCCATGAGCGTTGCACGCCCGCCACGATCTCCTTCGACGCCAGCACCTCGGGGTAGATGAGCGAGTCGATGCCGAGTGAGGTGAAGAAGTCGCGGTTCGCAGGTATCAGGTACTCCGAGTTGTCGATGCGCGCCACCGTCTTCTTGGCCCCCAGACTGCGTGCCAGCATGCAGCAGGTCAGGTTCTTGGTCTCGGAGGGCGTGACGGCGATGACCAGGTCGGCCTGCGGCGTGCCGGCCTCCTTGAGGCCGTTGATGCTGATGGGCGACACGTTGAGCGTCATCATGTCCAGACCGTCGCTCATGAGTGACAGTTTCTGGGCGTCCTCGTCCAGCAGGACGATGTCGTGATTCTCTTTGGTGAGCAGTACGGCCAGATGGCTGCCGACGGCTCCTGCACCGGCGATGATGATTTTCATAATAGTGCTCTTTTTATTCCTGCGACGTCGATGCCGCAGAGCGCGTGGAGTTCCTGTAGTGTGCCGTGTTCCACAAAGTGGTCGGGCAGTCCGAGTCGTGTGACGGGGATGTTCATACCGTGGTCCGACAACCATTCCAGCACAGCCGACCCGAGGCCGCCGGTGCGCACGCCGTCCTCCAGCGTCACGATGCGCTTGAAGCGCGCCGCCACCTCCGTGAGCAGCCGCTCGTCCAGCGGTTTCAGGAACCGCATGTCATAGTGTGCCACACTCAGCCCCGGCTGTTCCGCCTCGGCCTGTCGGATGGCCTCCTGTGCGGCTACGCCCAGCGGGCCTATGGACAGCACGGCCGTGTCGCTGCCGTCCTTCAGCTTGCGCCCGCGTCCCACAGGTATCTCCCGCATCTCACATTCCCAATCCACCTGCGAGCCGCGGCCGCGTGGGTAGCGGATGACGAATGGCCCCTTGTCGGGCAGCTGTGCCGTGAACATGAGGTGGCGCAGTTCGTGCTCATCCATCGGCGAGGCGATGGTGAGGTTGGGGATGGGGCGCAGGTAGGCCAGGTCGAAGGCCCCGTGGTGTGTGGGGCCGTCCTCGCCCACCAGTCCTGCACGGTCCAGACACATCACCACGTTCAGTCGCGAGATGCAGACGTCGTGGATGAGGTTGTCGTAGGCGCGTTGCGCGAACGAGCTGTAGATGTTGCAGAAGGGCTGCAGGCCGTCCTTGGCCATGCCCGCGGAGAAGGTCACGGCGTGGCCCTCAGCGATGCCGACGTCGTAGGCGCGATGGGGTAGGGCCTCCATCATGATGTTCATAGAGCAGCCCGTGGGCATGGCGGGCGTGACGCCCACGATGCGTTCGTTCGCGCGCGCGAGTTCTAATAAGGTATGCCCGAAGACATCCTGGAACTTAGGCGGCATCCCCGTCTCGTCGTTCTTGATGAGTTCGCCCGTCTGTGGGTTGAACTTACCGGGTGCGTGCCACACGGCGCCTCCGTGCTCGGCGGGCTCGAAGCCCTTGCCCTTGACGGTGTGTATGTGCAGCAGCTTGGGCCCCGACATGTCCTTGATAACGCGCAGCGTCTTCACCAGCTCGATGACGTTGTGCCCGTCGGTAGGCCCGAAGTAGCGGATGTCCATACCCTCGAAGATGTTCTGCTGGTGGTTGATGAGGCTCTTGATGGAGTTGTTGAAGCGCAGGATGCTCTTCTTGCGCTTGTCGTTGAGCCATCCCCACGACAGCAGCTTGCGCGAGGCCGTGTAGCGGATGCGGTTGTAGGTGGGGTTGATCTGCAGCTGGTGCAGCAGGTGTTTCATGCCGCCCACGCTCCGGTCGATGCTCATGTTGTTGTCGTTGAGGATGATGAGCACGTCGTTGGGCGTGTTGGCTGCGTTGTTCAGGCCCTCGAAGGCCAGTCCGCCGCTCATGGCGCCGTCGCCGATGATGGCCACGACATGGCGGTCCTGCTCCCCCTTGGCCTTGGCCGCTAAAGCCATGCCCAGCGCTGCGCTGATGCTGTTCGAGGCGTGCCCTGCCGTGAAGCTGTCGTACTCGCTCTCCTCGGGCGAGGGGAAGGGGCGCAGACCGTGGAAATGGCGGTTGGTGCTGAAGCGCTCGCGGCGGCCCGTCAGCATCTTATGCGGGTAGGCCTGATGCCCGACATCCCACACGAGGCGGTCGTAGGGCGTGTTGAAGACATAGTGCAGCGCCACCGTCAGCTCTACCACGCCCAGGCTCGATGCGAAATGTCCCGGGTTGCCGGCAAGCTCCTCGATGAGGTTCTCGCGCAGCTCCTGGCAGACCTCCGGCAACTGCTCCAGCGGCAGCTGTCGCAGATAGGCCGGCAGGCTGATGTGCTCCAATAGGGAGGATGTATGTGGTTCTTTTGTACTCATTTCATAGATTTTCGGGGCAAAAGTAACACTTTTTTGTCGTATCTATGCAAATTCAAGCCAAAAAGAGTTACTTTTGCACTATGAAACTCATCACAAATGTCGAAATCCCCTCTTTGGAGCGTCGCATAGGCCTGCATAACAAGCTCGCCTTCATCGGCTCCTGCTTCGCAGAGTATATAGGCGCCAGGATGCGCCAGAGCGGCATCGCCGCCCTTGTCAATCCCTTTGGCGTGCAGTATAACCCCCTCAGCATCCTGCAGGTGCTCACGCAGGACCCTACCTGCAAGTCGCTTTACTTCGAGGATGAGGACCAGCGCTGGCACTGCTGGCTGCTGGATTCCCATTTCAGCGCCACGTCGCAGGAGGCCTGTAAGTCCGCGTTCCTCTCGGCGCGTGGACGCCTCTTCAGCTGGAACCCTGACACCCTCGTGCTGACGCTCGGCACCAATCACTACTACGAACGTGCTGACACGAAGCTCATCGTGGGCAACTGTCACAAGCGGCCGCAGACGGAGTTCGTGGAGAAGCAGATGAGCCTCACCCAGTGCATCGCCACCCTGGAGACCATCTGCCAGCTCTTCCAGCGCTCGCGCATCATCCTCACCCTCTCGCCCTACCGCTATGCCAAGTACGGCTTCCATGAGAACCAGCTCGCCAAGGCCACGCTCCTCATGGCCATCGATGCCGTGCAGCAGAAGTACCCCGAGCAGGTGTTCTATTTCCCCGCCTATGAGATACAGCTCGACGAGCTGCGCGACTACCGCTTCTACGGCCCCGACATGCTGCACCCCTCTGAGCAGGCCGTCGATTACATCTGGGAGCGATTCTCAGATCGTTGGTTCGACGACGAGACCCACCGCTATCTCATGGACTACGAGCCCATCCGCAAGGCCCTGCAGCATCGCCCCGACGATCCCGACTCGCCTGCCGCACAGCGCTTCCGTGAGCAGACCCGCATCCGACTCAATGAACTCACCAAGAAATACAACTTGGGCATGGAGGATTAGCCCTCAACCCTCAGCCCTCAACCCTCAACCATGACTTACAGCATCGTCTCCATCACCACTCTCATCGGTGCCCATCGCATCGGCACTGCCGAGACACATATCGACTGGCTCCTCACCGACAGCCGCTCCCTCGTCTTCCCCGAGGAATCCCTCTTCTTCGCCATCCGCACACAGAAGAACGACGGCCATCGCTACATCCCCGAGCTCTATGCCCGTGGCGTGCGCAACTTCGTCGTCAGCCAGGCCCCCGAGCAGCCCGCTGCGGACGCCAACTACCTCATCGTACCCTCGCCCCTGAAAGCCCTGCAACGTCTGGCAGAGCGCCATCGCGAGGAGTTCGACATCCCCGTCATCGGCATCACCGGCTCCAACGGCAAGACCGTCGTCAAGGAGTGGCTCTACCAGCTCCTCGCCCCCGACTTCAACATCACGCGCTCGCCCCGTTCCTGGAACTCGCAGATCGGCGTGCCCCTCTCCGTGTGGCGCCTCTCTGAGCAGACACAGCTCGGCATCTTCGAGGCCGGCATCAGCGAGCCCGGCGAGATGGGCGCCCTGCAGAGTATCATACAACCCACTATCGGCATCATCACCCATCTGGGCTCCGCCCACGACGAGAACTTCGCCAACCGCGAGGAGAAATGCCGCGAGAAGCTGCGCCTCTTCCACGACGCCCAAGTCCTCGTCTATAACGCCGACGACGCCCTCATCTGCGACTGCCTCGACAAGAGCGGCTTCAAGGGCCAGCGCATCGGATGGACCAAGCGCGAGGTAGGCATCGACCTCAGCGAGTACTTCCTCGACGCCGCCAGCATCGAGGATGCCTGCCACTGCGTCAGCGTATGCCGCTACCTGGGCCTCTCCGACGACGTCATCCGCCAGCGCCTCCAGCGCCTTGAACCCGTCGCCATGCGCCTCGAAGTCAAGGAAGGGCGCAACGGCTGCACCCTCATCACCGACACCTGCAACAGCGACCTCGTGTCCCTGGAGATCGCCCTCGACTTCATGCGTCGCCGCCCCGAGGCACAGGGCCGCCGCCGCGTCCTTATCCTCTCCGACATCAAGCAGACGGGCCTCACCCTCACCGACCTCTACGCGCAGGTCGCCGAGCTCGTCAACGAATACACCGTCGATGAATTCATCGGCATCGGTCCCGAAGTCAGCGCCGGCATGGCTAATGTAAACGCCGAGGGCCGCGTCGCGGCCTCAGCGTTTACGTCCGTGGACGCCTTCCTCACCTCCAGCACCTTCCAGGGCCTCCGTGACAGCGTCGTCCTCGTCAAGGGCGCCCGCCAGGCACGTTTCGACCGCATCGCCGACGCCCTCGTGCAGAAAGTCCACGAGACCATCCTCGAGGTGAACCTCTCCGCCGTAGTCAGCAACCTCAACTACTACCGCTCCTTCATGCGTCCCGAGACCAAGATGGTGTGCATGGTCAAGGCCTCCGCCTACGGCGCCGGAGCCATCGAGATTGCGCGCACGCTGCAAGACCATCGCGTCGATTACCTCGCCGTCGCCGTCGCCGACGAAGGCGTGGAGCTGCGCCGTGCAGGCATCACCGCCAACATCATGATCATGAACCCCGAGATGTCCTCCTTCCGCACCCTCTTCGAGTACGGCCTGGAGCCCGAGGTCTATAGCTTCCGCCTCCTCGACGCCCTCATCCATGCCGCCGAGCGCGAAGGCATCACCAACTTCCCCATACACATCAAGCTCGACACCGGCATGCACCGCCTCGGCTTCGAACCCAAGAAAGACATGGAGGCCCTCATCCAGCGCCTGCAAAGCCAGAAAGCCCTCATCGTGCGCTCCGTCTTCACCCATTTTGTGGGTTCCGACAGCGACGACTTCGACCAGTTCTCGCTCCAGCAGTGGCAACTCTTCACCGCCGCTGCCGACCAGCTGCAGGGCGCCTTCTCCCACCACATCCTGCGCCACATCTGCAACAGCGCCGCCATCGAGCACTTCCCCGAGCGCCACTGCGACATGGTGCGCCTCGGCCTCGGCCTCTATGGCATCAATGCACGCAACAACCAGATGTTGTCGTGCATTTCAACGCTCAAGACTACCATCCTGCAGATCCACGACGTCCCCGCCAACGAGACCGTGGGCTACTCGCGCAAAGGGCACCTCACCCGTGACAGCCGCATCGCCGCCCTGCCCATCGGCTATGCCGACGGCCTTGACCGCCATCTCGGCTGCGGCCGCGGCTACTGCCTGGTAAATGGGAAGAAGGCACCCTACGTAGGGAACATCTGCATGGATGTCTGCATGATCGACGTCACCGACATCGACTGCCGCGAGGGCGACCAAGCCGTCATCTTCGGCCCCGACCTCTCCCCCGCCGTCCTCGCCGATGCCATCGGCACCATCCCCTACGAAATCCTCACCTCTGTCTCCCCCCGCGTCAAACGCATCTATTACGTGGATTAAGAGATGGCGGGACTCCAAGTCCCGCCATCTCTTTTTTCCCCGTCCCGTTCTTTTTTTCCCCGCCCCCCCCTGTTTTTTCTACATGTCCCGTTCTTTTCCTGCGGATTCCATCCGCAGAACCTCCTCCTCCTCCTCCCTTGTCCCGTTATTCCATCCGCAGAACCTCTCACCTCTCAACCATCACCCGTCCAATCTCGTTCAATGCCACAAATCGGAACCGCTGCGATTCTACAGGGATTGGGCGGTAACTATAGTGCTTAGCCTCAGCCTTCCGTTGCAAAGCTTCCTCTGTGGCCTCCTTCACAACCCGATTTGTAAAAACACTCCTTTCAGGCTCCATTAGCAACAACTTACCTTTCGAACAAGCCTCGAAATAAGCCCCGCCCGGTTTGTAGTATCGCTCGTGCGGTGAGCCCTCTACAGGAAAACCTTCGTTCAGCAGCACCACCAACGGGAATCCCCCTTCGCGAACCATTCTGGCTATTCTCTGCTCACCTTTGCTGATAGCCGCCGTGTAAGTCACCGCCCCATTATGCGCTGCCGCAAAACCGCTTGCAGCCGTTCCTCTATTTGCCCCTCACTCGCTTCACGACTCATTTCCACCAATTGCCTCTCAGGCCAATCCAATAAGAAGTGGTTACCCATAGACGTGAACTGCAACCCACATACGTTCGTCTTACGATGCATCCTGAATAGATCCGGATTCTGCTTCCGCTGCCAAGCCCGTTCAGTGTTGGCTTTCACATATTCTATCATGGCGTGCAGTTGCCCTTTGTGCGTCAGCACACGATAGAATGGCGGCGCGTCATACAAGTTCTCTGTAAACCCTAGTTTGCGGGCTTCCTCTTTACATCCTTGCATATAGCCGCGTACCACTTGTCTGATGCTACGCGTCATTGTCCGCTGCACCTGAAGCACCATGTGATGATGATCGGGCATCACTTTGTCTGCAAGAATCTTTATCTCAGGACACAACTCCAGCAACCTCCGTTGCTGATTGATGAGTGCCCATCCAATCGGGGTCTTTTCTATGACAGCCTCAGAACCATTATGCGTGAGCGTGCCAAACAACGCCTGCCGGGCGTTGGCCACCATCGTCACATGTACGATGCATGGTTTTCTCCATGCTCCAGGCTCCATCCACGTATGTGTCTCGTTCCTCGGTGTGTTTACGTTCTCGTTTGTCATTTGCAAATACAATTTGCAGTTAAGCGACGGGACATCACAACGTCGTCCCCGCTTTACCCTTATTGCTCTGTTCTTTGTCCTTTTATTGTTCTAATCCTTTCCTGTACTTTTTTCTTCCCGTTGTCCTTTTTCTTTTCCGTCGTCTGTCTCTTTTTCGTTGTTCAGTCTTTTCCGTTGCTCTGTTTCTTTTCCATTGTTCCGTCCTTTATTCGCGGATTGCATCCGCGTCCTCGGAACCTGCCGCAAAGGTAATCATTATTATACAAACCTCTGCAAAAATTGCAAATTATTATTGAGCTCCCGTCCCTTTCCCTCCTCGCCCCGTTCTTCCCCCCCTTTTGTCCCGTTCCTTTCCTGCGGATTGCATCCGCCCCTTAGCCCCCTCCCTTCACGCTTTTTCAAGCTTCAATACTACTTCATTCTATCGCCCTTCATACACCCATCAGAAGTGCATTTTCTTTCCCGACCGCGTTTTTCTTCGCATTTTCTTTTGCTCGAATAGGATTAATCACTACTTTTGCAGCGACTTCGATGGTCCACAACGGGCTTGAGGGTCAAATCTTATTGGAAAAAGGACGTTTACGAACGTTATCTTCGGCCGTCGAATCTCGCAAGTTCAGGCCTCAGAAGAAAACGCAACCATAACGTCCACATTGGGTGTATTGTACCCTGTTCACATCTCACATCGACGGTGAACAATCTCTACAATATCACGCGGCGTGGGCTATCGAGTTGCTTATCCTGAGGCAAGGCAATGCGAGAGCCAGACGGCGGGGTAAGCGAGTAGAGCACCCACGTCTTTCATTTACACTTATTACTAACCGCTGAATCGGGGTGGCTATAGGCATGAAACAAAGATTGTTTATGAAACGTTTATTTGTCGCATTTTTGTTTGCTACCGTTTCTTTTGTGAGCAGTTTTGCTCAGCCTTTGGAGACCCCTGTATGCTTTTACTGAGGGGTATGTCTCTACACTCAAATACAAGTTCTCATATGAGAATGAGAAGTATTTCATAGACTTACGCCTTGTAGGTCATGGGAACTCATTAAAAGGAGGTGACCAAGTAGTCTTTGTAACACAAGATGGAACCAAACATACTTATGTAATACCTGAAAAAGAGGAAGAACCAGAATACTATCTCATTGAAGTCAACTACACAGACATTCTGCAATATCAATATGGTCTTAAAAGTATCACCTTAGTAAAAGATGGTAAGAGCCAACCGATGGAAATAACCCGCTATTGCAACCAATGTACAAAGAAGGGAGCAAAGGGTATTATTGGAGTTGCATATAGTTTGGAAAAGAAAAAGGGACATTCGAGCTACAAGAGTGCAATAGAAGGGGAAAAACAGAAATTAGAAGAAGAGAGGCTTAAAACAGTACAAGCTAAGGCAAAGGTTCTTGAGGAAGAGAAAGCTTTAGATGTTATCATGCCAGATGTCAATATCTATCATCGTGTTTTTGTTGGCTATGCTCCAACACAATACAATAGTGGAAGGCACGCGGAAGGTTTCACATTTGGCTACACTGGTGGAGTTTGCTTAGCAAAAAAGTCAATGGTCTATCTTGAGTTTGGCGTGCAAGGGGATTTTTATCGTTTTAAAGGTTCAGATTCATTTGACACACTAATAGAGAACTTAGATCAATGCAGTAAACTGATTTCTGCTGCAGCTAAACAAGGAGGTTTAAGTCAAAGTGAAATTAATAACATAACAACTCCCTTAGATGCATTTAAATCATCCATTAATCAAAACGATGCATGGAATGCGTTCGCCATCTCTGTTCCCATAGCCATCACAAAGCGATTTGAGTTAGGACACTCAGGTGCCACACTCTCTCCATTCATTGGGCCAATGGTGAGGTTCAATGTTCGTGAATCTGGCTCTGATATTTTCCAGATTGGCGGTCAAGGAGGAATAAACCTAGATTATAAGCACCTAAATATTGGCGTGGCATATCATCTAGAAGCATGGACAAATGGCTATGGACACACTCGTGGCCTCGCCATTCGCCTCGGTTATACCTTCTAGCTTCTCAAAAAAATCTTAACAGAAAAGAGCGCACTGCGCACGATTTCACATCCAGCAGGCTGTATCGCACGATGCAGCCTGCTACGCTGCCTGAGCGAACCCTCTACAGTGTCTGCGCGTAGGGACTATAGAGGGTCAGGCGAGGGAGTAGTAGTGTCTTTAAAAGAAGGACGAGTCGTTATTGATTTTCCCACGCGTGGGAAAACAATTTGCCACGCGTGGGAAAAAGTGGAAGAGCGTGATCTTTCGCTGTGTTCCATGCGTGGAACTCGTTGGAAGAGCGCGGTGCATTGGTTGTTCGGTCGCGATGGAACAACGAGAAGAGCGTGGTTTTCGGGCAATAAGACATAAGGGTTATGAGAAAGCCCCGCTACTTGAGGGAGTGGCGGGGCTTGTATGTGGGGGAGGAGTGGGCTTAGATGAGGGGGATGCCGGCGGCGCGGCATTCGGAGCGCATGGAGTCGGACCAGATGCTGGCCTGGGTCTCGCCGATGTGGGCTTTGTGAAGGAGGATCATGCAGAGGCGACTCTGACCTATGCCGCCGCCGATGCTGAGGGGCAGCTCGCCGCTGAGGAGACGTTGGTGGAAGAAGAGTTGCTTGCGGTCTTCCTTGCCCTGAAGGGCCAGTTGGCGCTCCAAAGCTTCCTTATCGACGCGTATGCCCATGGAGGAGAGCTCGATGCTGCGGCCCAGCAGGGGGTACCAGATGAGGAGGTCGCCGTTGAGGCCCTCGAAGCCGTCGTCGTTGGGGGTGCTCCAGTCGTCGTAGTCCGGGGCGCGGTTGTCATGGGGTTCGCCGTCGCCGAGTTTGCCGCCGATGCCGATGATGAAGACGGCACCGTAGGCCTTGCAGATGGCGTGCTCGCGCTCCTTGGGCGTGAGGTCGGGGTACTGGCGTCGCAGTTCCTCGGCGTGTACGAAGTGCACTTCCTCTGGCAGGAAGGGCTTGAGCTGGGGGTACATCTCGCTGAGGTAGTATTCGGTGCGCAGGATGGTGCCGTAGATGCGCTCCACAATCTTGCGCAGGAAGCGCAGGTTGCGGTCTTCGCGCGCCATGGTGCGCTCCCAGTCCCACTGATCGACGTAGATGCTGTGGATGTTGTCGAGGTCTTCGTCGGCGCGCACGGCATTCATGTCGGTGACGATGCCGAAGCCGTTGGGCACGTGGTACTCGGCGAGCGTGTTACGCTTCCATTTGGCCAGTGAGTGCACGATTTCTGCGGGTGCGTCGCCCATGCATTTGATGGGGAAGGTGACGGGTCGCTCCACGCCGTTGAGGTCGTCGTTGAGGCCGAGGCCCTTGAGCACGAAGAGGGGTGCCGTGACGCGGCGCAGACGCAGTTCGGAGGAGAGGTCACGCAGGAAGAAGTCCTTGATCTTCTTAATCGCCAGCTCGGTTTGTTGCAGGTCGAGGGCGGGTGCGTAGCCTTCTGGTTTTATCAATGACATGATTCTATTTTACGGTATTTATCATTTTGCGCGGCAAAGGTAAGGCATTTCTTTCAAATGTCAAATAAAAATGGGAAAGAAAATTGCAAAATGTAAAGTAATCATGATTTTAACGTTTTTTTATCAGATTAATTTGCGTGAAAGCTTGGCATCTTCAACAAAAAGGGCTACCTTTGCAACCGCTAAAGAGGAATGCGCCTCTTTTGCCCCCGAAAGCGAACGCTTTTCCTGATCAGGGCCTCGTAGCTTAGCTGTATAGAGCGTCGGATTCCGGTTCCGAAGGTCGCGGGTTAGAATCCCGCCGAGGTCACTAGCCTTAACCGTTAACCCTTAACCCTTAACCGTAAACCGAAAATTATGAGGTTCCTCTTCTCTCTCCTCGCCGCTTTATTGTATATGGGTGCGGCACAAGCACAATCCTGGACGGCCGACAACGGCAACGGCACTTTCACCAACCCCTTGTTCTACGATGAGTTCTCTGACCCCGACGTGATCCGTGTGGGCGATGACTACTACTTGGCAGGCACCACGATGCACACGGTGCCGGGGCTCGTCATCCTGCATTCCAAGGACTTGGTGAACTGGGAGAACGTCAGCTACTGCTTCGACCGCTTCGACTTCGAGGAGGACCGCTTCGCGCTGAAGAACCATCAGGAGATCTACGGCCAGGGCATCTGGGCACCGTGCATCCGCTATGCCAACGGGCAGTTCTATGTCTTCTCGAACATCAACGGCAAGGGCCTGCAATGCTACACCAGCAAGGACATCCGCGGCCCGTGGACGCACCATAACATGCAGGGGAACATCTACGACCTGGGTGTGCTCTTCGACGACGACGGCAAGATCTACGCCATCCACGGCTACGGCACGGTGAAGTGTACGGAGCTGAAGCCCGACATGAGCGGCCCCGTGGAGGGCACGGAGCGCGTCATCATCCCCGAAGGCAACGGGGTGGGCGAGGGGCACCACATGTATAAGATTGATGGCAAGTACTACCTCATCTCCACCGACTATATGCCCAACGGGCGCACGCTGTGCTCGCGCGCAGATCATATCTATGGTCCCTACGAGACGCGCGTCATCACCGCCGACGAGACCTATGGCTACCACGGCGTGGGACGCACGACGGTGCCACGCGGCGAGAAATATCGCATCGGCAGCGACGGCACGCGGTTCGGTGTCTCCCTCGCTGGCGAGGACGCCACGGGTTGCGACAACGCACATCAGGGCGGTATCGTACAGGCTACGGACGGCACGTGGTGGGCGCTGTTCATGCAGGACTTCCACAGCATCGGCCGCACGGTGTGCCTGATGCCGATGACATGGGAGGACGGCTGGCCCATGGTGGGTCTCCCCGGCAATCTGGGGCGTGCACCAAGGACGTGGTTTAAACCGAAGACCCACCCCCAAACCCCTCCCATTAGGGAGGGGAGCTTTGCGCCCTACAACCGCAATGAGAACTTCGACGGCAAGCAGCTGGGCCGCATCTGGCAGTGGAACCACAACCCCGACGACAAGCAGTGGAGCCTGAAGGGTGGCCGCCTGCGCCTGCAGGCACAGCCTGCCGAGCAGCTGATGTGGGCGCGCAACACGTTGACGCAGCGCGTCATCGGCCCCAAGAGCATCGCTACCGTGGAGCTCTATGTCAAGGGCTTGAAGGCGGGTGATGTCTGCGGCCTCGGCAATATCAACGTGCCGTGCTCGTGGATTGGAATAAGCCTCCCCCCAGCCCCCTCTCAAGGAGGGGGAGCCTATCTCCTGCGGTGCTTTGAGCAGATGACCAACGACACAGTCAATGTGCCCGTCAGTTTGCCGCAGGGTAAGATATGGCTTCGCTGCATCGGCGAATATGATGACAACCAGATGCAGTATGCCTACAGCACCGACGGCGTGACGTTCCACACCGTGGGGCGCGTGATGCCGCTCACCTATCAGCTCATCAGCTTCCAGGGCTCGCGCCACGCCCTCTTCGCCTTCAACGCTGGTGGCCGCCAGGGTGGCTATGTCGAGTTCGACAACTTCACCGTCGAGGAGCCGATGGCCGACCGCTCGCAGAACATCCCCTACGGCAAGACCTTCCGCATCATCAACAAGGCCACGGGTCGTCCGGCCGTAGCCCTCAACCACGGTCTGCTCCACGACACGCACCCGGGCGACAAGAGCCCGCTGACGCACTTCCGCATCGTGGATCGCGGACAGGGGAAGGTGGCGCTACAGTGTGCCGACGGCCGCTACGTGAAGGTCTATGGCGACGGCCTGCCGGGTGATGTGCGCTTCACCAAGGACGAAAACGAAGCCGAGGTATTCCTTTGGCAGGATTACCTCGACCACGATTTCATGCTCTTCTCACTGAAGAACCATTGTTATATAGGCAAGAGCCCCACCACCGGCAGCTCCTACAGCATGGACTTCAAAGGCGCTGACCCCGCCCGCCGCAACGGCGCTGTGCTTGTCTGGGAGAGCGTTGAGTTATAGTTTTACGCTGGTGATATCGACGAGGCCGTTGACGATGGCGTAGATGGTGAGGCCGGCTGGAGAGTGGATCTGCAGCTTGCGGGCGATATTGCGGCGGTGGGTGATGACGGTGTTCACGGAGATGAACAGCCGGTCGGCAATCTCCTTGTTCTGAAGACCTTGCACGACACCGATGATGACCTCGCGCTCGCGGTCGCTGAGGGCCTCGTTGGCATCCTGACCGCCCTTGAAGACCATGGCGGAGATGTTCTTGGAGACGTCGTCCTGCTGTGCGAGGCGCTCCAAGCGCTTGATGGCGGGCGTGAAGATATGGTCCTCGACCTCGGCATGCTGGCGCAGCCATTCCTCGTTGTTGTAGATATCGTAGAGGGTGGCCGTGAGCTGGTTGTTGTGGAGGGTGTCACTGGGCAGGTACTTGATGATCATGAGCTTCAGCTCGCGCAGCATCTTGTCGGTCTGCTCGTGGTGTTTGGAGAAAGTCTCGATGTTATAGTCGTTGAGGGGCCTGCCTGCGAGCAGCGATTCCACATAGGGGAAGAGTGTCTTCTCCTCGTACTTCATGTGGCGCCGTATCTCCTGGGCGTAGTCGTCGTAGAACTTCATGATGAGGCGGCCGAGTGGGTCGCCCTCGCTGATGCTCTCCTGCAGCTCGCGACGGATGAAGGGGAGCTGGAAGTCCAGGTAGAAGGTGTGGCTGGCCTGCAGGTAGTGCAGGAGCGTGGGGACGCTGATATGCTCGTCGTTCTCAAACTCGCCGTAGCCGTTGATGGTGTAGTTCACGACGGCCAGGAAGGTGTAGGTATCGACACCGTTCAGGAGGCATGTCTCGCTGACCGTCTTGTCGCCGAAGCCGAGGTTGATGCCAAAGGAACCCAATGCCTGCAGCACGCTGGAGTTGTCCTTGATCAGCGTGATCATTTTGTCACTGGGTTCGTACATTTTCAAGTTTTTCATGGCGCAAAAGTAGTCATTTCCGATGAAACGCGCGCACATCTGCGCACAAATTCATCATTTTTAGGTATCAAAGACTATTCAATGTGCCAATCCAATCATCGATGAGTTGTCGGACTTCGTTCAGGTTCTCTTTGAATTGGTTGCTGAGGATCTCTGGGTGGTTTACGTGCAGGAGGTTCTCACCGCCCTCTGCCGTTATCTGGTGGAGGAGCGATTCCTGGGCGTTGCCGCTGACCACGCGGACGGCTCCCTCCTTGCGGGTGCTGGGCACGTCCACGAGGCTGGCATAAGCGTGTCCTGCGGTGAGGTTCAGGCTGGCAGCGCCAGCGCCTCCGTTGCCGCCGTGACATTGGATGCACGCCCTGTCGAACAAGCCAAACTGCAGCGCACCGAAAGTGCTGACATCTACCGTGCCCAACTCCATGCGGATGGTGTCTTTCGTGTCGCCGGCATCGTCAAGGTTCACGCTGGCAAGCGTGATGATGCGTTCGCGCAGTCGGTTGGTGATGGCCAGCTCCACGGTGTTGATGTCGTCGCCGATGTTGGAGAGCACCACCTCCACCGCCGTGCCGTCGGTCGTGGTATTGGGCAGGGCGCGAACCACTTGGGCGTAGTTGTCGCCCGTCGTGAAGCCAGCCAGGGAAACGGAGTATTTCTTATCCCATGCGCCGATGCCAGAGACCGTGGCCGTCAGCTTCACGACGCGCCCTTTGTCGGTTGTGGTGACGGCCTGCTCCTCGATGTCGCCCGAGTCGCAGGCGGCCATTAGCAGCGCCAGCAGCGCAAGGATGCAAATAATAGGATGCTTCATGCCTGTTGAATGAGGATGGAACTAAAAGCTGAACTGGGCCTGCAGGGCGGCATAGTGGGTGCTGATGCCGAGGTCGTCGTTGTCGCGGTCGAGCTGTGTGGCGTGGCCCCAGCGACCCGTGAACTGGTACATCGCCGAGAATTTCAGGTGTACCTTCGGCACGTAGTAGTTGCAGACGATGGCGGGCATATTCAGGAAACCGTCCTTCGAAGTGCCGTTGCGGTCCATAAAGTCATAACGCACGCCCAGCTGCACCGTCTTGCTGACGAAGTAGCCGACCTGCGCATAGGCACCCCAGTAGTCGAAGGTGTCGCTGATCTTCGTGCGCTTGGTGAAGCCCACGTGCATCCAGTAGGCCTCGGCACCCACGTACCAGCGGTTGTAGAGCATGGCGAACTCGGCACCCAGACGGGCGTCGTTGGTGCTCTCGCTCTCGCTCTCCACATTCAGGCCGCCCGAGATGCCGAATTGCATGTGACGGCCTTTCAGCATTCGCGCATTACCCTGCGTTTGCGGCATCTTACCCCACGGCATAAACGTGAGGCGGCCGGCATAGAGCAGCGAGGGGATATGCCAGTCGTCGGAGATGGTCTTCGTGGCGCCGTTGACGACCGAGCCGCTGCCGTTCCACAGTCCCACCTCATAGCCCATCAGCCAGCTCTCCGGCTTCTTGTTCAAACGGGCCACGCCGTGGAACTGCACGCCCACGTCGAAGCCGGTGGCAATTTGCGGCGTGACGGCATTCAGCGTGTGGGGCATAATGGTGGCTGTCGCGAGTGATGTCGGCACGACGGGGAACAGCGTCTCGCCCAGCGTGGTCAGGTAGGCGTGGGTGAAGGGCGTCTTGAACTTACCCACACGGAAGCGGGCTGCGGGCGAGATGCTGTAGTCCAGCCACGCCTGCTGCAGGATGTTGGCGCCCGTGGCGGCCGCATTGATGCTCAGGTTGTAGTCCAGACAGCCGAAGGTCTTGCCCGTGAATCCTAAGATGGCATAGGGGATGGCGAAGCCGGAGTTGGCTACGTTGTCCTGGTTGTAGGCTTTGTCCAACCCTTCATCATCGTAGTAGTTGAACTGTCCGCGTGTCTGCAACATCAGATAGGGCTTGAACACGAACTTGCCGTTCTTCGACTGCAGTGTGAAGCCGCGGTCGTCAGCAATGCCCAGCACGCCGTTCTCCATGTCGATGCTAGGTGTGGAGGAAGAAGACCCTACAGACCCTCCCCCCGCCCTCCCTTGTAGGGAGGGAGTGGTTTCCTGTGCTGCGAGGGAAACCGATTGAATGGCTAAACAGATGAATAATAAGAGTTTATTACTTGTTCTCATGAGAAATAAAATTTTATATGTAATCACTCCCTCCCTACAAGGGAGGGCGGGGGGAGGGTCTTTATAGTGACTCCAAGAATTTTACCAGCGCCGATCTATCGTCCTTGTCCATGTTCTTAAACAGCTTCTTGCTCGCTTCGCCTTCCCCTCCGTGCCACAGGATGGCTTCCGTCAGGTTGCGGGCGCGCCCGTCGTGCAGGAAATAGGTGTGGGCGTTCACTTTCTCCTGCAGGCCGATGCCCCATAGAGGGGTAGTGCGCCATTCGTTGCCGCGTGCCAAGCCGCTCACATAGTGGTCGTCGAGGCCTACGCCCATGATCTCCGAACCCATGTCGTGGAGCAGGTAGTCGCTGTAGGGGTGAATGGTCTGATTGCCCAGCCAAGGCAGCTCGGTGCCGTTGAGCAGCGTGGCGCCTCGGGGGCGGGTGTGGAGCGTCGTGACGTGGCACAGGTGGCACTTGGCTTCGTAGAACATCTGTTCACCGATGGCCACCAGCTCTCGTTCCGTGAGCCGACGGCCTTTGTAGCTGACTTGCGTGGTCGTGCTGCCCAGCCTGCGGGCAGGAACGCCTAGACCGTGGAGGTAGTAGTCCACGTCCTCCATGTCTTCTGTGGAGATGTCCAGCTTGTCGTAGAGCAGGCCCATCATCGAGCCTTGCTGCATCTGGCTCTGTCCCTCGCAGATCTCCTCGGGGTAGCGACTGTTCGTGACGCCCATATCGCTGGAGAAGCCCAGCTCTACGGTGAGGTCGGCGTGCTGTGCCTTGTTGCCCGAGAGTCCCAGCTGCAGGCGCCCACGTTCGTTGATGTAGTTGGCGCGTCCTGAGATGCCGTATTCGGGGTAGTTCGAGCGGCGTGCTAGCTCCTCGATCTCTGCGGGGTCGATGGCCATCATCTGTCCCATGCCCACATGGCGCAGGGGGATGCGCACGGTGCAGAAGAGGTCTTCTGGGCGGATGGGCTCGTCGGTGTCGCGGTAGGTGGGCTTATACCAGTCGGTGATGGTGTATTCGGGGTACACCAGCTCGTAGGGCGTGCCGTCGGGGAACTGAAACTGCTGGCTGTGCCAACGGCATTCCAGCTTGCCTTCGGCCGTGACGCCCATAATGCTTTGGTCGTGAAGCACGCGTCCGTAATCCTGGAAGAAGGCGCCGTTCTTGCGGGTGACATATACCAGCATCGATGAGAAGCCGTAGGCGCCGCTGCCATAGACGGGTGTGCCGTCGGGGTCGGTGCCGTTCTGCGTCCACAGACCGGGCTTCGTTCGGCCGGCATTGCGATGGCAGGAGCCGCACGAGTAGCCGGCATAGACGGGCCCCAGGCCGTTGCCCGTGTTCATAGGATTGTCATAGAGGCGGTCGCCATGCGTGAAACGCTTCTCGTTGGCAGGAATCTGTGCCACCCAGTCGGCTTCCGTGTCATAGGCGTAGCTGGAGTTCTTGAAGACCGTAGAGGTGCCTGCCGAAAGGACGAACCCCTCCGGCACCTCTATGTCGCGAACATCGTTCACCTCTATACCATCATTCTCACAGCCCCAGAGAGCCGTGAGAACAATGCACCATAGTAGTTGATACTTCATTAGTATGTGCGTGCCTTGCCGTCCTTGAACAGCAGGAACTCCAGCGTGTGGAATCCGCGTACGTTCTGCACGGCTTCTATATCTTCACTGTCTTCGTCATATTCGCCTTCCCATTTGATGAGTTCCTCGATCTTTCCGCTCTCCATCACGCCTTTGATGGCATCGACGTCCAAGGGCCAGGAGTCCATGTTGGGGTCAAGACCCAGGTCGGCAACGGGGCCGAAGAGGAAGGCCTCGCTCGTCTCCCACGGTTCACGAGCCTCTATCCACAGGTCGGCAGCATGCTTGAATGTGGCGGACGAGGGTTGGTTGGCGAGGGCTTTGATGGTCTGCTGCAGGGCTGCGGTCTTACTGACCAGATCTGCGTAGGTGGGTAGCACCACCTGGTCCACGTAGGTCCTGACAATCGCCTCCAGTTCCACATCATCGGCGTGCTGGCTGATGAACGCTGTGAGGTCTTTCTCCAGCACGTTGACCAACGCTGCGCAGGCGTCCTGAGCCACCAACACGCTGGGGTTACCGATATGGCTGCGGAAGGGAGCCGCCATTCCCTTGATGGCGCTGTAGGCAGCATCGATCTTGCCCTTGACGGAAGCATACAGGGCGGCATCCTTGGCTTTCGTGAAGGCTGCCAGCGAGTGCCCGGCTTCCTGGTTGTCGCGAGTGCCGTTGAAGGCGTTGCGGATACTGAGGATGTTATTGGAGTAGTCGTCGATAGAGTGCCAGCTGTACCAGGACTCCACGGCATACACGGCCTCCGTGTATTTGCCAGCCTCCCACAGGTCGCGAGGCTCGCCGATCTTGGCTGTTCCTACCTCGCCGGCGATGTCGATGCAGCCGTCCACAATCTGCTGAACGCAGGCAGAGGCGCTCTGGTATTCTCCGCCAAAGTTCTTGAAGGTTTCGGCGTAGGCTTCGCCGCCTTTATAGCTGACGGCCCATGCCTCGTTCAGGTCGGAGGCATCCTTGGTCAGTAGGTTGGCAACGGCTGTGGCGTACTGCGTCCAGGTGTTGATGTTCGCAGATGTCACGTCGATGTTGTTCTCCTGAATGGTCACGTCAGCCGTACCTTCGGGCAGACCGCCACCACCATTGTTCTCATTCTCTTTGTTGTCATCGCTGCACGCTGCAAAGCAAAAGCTCATGGCCAGTGCAGCCATCATTAAAACCTTTTTCATTGTACTGAATTTATATTAGTTAATTTAAGTTTCGGGAGTTCCTAACTCGCCATTTTATATTGATATAATTCGCAAATATGAGCAAGCTCGTCAGATTCATTAACCAAAGCCTCCATGACTTCTTCATCACTGGTGGAGA
>Ga0310691_10001845_pt1 | contig 30437 bp, 22 predicted proteins | sample 176DNAGHGlowgp2_FD_203887 | JGI IMG/M metagenome (GOLD analysis project Ga0310691, IMG submission 203887) | Sheep rumen microbial communities from Palmerston North, Manawatu-Wanganui, New Zealand - 1766 DNA GHGlow gp2 (v2) (version 2) | ecosystem: Host-associated > Mammals > Digestive system >... | reverse complement strand
CGGTCCTTTTCTGTATTAAGGCCCGTGGTTTCAAGGTCAAAAATCATACGAAGTATATCGTCGTAGTCATCATAACCTTTGAAAAACCTCTTTCCTGTCGAAATTAGATATTGTTCCTGTGGCGTTACGGCAAGATATTGGTTGCTATTTTTCTTGGCGATTGGCTGTTCAGTGAAAGACGCTCCCTCGGCCTTTTTCTTGGGAGGATACACGGGAACGCCGGCTTTCTTAAAGAAGTCAAGAAAATGCTGATAAGACATTGGACGCGTTGCGTAAAACATATATGTATAACCGTTTTCGGCAATTTCGGATACGGTTTCACCCTCGGCGTTCGTAGAGTCAAGTTCTTTTGACCATATTCCGTAATTGATTAGTTCGGTCCTAACTTTTTGACGGTCGCCGTTAAAGAGTTTTAAGCAAGCACTTTTCTTTGCCCATACGAACGGGTAAAACGGCTCCCTGTCGATGTGTTTTACATCAGCTTCATCACGCCAATAAACTGTAATGAAATCATCTTGATAAGAATATTCAAGATTGACTATTCCGATTTGCGGGTCGTTTCCGTTTAGAAACGAATTAATAATATCCGCATTAATTTGTTTCTTCTCAAATTTTTTTCCTGCCATAATAATATCTTTTTTCGAATCACTCGAAAGTATTTTTGGATAAATATACAAAAAAATCTTTAAAACGCAAACTATTTATAGAAAATGGAAAAAAGAATTAACATAACTGCGTCAGATATTAAAGAAATGGTTACTAAGGCCATTTCCAAGATATTATGTGAAGGAAAGAAGGCAGAAGTTCTTATTTCTCCAGAAGAAGCAGAGGCTCAGGGGTTTGCTGTACCAAAAGAACATCTTACTTGGAAGGATGGCGAATTTCAAATGCCAAAGGAAAAGAAAACGGGATATAAGGTTTTTGCCCTTATAGATGGAAAATTATACCCACCTGTTGTTGCAAATCCTGAAGGAGAACCAACGCCAACGGGCGAGTGGATACCATGCTCTGCACCGCCAATTATCGGCTATTCTGTGGCCGAACATCGCCCTAAAGTTAAGACAGGTGGTAAGGGAACAAGCAGAAATCTCGGTAATCTCGCTTTCCGTCCCGGGTGGCATCTTGGGTTGGTCCCTTATGCCCCACAGTTTTTTTACAAAAAGAACGAAAAGGAAAAACTTGTCATCGATGGACATTATGTATTCCCTAAGGAATTGGTTTTTGCAGAATGTGAATACCAAAGCGATAATGACCTTTCTGATGAAAGCTATCAAAACGGATTAACGAAAAATGGCAAATACCAACATAGCAGGGCGGGAATTCCAAGAATCCCCAAAAATGCGTTTTATCGATATAGAACAAACCCTGACCCATCATCAGCAGACTGGATTATAACAGGGGCAATTAAAGTTGGAAGAATTCTTTCTCCAGATGAGGTTAATGAAATTAATAGGGAGGCAGGACTTCCGCCGCTTTATTTCATGACGAAACGCGAGGTTATGGATTACAAGAAAAAAATGAAGGGTACCGTTTAGGCACCCTTTTTTCTTTCATTTAATTCCCATCCGTATTCCGCCAATTTTTCTTTGACACTTTCAAAACTATCCTTAAAATGTAACGCCATTCTTCCATGTTCGGGATAAACATCAAGGTTTTCAATATCAATCCACGCAAGTGCTAAAATCTTATATGTTGCGTATTCCATTGAATAGCAGGATGTTTCTTCAACTGTTTTGAGTGGCAATGTGGTTTTTACAACATAAATTGATGAGTAAGTCGATTCTTCGGGCGTTACATCGCCGTTTATTGACGGATTATCCACATCCCAAAATGGCCCCCATACGAAATCGGGCGTGTCGCTAAAGAAAAATTCATATTCATAAGTGCCGTCGGTGTTTTTAAACAACGGGCGGACATAAACCAGTACCTCGTCCATATTAAAATCCCATAGCATCAGGGTCGTCATCATCAAACCCGTTATTATTGTCCATGTTTTCGAGCAATTTGTCTATTGCACTGTCATCACCTTTTTCAACATCATGTATGTCTTCCAATTTTATTCCCACGGACTCCATTTTTTCAATCACTGACTCCATAGGTTCTCCAAAATCGAGGTGAAAAGGCTCGTCTTTATACATAAGAGTATTGTCATCTATTTCTGAAAAGAACATAGACATTATGCCATCGATACAATCTTGCATTGAAAAACAATAATTCTTCTTTGCAATAATCATCTGCCTTGGAAAGGCGGCCTGTGCCGTCTTTGAAAGTGTGTTCTTATCAGGTTGAATGTTGGGTACAATTGCCGACGGGGCTATATTAAAATATTCTCCCCACACGGTATCCGTATCGACGGTAAAGTCAAACCGATAAAGATATTTTCCGTCTAATTGTCTTCCAATTTCATCAACAAATGCTAAATAATCTGTCATTTCTCGTTCTCGTTTTCTAAAAACATTTCCACGCTTACAACATGCATCATTATATTTCGAACCATTTCATTACCGAAAACATCTTTATATTCATATTCACCTTTCGGTGGAATGGCTAAATCGTTGGGGTCCCCTTTGAATTTTAGGACAGCACATCCGCAATCGGTATCAATCGTGTAATAATCAATACCGTTAAAAGCAAGTTTTGGAATGGATTTCCACACGGTGCCCATCCATGTGACACATTGGGACGGAACTTCTTCACTTCCTTGGAACTCATTTTCGGGAAGGCAATCATGAACAACGATACGCCCACCCTCATTAAGGTGTTTCAATGAATTAATTATATCCTTGTCTACCTGTTCTTCGTTATGATACCCGTCAATAAAGATAATATCATACTTTTTATCTTCAGGCATCTGTGCAAACATTTCATCAGATGTCATACAATAAGTCAAAATATTTTCTTTAATGAAATTTTTGACATTATCGTCCATATAGGCGTTGGCATCCACACCCCAGTCGCTATAATAAGGGTCAACACTTTCTTTGTATTTGCAGTTGATTTGCAAATAGTTGTTATTTGGGTTATCAAGGCCTATTTCAAGGTAGGACTGATAATCATATTTGTCGATTAGATACTGAATAATTTCGTCATGCCACATGTTTATCCTCTTTTAAATTCTAATATTCCAATTTCCCAATATTTGTATTTTTTTTTCCTTTGGTCTTCGTAAATGACGCCCGGGCAAGGACTTGCTGCATATGCTTGATAGAATGTGTTATTACCACGCCACATGAGGCGTGAATTGGGGATATATTTGCTTACATAATATTCCCCAACAATCATCTTGCGGGTTTTAAACCACCCCTTTATTGTGTAGAACAATCTTACAAGTTTCCGGCGAAATGGCTCTTTATTTTTCATTTTCCTTTTTAATAACTTGATTTATTGAAAGTTCTTTCCTCATTACGGTGTTCCAAATTTTAACATATTGGGTACCATTAAACATCTGATAATAGATATCTACATCATGTTTTTGCCCGATTCGATAAATCCTATCTTCCATCTGTCGGTCATTTCCAGGTACAAAATCCATATTGTTAAATATCATTTTATGCGATACGGTAAGATTGAGGCCGACGCCTGCTGCAATAATGTTTCCAATGAAAACCATTATATTCGGGTTCTGTATAAAGGCATCCCTTGCGGCGTCTTTTTGTTTTGCACTCATTTTTCCGTTGTAAACCACACACTTGTCGCCATAATATTCCTTGAGGGAATTGAGTTCTTCATCATAGCATGTGGCAATAATTACCTTCTCCCCGTTCTGTATAAACGAATCGGCGAGTTTAATCGTATTCGGAACCATTTGATTTGAGCAATAACGACGATAAACCGCACCTTCGAGAAGGTCTTTGTTGATTTCCTTCGTCGGGTCAATTTCGAGTTGAGCCGCTTCGTATTCGTCCCACAGACGCTCGTATTCCATCATCTGTATAAGGTCAAAATCATAAAACACCTCGTGTACAGTCTTATTTGGAAGGCCTTCGGAAATATCTTCCTTCGTTCTGCGGAGATAAATGTGTTGAACGCGTTTCTTAAGTTCCTCAAGGTTTGTGGGGTTCTTCATGATAGTAATCATTCTCGCGTTCTCTTTGATATATTCTTTGAGCCGTTCCTTTTCCTTATCCGTGAGGTCGTACCAACTATTTTTCCCAACCCCCTTTAGGAAAAATCCCGTCCATTTTTCTTTTTCGCCTTTGGCGGGTATCTTCATGGCCCCGCAATACCGCTCCATGTAATATTTCCAATCATAGGTAATATCATTTTCAATGAGTTGCATCACATAGTAGAAATTTTCGGGACTATTTGTAATAGGGGTACCGGTTGCGAGAAAAACGCAATCGGGATTCCCTCGATTTATCAGGTCTTTTATCGTTTTATACCTTATCGAAGTATTATTTGATAGTTTATGGGCCTCGTCCACGATAATCAATGCCTTTTTATCAGCGATGAACCTCAGCATCGGGCTATTTTCGTAAGCATCTTGGATATTAGCCTTGCTTCTTGTTGCCGGTATCTTATAAAACTTGTCAAGAATATCGTAGTTGATGATAACGATGCGGTTATCTCTCCATTGTCCAGCTTTACGGCATTCATCCATCAATTCATTGTTGGTAAGGCCACTTTTTCCTTCGGCATAGCCGAGAAATTTTTCCATTTCAGCCTTCGTCTTTCCGTTGAAGGTGTCAATGATGGTGATGTCACGCTCGGGAACATACCAAAGCAATTCATCTCGCCACTGAGTTTTTAGTGATGCGGGACAAATTATAAGGATAGCGTCATAATTTCCTTCAACGGCAGCAACGCTCAACTCCGTCGTGTTATGTGTTACTATATATCGATTGCCTGTTAGATAAGTATGTTCAGAATAATCGACCATAAGACATCTTGCATCTTCGTTTCTAACATATTCAGCAGAAACAATATATTTTGAACAATACTTTAAGAAAGTTGGACTATACTTGGAAGCCTTTCTCTCCAAATGGAACGGATTTTCCTTTATTTGTATTCTTACATGGTATTCGGTATTCTTGTCTTCACGCTTATAAGAGCTGATTCGTGCAATTCCGCCAAGTGAAAAGACCAATTCTGCAACATCATCGGCAAGTTTTTTGGAATTAGTCGAATATATTATTCGGTTTTGTTTGCCAACGGTCCCGTCTGAATCCATAAGGCCCCTCAGTAATTCCGTTCGTTGTGCTATTGAACCAAGTTTATATTCTTCAGGAATAAATTTCTCGTTTCCGTGAACATTAAGCCCAAGACGTTTTATTTCGTTTATATAATCGTTCCTATATTGTCTTTCAATATGTTCTATTCTATATCTTGGACAATTCGCTGAAAAATTTGCAACCAAATGCATGCCTTCTGTTAAAAGAGATGATATTCGGTCTACGCTTTCAGTTTCATGTGCCGGTATTGATATACTAATTCCATTATTGCAAAGATTTCCATCTCCTATACACATTCCTAAAACATATGGGTGTATAAGATAATTTTTTTCATCATATTCAACTGCAGAAGAAACAGGAATTTCATATTTACTCCTTGGATTTAAACCCTTTTCTACTCGGCTTTTATCCGTATAATGTAATCCACCTTCCATCATTTGCTTCAGTGACATTACCTTCCATCCCTGTTTTCTTTTAACCATGTTTTTTGTTCGCACCTTCCATAGGTGGTCTAACCCGCATTCACAGGATGTACCATCACTAAAAAGAACCCTGTAGATAGGTTTATCCTTATGCTCGAAAATCTTTGTAATACCGTGCGGTTTCCCGTCCTCTCCAAAAACCTTATCTCCAACACGCAATTCTCCTATTTTCTTATACCCATTAGGCGTAGGAACAATTGATGATACGGGTTCCATTTTTCCAACCCCCATATCATCCGCAAGAATGCACTTCTTTCTCGATAAAAGAAACTTGACGGCTTCTTTTTGGTGCTCTTTTAATTTCCTGTTCGGGTCCTTTGACATTGAAAGTTTGTCAAATCTGTCAAAATTAACCTGATAGTTGTGATAATCTTCAATAAGAAAATTTCCGAGAATCGCCTTTTTAGGAATAAACAACTCCATTGGCTCCATATTTTGACGATATTTGATAAGGCAATGGTATGTCGTTGTTGTCTGTCCAATAAGGGTGAAGATTTTCATTTTTTGAGGAACAAATTCAATTTCATATTCCTCTTTTAATTTTTCGCCGTACCAATCACATATCTCAACGGTTTTTCCGATTGGTTTCGGGACAAAATTTTTGTTAGTTAGCACATATTCAACAGCAAAATCGTTGAGAAGAGATGTGTTTCTACATATAATAACATCTCTTTTCAACCTGAGAATATACGGATTTAAACCAGTATAATTTCTTAATTCTACTATAGCTTCATTACTGTTTTTTATACTATTGAACATTAAATAATATTGTGCTTTTATTAATATACATATTTTTTCTTTAATAAACAAGTCTATCGCGCGAGTGCGCGCGTATATTTTTATTTATATTATTATTAAGACTAGTTTTTATATATTCAAAAAGAAAAAACTATTTATAAAAAAGTATTTTAATGGTTATAACAGAAACAGATATACGGGCATTAGTTAAAGAATCGATTTCAGCGCTTTTAATGGAATTCGATATGGGCGGGGCTATAGGGCGAGCCGGGCGGATTAGCGGTGCTAATTTGGTCGACCCGAAGAAAGCGTTCGCCAATGAGATGAATATGATGTTGGAGATAAAGAAGAAGAAAGAAGAAAACCCAAAATACAGAGTAGACATTAAAAAAATTTTTGGAAATACTGAAGCTTATAGGGTTTGGCAAAACTATTACAATGCTATGACTTCAAGAAAAGGTAAGAGAGCTCTTAAGTTTTTTACATGGCTAAACTTTGTATGTTTCGGAAAATTCGGCCATAAGATAGTCGCCTATGAGGTTGACGGGAGTTATTTGTTTGGACTATGGATATTGAATCATTTTTTGGCAGTTTACTTTGCACCAGTAGGGTTCACAGGAATGGCAAAATTATTAAAAGGCATATGCCAATATAATAATATTATTTTTGCTGTGACGCAAGACCTTTCTCCAATGTTGGAAAGGCTCGGAGTACCAAAATCAAGAAAAACACACGACGCACCGTGGAGAGGAAAAATGGTAACTAAAGATATTTTCGGAACGAGCCGCATGGCCATCAAGGTTGGATATGGAATATTAGAATTTGCAACAATGAATAGATAATGGCACTTGAGTACAATAAAACAAACGGAAAGACGAAAGTCCCCGTTAAGAGAAATAACAAGTTTTTCGGGGCCGAAGACTTTGACCTTGAAGTTGGATTTGCAACTGAATACTTGGAACAGGACGCTAATCAGACGGTAATTCTTTATCAAGTCGACCTTTCAAAGACGAAGGTAAACGATATCTATAAAGAGGCGGATAAGAACGCCGTAAGGTATAAGACACCTGTAGAAATTCCTGTGATTTATGAAGTTTCAGACGCCGAGATGAAGGCTTATGATAGCAAAGGTCAAAAAGGCGTATACGCACAAGTTGGCAAACTCACATTCAGCGTTCTTCTTTCAACATTAGAAGAGTACAATTGTGATATTTCAAGGGGTGATTATATCGGCGTGCAAATAACATCCGACCATAGGGAATATTTTACGGTTACCGATGATGGTCGCGCTGGAATGACAGCCAATAAGTTTACTTTATTCGGAACAAAACCGTATGCGAGAACAATACAATGCGCAAGCGTTGATATAAACGAATTTAACGGATAATGAGCGTAGAATACAAGAATACATTAAAACTCAGAGACGGTGCCGTTGGCAACGAAAGGAGGGCTAATTTAGCGAAGGAAATCGTCAAGGATTCCACTCCGCTACCGCTTCCTGTTGGGTACAGCGATATCGACGAGGCTTTTAAAGCGTGGGTTGAAGAGGACCTTTCAGTTTCTTCTGACGGTGAAAAGGTGCCGACGGTTGCTCTCTTTTCCAATCAGCGCTTCAGTGAATACATGCAGACATGGCAGAATGTCGATAATAAGAAAAATATGGTTTTGAATTTCAAGACCGTATCAAGGGAGAACAACCCGAAAGCAGGAACGATAGTCGGAAATACAAAAAACATTCCCGGCGGACGCACCGCTCTGCTTAAGCGCGTTGAAGCCGAAGACCACGCAGGAAGAAAATATTACATTGATTACCGCATGAAACAACCGGTCGCTATTGACCTTATATACACGGTTAGTATTGTCACTAATAAGTATGAGATGCTTAATGAGTTCAATATTTTGGTGAATAGTAAGTTCAGCGCCATCAATTGTTATATAAGACCGAATGGGCACTTCATGCCAATGGAATTGAATGAAATTTCCGATGAATCGGAGTATGCTATAGATAATAGGCGCTTTTATTCGCAGTCATATAATATCAAAGTGATGGCTTATATCATTGACGAGGATGACTATATTGTTGAAGAACGCCCCGCATTGAGGTTCATGGGCATGGAGGGCGATTATACAAAAACGAGTTATACTGAGGTTGAAGACCTACCTTGCATTCCAAGTGATGATATTGAATATGAGTATGCCCCGATGATGATAACTGTCCATATCGAGCCCTGCGATTCCAAATATCGTTTTACTTTCGATAGTGATTTTGTTGGAAACGGTGTGGAATATGACAATGTACGAAACGCAAGGGTTTTCGTGAACGATGTGGAACAGGAAAGCATTGAAGGAATAAGGCTTAAGGCGGGTGATGAAGTTTTGGTGAAAGGTGTCGCAAAATATAGATATTCGGCCCCTGCTGAGATTAAAATCAAAGGATACGACCCAAATACGGCCTATGAAAAGGGCGCAGATGAAAACGAAAAAATCGTAGAATATTCATAGAACTTATAAAATTAGGGGACAATAAGTTTTTTTGGATGTTCTTCGCTATTTATAGAAAAATAATCAGAATAAAAAACATTTAAGAATATGATAAGTGATGCAAGAGGTGGGCATGTTTCACCAGGTATCTACACAGAAGAAAGAGATGTTACCTATTCAGTTAAGAGTCTTGGCATTACAAGCCTCGGATTGGTTGGTGAGACATTGTATGGCCCCGCATTTGAAAATGTAGAAGTTGAAAACTGGGGCGAGTATGTTGATTACTTCGGCGGAACTTCCACTGAAAAATTCAAAGGGACAGACCTTCCAAAGTATGAACTTCCATACATTGCAAAGAGCTACCTCGAGGAATCAAAGAGGCTCAATGTTGTTCGCGTACTTGGTCTCTCAGGTTATTATGCAGGCCCTGCTTACACAATTCAGACGGCCCAAACGGCCGCACCAGTTGTCGTATTGAGGAGCAAACTCTTCTATGGCTATGACGGCTCTTCACTTTGTGAGCCAGCTTCAGATATGCCAACACCGGCTGTTAAATCAATCGAGATTGGACAATATGAAGAACCTGAATACGACGCAGAATGTGTTCCAACAGGAAAATCAACATCCGGGCAGACTGACAATAAGAAATTCGCTATAATTGTTACCACTAACAATGTGGGCGGTTTTGGCGATGGCGAGGTTTATAAGTACAATGTTTCATTAAACCCCGCAGATAGCAACTATATCTACAAGGTTATTGGCACAAGGGCCGATGCTGGTGCTGCACCAATTTATATTGAGGCTGTTTACGAAAATTCGTTGGGCGAAAGCGCTGTTACAGGAGTTATAAGTGCAGAAACAGCTACGGTTAATGTTACTGAGTATTATAAACTTGATTCTGTTGCTTCAGGAGAAGGTGTTTATACGGGAACTTATGTTATTGACGATTATAATTCTTCAAAGTCTTATGTGAGCCTTTCAGCAAGCGAGGTTACAATCTCTGAAGAAACCGTCACAGCTAGCGCCACATCAGAATCAGACCTAAACAAGTATATTTCAGTTACTTCAAGCGAAAATGTGGCTGGATATGCAGATTTCAGGGAAATGTATCGTCCTGCACAGACTCCTTGGATTGTATCTGAGGTTTCAGCAACAAAGAAATCAGATGGAACAAGCGCGGCAACATTGACGAAACTCTTCAAGTTTGTTACCATATCAGACGGTGAGGCAGCAAACTATCAGGTTAAGGTTTCTATTCAGAACATCAAACCCGACGAGGGTACATTCGATGTAGTTGTTCGCGACTTCAACGATGATGATGCTAACCCTCTAATCCTCGAAAAATTCAGCAAGTGTACACTTGTTGAAGGTGATGCTTCATACATTGCCTATAAGATTGGTAGCCTTGATGGTGGTTACGCTGCCAAGTCAAAGTATATCTTGGTTGAAATGGCAAGCGACGACGACCTCAGCAATCACATTCCTGCAGGTTTCTTGGGTTATCCTATGCCTACCTACGGTGAAAATAGGGCAAAAGTTAAGGTTGACTATAATGTTAATTTTGATGTCACAGTGAAACCAAGAAGGCAGTATTTTGGCCTTAACAGGAATATTCTCGACGCTGATGTTCTTGCTTACAAGGGCAGGTATTTCTATGACAATTTGGGTGACGCTAACCCTGATTATATTACCAACGGTTTCCATATGGACGCTATCCTCAATAAGTTTGATTCAGCATCAACCTTTGTTGACGGCCTAAGCGGGTATGTATTCACTCCGGTAAGCGACAAGAAAGTTGGAAGCGAGACAAAGATTCCTCGTATCATCAACGGTGCCTATATGGATTATACAATCTATAGGGATGTCACGGCAAGAAAATTCACAACTTGCTTCTATGGTGGCTTCGATGGTTGGGATGTAAACCGTACAGAGCGTACGAATACCGATGAATATAAGGCTTCTCGCTACAATGTAAGCGGTTCAACCTTGTTCGGAAAAGTAACCGAAAATGGTCTCAATAAGTCTTTGAATCTTCCTTCAACTGCAATTACAACTGACTACTATGCATATCTTGCAGGTTATCGTTGCTTTGCAAATCCTGAAGACATTGACATCAACATCTTTGCAACTCCTGGTATCAACTGGAGAGACAATCAGTTGCTCACCGAAGATGTAATTGACATCATTGAAGATAGCGAAGATGGCCGCGGCGGTGACGCTCTTTATATCATGGCTTCTCCTAAGGATGCTGATGTAAATGACATCATTTACGATTTCGCTGATAGTGAGATTGACACATCATATGCAGCAACTTACTTCCCTTGGGTAATGTACTTCGATTCATCTAACAAGAAGTATATTGACCTTCCTGTAACTAAGGATGTTGTAAGGAACATGGCAGCAGTTGACAACAACTCATTCCCATGGTTTGCTCCTGCAGGTATTCAGAGGGGTCCCGTTAAGTGTGTTAAGGCTCTCAAGAAGACAACCCTTACAGACGAGGATGCACTTTATGAGGCAGGTATCAACCCTATCAAGTCATTTGCAAAAGACGGCGTTAAGGTTTGGGGTAACAAGACAACTTATTCAGTTGAAAGTCCTCTTAACCGCATCAATGTCAGAAGGCTTATGATTCGTGTCAAGAAACTTGTTTCAGAGGCTGCAAGACACCTTATCTTCGAACAGTACGATGATACTCTCGAGAAGCAGTTCAAGGGCCTTGTTGAACCAATCCTTGCAGATGTTAAGGCAAACCGCGGTATCTACGACTATCGTATTATCACAGAAATAACCGAAGAGACGAGAGACCAACACATCCTCCCTGCAAAGATTCTTATCAAGCCTACTCCTGCATTGGAATACATCAGCATTAGCTTTGTTGTATATCCTGAGAGTGTATCTTTTGAAGAGAATTAATTTGTTTATCATAAGAAAAAAGTCTGCAAAGAAATTTGCAGATTTTTTTTTGTATCTACACGCGGGACAACTATTTATCATAAAACTAAAGACAATGAAAAAACTATTCAGAAACCTACTTGTAGCCCTATCGGTAGCCGCACTTATCAGCGGCTGTTTTGGCCCGTGCGTTAAGACCATTACACCAACAGAGCCCATACTCGGAGGACCGATTATGAAGACTTCGTACACTATGATGGCGACAAGTTATCAAGTGGATTCGATTTGTGCGGCGGATACTCTTCCGTCATTGGATAAATGGAACGGCACATCTTTCAATGACTATGAAACGAACGAGGTAGTCATTAAGAGACTGTATATCAAGCGTAGTGGAAATGCTGAAATTATGTATACCGTTACCGGTCAAAACGAACCATTTGCGGTTTCAGTAAGAATAACCAAATAATTTTTGATACAGCATGAAAAATTTGAAGTTTGGATTTATTCCGTCTCAGATGGATGGTACCGAAATAATATTCGGCGCCCCCGAAAAGATAAATCTTCCATCGTCGTATACTTATCGTCCGTATCTTCCCACGGTAATTAATCAAGGAACGCTGTCGATTTGCGTTCCCTGCTCACTTTCGGCAAATTTAAATTGGCGTGAAAATCTGAAAGACGGCAAACCAAAGGACAACAGAGTGGCGTTGATGGATATTTATAAAAGCAAAACAAACGACGGAGAGGGCATGACATTTAAGTGTGCGCTCCATTTTCTCCGCCATGAGGGCGTAAGGTCCAATGCGGGTTTGATAAAAATAAATCATTATGGACGCATTATGAATTTCATGAGTCTGAAATATGCACTTCTCATGAACGGTCCGTGTGTCGGAGCGCTTCCTGTATATTCCGATGAATGTGATTTTTGGAACAAGAAGCCTGGACAGTATCTTCAAGGATATCACGCAATATCAATCGTTGGGTATGATGAAGATGGCTTTATAATTAGAAACTCATGGGGTACGGAGTTTTGTGATGATGGATATACAAAATTGGATTTGGAGGATTTTTCTAAATTGCTTGAAGTGTGGACAATAATTGATTAAAATGACGGCGGTTCCGAAATGGACCGCCGCTATTGTTTTTAGGAAATATTTTATGTATATTAGCAAAAAGTAAAAATTATTGTTTATGGGTAAAAAAATTTTAGTGACAGGTGGATACGGGCAGTTAGGCAATTGTATTCATGATTTAGCCACAGAAGAAGATGATATAACATATTTTTCTCATCACGAGTTAGATGTTACCAATAAAGACGATGTGTATCGCAAGATTATTGAGTATCGTCCGGATGTGGTTGTCAACTGCGCAGCGTATGTGAATATCTACGAAGCCGAGAGGAATATTGTTGAGTCGTATGATGTAAACTGCCTCGGCGTAATGTACCTTGCACAGGCATGTAAGACTGCTGGCGCAAAATTGATTCATATATCCACCGACTATGTGTTTGATGGCGAAAATAACAGACCGTATAAGGAAACGGATGTTTGCCGTCCGTTAAATTTTTATGGGGTTACAAAATACCTTGGCGAGATAACATCGTCTGAAGAAAATCCTGAAACGATTGTAATTCGCACATCTTGGCTTTATTCGTGGTACGGAAACAATTTCTTCACTAAAGTATTGACTAAGTTAGATAAAGGAGAAAAATTTGATGTGGTTTATGATGTCATAGGGAGCCCGACATACGCAATGGACCTTGCAGATTTTATTCTGCACATAATTCGCACCGAAAAATACAAAGACATGACGGGTGTGTATCATTATTCCAACAACGGCGCCGTTTCAAGATATGATTTTGCGGTGGAGATTGAAAAAGTTTATCGCGGAAAGCACGAACTCATTCAACCCTGCTTAAGTACATCAATTGTTGATACGGTGAACCGTCCGATATATGCGGTATTAGATAAAACAAAAGTTGAGAGTATACTCGACGAGCATATTCCAAATTGGACAAATGCTTTAAGAAGGTGTATGTATCAATTTTCAGTAGACGAAAAAAAGCAGTGAGAAATCACTGCTTTTTCCATTCATATTTGTCGATTAGTAGCAGAGGATGCAATAATCAGGACGAAGGGTTGCTGTGATGGTTGCAAGGTCATCTTGTGAGTATGCAAGGTCCCCAAATTCAACATTCGTGAGGAAGCATCCCTTAAGTATCCATTTTTGGACCACTGCTCCTGTTGGGTCGAGCATTTCGAGTTCGACATCACGCTTATATCCTGCTGCATATCCCTGTCTTCCCGTTACAGTTTCTGAGCCAAGGCGAACCCACTCCATCAAGGCCTGTGATGTTGAAGGTCCAATAGGGTCACGGAATGTCAACTGCATTTCCTGCCAGGTATATCTACCGAGCACCCAAGTTGATGTGTTCAGGAACTGAATTTCGGTAGCGTTCTGATTGATTGCAGGACGCTTACCTGACTCAATAGTCCATTCTTGTATTCCGAGGTCTGCAGGAAAACGGAATATAAATCTATTTTTCCTTAGCGGCTCATAAACAGCCGGCATTTTATTAAGTAAATCGCTCATTATAAGTTTCTTGTATTAATACATGTTATTTTTCAGATTCAATAATAAATAGTGTTGTTTTGATTTTTACATCATACTTCCGCCCTGAGGCTGTTGCTGTTTCTGTGCAGGGTTACTGAAGGCGGTCTGTTGTTCTGGCTTCTTATCGCAAATCTGCCAAATCTTTTTGAGGAGTTGATAACGCTCATCATCGGGGTTGTCAGCCAACTGAGCCATTCCCTTAAGTGATTTTTTACGAATATCGTCAACGAAAGCCATGACATCCATACCGCTATCTCCGTGATGCTCGAGCGGTTTTTCGTTTCCCACTTCCGGAGCGGGTTCATCGTGCATCATCTCCATATCGTCATTTCCTTCAAAATTAATAGCCTCGCTTATTGTCTTTGGCATCTTAGAAGAAATATCGCGAAGATGATTGATGTTTTCTTTCAAAGTATTTTTTTCCATAACAAATTGCAATTTTCATTTATAAATAGTTGCAAGCGTAAAATATTATTGACTAATGCCCGTTGCAGGGGTATCTTTTTATAAAAATAAAATTCAAATAGTTATATATATGACCGAGAAAAGCGAAAATGCTTTAAAAGAGCAAACGGAAGTAATGTATGATAACACCATTGCAGAAATGGAGAAGAGGGGCGCATCACAGCAAGATATAGAAATCGTAAAGCAAGCAAAGGAGCAGACAATGGCATCATATGACGAAGATAATAATGTCATACCATTTAACGCTATTTCAGCAAAAACCGCCCCGATACTTACACCACCTCGTTATGGAACATTGTATGATATTTTCAACAGCAAAGAGAATATTGAGCCACTTCGCAATAATTTATTTATCGTACATATTGGCGAAATGCCGATTTATGTATGTAAATCGGTCTATTATAACAGCAAGAGGAAAGAAATCAATCTCACGGCAATTGAATGCCGAGAATTTTCATCCAATGATTACTTTGAACAAAACAAAAAATTCAAAGAACTCCGTATTGAATATCTTGATGCCACCGGAAAGACGGTTAAAAACGAAATTTTTAGTAAAATCAAGGTAAAAACAGTCCAAGCAGGATGTTTATCTTATGAAGATAATGGCAGACCAATCGAGATATATATAACATTAACATATAAAAATAAAAATGTGTCCACAGCCGACTAAAAAAAGCGGAACTTTCCAAAAACCGAGGTCAAAGACCGTTAAAAAGAAGCGAAAGCCCACTGTTAGCGAGATAATAAAGAAAAATATCGAGCGTAGCAAGCGCCCCCATCCAAAATATGGAACTTCCAAGTTAGAAAAAATATTTGAAGAACAAATTTTAAAGAAATTAGGCGTAAAATATCAGGCACAATACTACGCATCAGACATAAAACGGTATTATGATTTTTATTTGCCCGAATATAACGCCCTGTTGGAGGTCGATGGTGACTATTATCATAGTTTTGGTAAAGTTTACGAAGAAATGAGTCCAATGCAGAAGCGGAATCACCGCGTCGACGAAATTAAAAATGAATGGGCCGCTCTTCATGGCATACCGCTGATAAGAATATGGGAGCATGATATTAGACAGAACCCGGGCAAGGTTATTGAATTTTTAAAAGAACGGTTTAGTATATTAAACGAAAAGCAGATTATAAAAGAAAATAAGAAAAAGAGACATTAGACATGGCTATTACACCTGAAGAAGAAAAAATTTTCATAGAAAAAAGTCTTAAGCAACTAAAGGTTTCTTATGACATGTATGAAGAAACCAAAAGACAGACCGAACGCAAGATGAAGGCCAAACTTAATCCCGATGGGACAAGAAAATATACGCAGGCAGACATCGACAAGGAAATCAACACCATTGAGGTTGCGCAAAATGATGTTGTTGAGCAATATGTTGGCTATGGTGGAAAGGAAGAGGATATCAGGAAAAAGACGAGACGAAAGTCGCATGTGGCGGCCGTTGATGATATCTCTAAGGTTGCAAATGAAATAGCACAGACTGATGCGGCAAATCGGCAGGCAATAAATGCGGCCCGCAACGAAACCGAAACACATCTCGAACAGGAATATGTTCCGAAGAGAAGCACATTTGACGCAGGCGCCACCTTTGATGTGGTCAACCTTCCTTCAAAAGGTGAGGCATATAAGGATAAAATCAAGAAAGTTTCTGTTTCATATCTTACGGCATATGATGAGAACATGATTGTTTCTCCGCAGTTGTATAAGGACAACCTTATTCTTGATTATATCCTGAACGAAAAACTCCTCAGCAAGGAAATTGACCCTATGGACCTCCTCGAGGGTGACAGGGACGCTATTATTCTTTTCCTCCGAATGAATGGTTACGGAAATGATTACCCGATTACAGCAACCGACGACATAACGGGAAAAGAATTTTCAACAAATGTGGACCTTTCTAAGTTGAAATTTAAGGATTTTAATCTCACGGGCGATTCGAACGGATGGTTCCCTTATGTTCTTCCGGAAAGCGGTATTGAAATCAAGTTCCGTTTCCCGACACACAGGGATACCCTTATCCTCGACAGAATGAGGATAGCAGAAGACGCCAAGTTGAGGAAAGAATCTATCGAGAATTATGTAAAATCTCTTGACGCATTCGTTGAGGCTGACAAAACGCTGAAAAGCGACGAAAAGACCGAAGTTCGTCAGGCAATCAGGCGCATTGAAATGTGGGCCGACAACATGGATGACGATGACATTAAGTTCAATAAGTCGTTGACCAATAGGCTTAATCTTCTTATTATGGCCGTTGACGGAATAACAGACAGGGAGTATATCAGCAACTTTATCAGGACAATGAGGGTAAAAGATTCTTCATCTTTAAGAAAGTACATTTCAGAAAACGAACCCGGAATAGATTATAATATCACCATCGAGCGTCCGGCGAGTCTCGGAGGTGGCTCTTTCGAGACCTTTCTGCAACTTGACCAATTTCTATTTCTCAATATCCCCGACTGAGTATTATCATAATCTATTGGATGAGGAATACGGGTGCTTCAAATACATTGGCATGTCGTGGGATATGATACAGCGCCTTCCTATTCAAGAACGGAGGATGATGATACAACGGTATAACGCTGATTCCGATGAAATAGACAGGAGATATTCTGAAAATAACAGTTCAGATACGAGGCGATACGAAGGCGAACAAATTAATGATTTCGCAAGGCTCGAACAAAGCAATCAAAAAGGTGGATAATATCCGCCTTTTTCTTTTTTAAAGAAAATGATGCTCACCTATTTATATTTGAAGTATTAGATTAAAATGGCAAGTAGCAGTAGCGGTACAATAAGTGTCGATGACCTTAAAAAAATTTTAAAGGACGATTACGGAAGACAAACCCTCGACACGGCATATTTTGGCGAAAATAGCCCTATAAAATCATATGCGGTCATGTTCGATGAACTGGCTGCAAAAATTGATGTTGCCCTTAAAAAATATGAAGAGCATTTTAAGCGAATTGATAGTCAGGTTACTGGCCTAACACAACATTGGATGAAGGTAGATGCCGCGGCATCGCAGTACGCTAAAACTATTGGCGCTACAGAAGAGGGCCTTAAGCGAGTTAGACACGAAGCCTTGAAGCAAGGCGCTTGGAATTACATCGGTCTGAACTACAACATGAGTACGGAAGAGCTTGTAAAGGCTCAGACGAATTACATGAAGGGCATTGGCCGAAATGTAAAACTTAACAACAACGACCTCGAATCCGTGGCAGCTATGACGAGCGTCTACGGAGAGCAAGCCAATGAATTGTTGTCGGCGTTCGATAAAATGGGCGTGATGGTAGACGGTACGGCGAAACACACTGGACGGATGTTTGCCGAAGCCGCCAAATCAGGAATTTCCCTTGAGAGGTATGCAAACAACATAAAGGAAGGTTTATCCATTGCCAATCGGTTCAATTTCAGTAACGGACTAAAGGGCATGGAGGCCATGGCTAAACGTGCCGCTTCAATCCGCATGGACATGCAGCAAGTTGAACAGTTTGCAGGTAATTTCAGTACGATAGAAAATGCTATTTCCAATAGTGCTAAATTGCAGGTTCTTGGCGGTAACTTCGCATTGGGTTCTGATGCACTTGGTCTTCTCAATGATTCACTTAACGACTTGGAAAGCTTACAGCAGCGAATGGAAAACTTCACTAAGGGTATTGGTGTGTTTAACAAAGCCACGGGCGAAGTTGATATTAGTAGTTTCAATAAGTTAAGGCTGCAGGAATTTGCAAAGATAACTGGACAGGACTTTGGTAAAGTTATGGAGGTTGCCCGTAGGCAGGCAATGAGGGGCGAGATTGATACACAACTCAGAAATACTGCCAACTACGCAAGTCTCAGCGATGACTTTAAGGAGTTAATCATGAACACTGCGACTTTCGAGAATGGAAAAGCAGGCGTTACGGTTAATGGAAAATTCAAGGAATTGACCGACATAACTGAAAAAGACCAAAAAATATTAATAGCCGAATCAAGGACACAGACTGAAGACATAAAATCAATAGCAAAGGATGTCCGTAGTCTATTAGAACTTAGGGAAGGTTTCAAAAAGCAAGACGAAAATGTTCAAGGATGGGCGTCCGGATTTATTGCATCACCATTGAAAGGTTTGACTAAACTCGTTAGCGGAATGGGTGGCCTTGTTAGTGGATTTATGGTTTTGAAATTTGTTCCCAAGGTTCTTTCGTCACTTTTAAAGATAATCTCAAGTACTCTTGGCACCGTAAATGTCACCACAGGTTTTAATCTTGTTAAATCGCTTATAGGCCCATTTACCAAAAATGGATGGGCTATGGCGATGTTTAAAGCCGAACAACGAATATTAGCAGAGAGCGTAAAGTCAGCCTTGGGGGCGAGTCCACAATCAATTTCGCGCAGAACAGGGAAGGTAAGCGACAGCGCCCAAAGCATCTTTAAAAAATTCTCAGATGGTGGTGGTAAGCGTATATTCAGAAGAAGCGTTCCGAGGGGCGGAAAACAAATCATTAACGCCGCAGGAAAAGAATATACGCAGGTCGGAACGAGAATATTCAACTCAGCGGGAAAGGAAGTCGTAGGTGCAGCAAAAACAAACGCCTTGAGAGGAGCCACCGACTTAGGAAAAGCAAGTATTGGTAGGAGGGGCGTTGGCCGCATATTCAAGAGGGCAGCAATCAAAACCCTTGGAAAGAAGGGAGCTACGCTTGCAGCGAAGGGTGCAATTCCTGTTATAGGAAGTTTAGTATCTGCGGGTTTTGAAGCGTACGAAAACAGGGATAAATTCAAGGATAAGGCCACTCGCGGAAGCGCAATCGGTAAAACTGCAGGTGCAGGTGTTGGTGCTGCCGTTGGCGCAGCATTGGGCTCTTTCGCAGGTCCTATCGGAACCATAGTTGGTGGCGTGGCGGGTGAATTCTTGGGTAAACACATCGGAGGATTCATAGGCGGAATACAGGATAAGCGCATTACAAGAAACCGTGAAGTGGTTGACAGTCAACTTTCAAAGCGTGGCGTTACACGAAAAGGTGACTATAATGTCTCGACCCTTAAGGGAATTGATAAGGCCCTTCAAAGCGGAGAAATGTCAGACAGACTAAGGAGGAGGCTCCTTAAACAGGGTGATGCTGACATTGTGAAACAAATCGAAACCGTTAAGGCACAAAAGAAGGAAGCAAAAGAAGATGCAAAGGACAGAAGGGTTGAAAGGTTTAATAAATTGCGTGGCAAGGATGGGAAGAAGGACATTAAGACCGCTTATTTCAATGTCGGGCAGGGTGTATTTTCAGGTGTTGAAATTAAGCCGGATAAGGCGGGGCCCAAATCTCCGCGTTTTGCCCCTGTTGGCCCATCAGTTAAGGGTACAATCGAAACAGGAAAGCCCTTCAATACATTGTTTGGCAATAGAAAGAAAGTAAGCGAGGAAGATGTTAATGGAAGACGGAATGAAAATAAGAACAACTCGTTCAACTTCACCATAAACGGCTCGATTGACCTCAAGACCTCCAACGGAGACAAGTTTGATATACTTAACGAGATAAGGAAAGACCCTATCTTAGCCAATAATCTTGCAAAGATATTAATGAAACATATGGACGAGATGACCCATGGAGGCTATGTTCCCGATAGGAAATAAGTTCATTGATAATATAACGCAAATTCAATATATTAAATAAAGTATGTTTGATAAAGAATATAATAGTGTAATAAACTCCGCCACAATAGGAAATGGCGGGGCTTATAACCTTATGAACCTTCTTGGATATTTCCACCTCAATGGCGGAATAAAGCGTTATACGCTGCAGAGGGGTTACTTTTTGAATAATATATCAAACAACTTTTCCGAAGGGACGATAGGCCGTTACGATTACGGCGGAAGCAATGACTTCACTCAGACCGACGGAAAGAAACTTGACGGCAACGACCTTGTGCCCGCAGAATTAACACAAGATAGGGTTGGAGATTTCTACACGACACAGGTTCGCCCGAGAAACAATGAAAAGAAGTTCATGACAATTGAAACCTTTTCATTACTTGGTGAGAAGTTGAGAGAAAGAGCCCTTAACGCCAATTTTTACACTAATGGGACTTCGTTCCGCGAGAAATATAAAGATGTTTCGGGGGCAGACAAGAAATTTGTTGCAAGCGGCGTCACCATGGAGGAGATAGGGTCAGATGCTGACATCCTATATGGTAATTATGGCTTTTTACCCAAAAGTGGCCTTACGGAACAAGTTGCTAAAATTGAAGAAATGATAGAGGCCAAACGCCTCGACAAAGCCGAACAAGATGGGAATTATGCCTATTATAATGCAAAGCCCTCACAGGCAATGCACGAAGGTGATTATACGGAACTTAAACGAGCACATGATGTGTTTTCTCCACAAGTTTCGTTGTTTGGCACCGTAGAAATTTCGATGGCCAAACATGATATACTTGACTTCGGAAATCAGGTGCGTACAAGATACAATGAATCTTTTTGGATACATCACCCTAATAGTTTAATTAAAGAAAAAATTGGAAATGCCGGTACTACCACAAATAGAGATATCAGGGATTTGGCTGCTATCGGTTCCGATTTCAATGATGCCATTTTATTAGACCAAGGCAGCCACGCTGAATTATTGAAAGAGTTAAGCGCGGGACTTTATTATTATACTCCTAAAATTCATGGGAACAACTTTGGCCGAAATACCCTTATGTCCTACAATACATGGACCAAGGATAATCAATATGGAATAGTATATAGAGCCTACGACGATTATAAGGTACCAGAATCGTTCGATAACCAAAGGCCGTCTCATTCAGGTGGAACCCTGGACGAAAGATTTAAAACCTATCTTCGCGAAAGGACTCAGGGTACTAATGGGGCAGTGTATACTTATTACCATGAGGTAGATATGGGTAGCATTCCCGAATCCATTGAAGCACAGTCAACGATGGACGGATTTGTGGCATCGTTGATTAATGATAGCAACGGTAAGAGCAACAAGCGACTCACGGCAAAAACCGACGAGTATTTCAGACAAGGCAGGATTAATTCTCTTATTAACCGTTTCCACACAAAGGGCTTTAATGGTAAAGATGACCTTATAACAGCCGCCCACCCCACATTCGGGTTGTCCCGCGGTAGGAATCTATTAAGAAAGGAGTTTGAAAATGAAACAAGCGGCGACAAGAGTACGGGCTTTGATAACCCATACTGCCGCGTATGGACCGCCCATCACCAATACTCAAAGTTAAAAGACCGTATCAGACCTTTTATGGATGGAGAAAATCCTGTAAGTTTGGTAGATTTCCATTCAAAACTTGACGGACTGAGGCCCGACCCTACCCTTTTCGGTTATTCGGTACTACAAGATAATGGCTTTGTAAAGATAACTCCGCATAAAAAAGATGGGAAACTTGATGAAGGCTCCAATGAATTGAAACGATATATGTTCTCCATTGAGAATCTTGCATGGAAGGGATTTGCAAAGGATAAATGGCTATCCAAAGAACAGATAGGCCCGAACGGCGGTAGGATTATGTGGTTTCCTCCGTATAACCTTAAATTCACGGAAAATATCAATACCACATGGAAAGACAATGATTTCATTGGCCGTGGAGAAAAGATATACACTTATGTCAACACTGAACGAGGCGGAACCCTTAATTTTACAATGCTTATTGACCACCCATCAATAATCAATAAAATGGAGGTGGGCAAAGATAAGGACGAAGCCGAGCGTGATTTGTTGAGGTTCTTTGCCGGATGCGGAGAACTCGAATTAAAAACAGAACCAACCGCCACGGAGGAAGAAGTTCAAAAAGAGGTAGAAAAAGATAACAACACTCCGTCCCTTGACTCTACCGAACAGTATGAAGAGGTTCAATTTGTGGTCTTTTTCCCCAATAATTTCTCAGGTGTTGATTATAAGAGGAAAAACGATATTGAAGATATAGTAGCCAAGATAGATGCATATGAGATGACCAAGAGCGGCGCTGCACCGTTTACCGAGATGGATTCGAAATACAGCAGGCAAATACTTGAAGAAGGTAACTACGACAATGAATCAGAATATGCGTTAAACACTATGGAAGGCGTTACGGAAAGAAGGTCCCGTATAAAAGAGTTATTGGAAACTCATGAAGATGTCAAATCTTATGAAGAGTTTAAAAACCTTAAAAATTATTTCACTACTGATAACATAAACAAGATTTTCGGCCTTGATGCGTCGAATTTCGAAATAGATAAGATAATATGTGAAGGTTTTGCATCTGACCATGGGTATAAAGATTTTAATATGGCTCTTGCTGAAAATAGACAAAATACTATCAAAGCTCTTGCTAAATATTTTTATTCTGGATTAGATGAAAGTAAGTTTGAAATAGGTAGGCTTGCTGAAATACAAGTGAAAGAGGGACTCACAAATGAAACTGATATTAACGAATTAGACGCAAAGATAGCGCGTTCGGCAGCCATCAGATTTTGCCTTAAACTCAAAATTGATGCCAAACCCGTGCAGGAGGTAGAAGAGGGAATGATATCGGAAAAAATTGTTCAGCCGGCATATGGAACGAACGATGCAATGTTGGTAGGGCCTCGCCTTCCTGATGGTACTTTTTATTCAGACGGTAGAGAAGTGGGTGACATTCCGGTCACAATCAATGGAAACGGCAATGAAATGTATTTCAAGGCAAATGGCGATGAGGAATACACTTATCAGAATGAATTTTTGTATTTCGAACATTTGGAGACAGAAAACCCAATGGTCCATAAAAACATAATTGATAAGATTAGGTTCTTTGAACCGGCATTCCATTCGATAACACCCGAAGGGTTCAATTCCCGCCTTAACTTCCTTCAGCAATGCACGAGGCAGGGCCCTACAGTAGGGTCACACGCCGGAAGGTATTCCAATAACGAGGATGACAACATAAGGAAAGCGGCAGGAAACCTTGCTTTTGGTATGGCACCGTATTGCATATTAAGAATAGGCGACTTCTACTATTCAAAAATATGCATAACATCGATATCAATTGATTATGATACTGGTGGCGGCGTTCAGTGGGACCTTAATCCCGAAGGTGTCGGCGTACAGCCTATGATGGCTAATATAAGTGTTAATTTCAATTTTATTGGCGGACAGAATATTGATGGGCCGGTTGCGGAACTTCAAAACGCGATAACAGCCAATTATTATGCGAACAGTTCGTTGTATACAAATAATATGAATAATATTAACGGGATATAATGCCTAATAACGATTACGACAGATATTCAAAGTTCAGGACCGATAACTCTATAGAGATGGTGCCGTTCATTGACATTCCCAAACAGGCAGAGGATTTGTATGTAGAATACCACCGCGGGGAGACGAGAATGGACCTTCTCTCAAATGAATATTACGGAACTCCCAACTATGGTTGGCTTATATTACAGGCAAACCCCGAATATGGGTCAATGGAATTTGCTATTCCCGATAGGTCTATTTTAAGAATTCCATTTCCGCTTGATGCGGCGATAGTCGCTTATAAGGAAGGAATTGATGGTTATAACAAGAAATATAAATAAGATATGCCACTTAACGCAGCTGATATAAACGGCAGGGTTAGATATGTTGAGCCAACAAATGTTCTCCGCTCACAATACGATACCGAGCCAAACGCAATAGTAGTTTCTAATGAGTTAGTTTTGAATCCACTTGAGGACTATTGTATAGCAGTAGACCTCGAGGTTTTCATACCTAATAGAAAGTCGTGTGGTTTTGGCGATGAAACGGGCGAGATAGGTACATTGCACTATTCGTCAACGAATGGTACCATTTCATTCATGCATGGCACAAACGGAACCCTCACAACTAATTTTACCGATATCAGTTCCCTCAACCCGTCAATGTCTACAGCCGAATGTTTCGGAATTGAATCCATTGATGTGTCATTTGATGATTGGGTGTACCCACAAGTAACAATAAAATTTGTTGATGTGAGAGGCGCAAGCGTGATGATGCCCGAAGAGGATGTGTATCAGAATGGTGGCGAAGGGTTCGGTTCTATATATAGGGCACTCTTTTCCGTGCCATACCCGATGTTTAAATTAAAACTTAAGGGATTTTATGGCAAGGGCGCGACTTTTTACCTTTGTCCGCAGGATACGAACATCGAATTGGATTCTTCGAGTGGTAATTTCGGTATTACTGTAAAATTTGTCGGATACAGATTCAGAATATATGCCGACCTTCCAATGTCATATATATGCATCGCCCCATACCTCAATCATGGTTCCGAATATTGGAACGAACAGGTGACCAATGGCCGTTTTGTGTTTAAGAACAGGAACGGAACGGTGTCGGATATGATTAAGTTTCCGGAGTTTAGGCGCAAGGTAGCCGAAGCTGCTTTAAGTCAGCCACAAATCAGTGCTGCCGCCCGTGGCGAACAGTACACTAAGTGTAAAGATAACCAAATAGCCGAGTTAAACGAACTTCGTCAAAATTGTCCAATTAACGGTTGGGCTGACGAAGGGAAATATTTCTATTATATTACTGATTCCAAGGTAAAAGAAATCGGTAAAAGTATCGATTTGTATATGGAATCCGTGACGAAGTATGATGAGACATATAAAACACATTATGCACCGAAATTCAGTAGTCTTTCCGTATACGGTACAAAAGATAAGGGCTACGAAAACATCATCGAAGTAAAATACGAACGAGATAGGGCATCAGGACTCTTCAATATTGGACAATATGCGGAGAATAAAAATTCCAACGGCAGCAGAATAAAGCTTTTGCCGTCAACAATTACCGAGTTACAGCGTAAAGGCGCCGAAATGCCACAAAAAGAGAATGAATTCAGGGTACTGTTCTTTTACACATCATTTTCCGATGTAAAGGGCTTTCTTAATGTGGAAATTCCGAATGCCATCAAGATGTTGGAACGGGAAAAAGAAGAATTGAAAACCGAATATGCCGAAAGGTCGAAGGCTATGTTGGAAGATGCTCTCGGATTCAGCCCATCCATAGAAAATATCTATAATTTGGCGTTTGCCCATATGGAAACATTCATGTATTGTTTTTATGAATATATGAAATCCATAAAGGATAAGATGGAAGATACAGGGGACAATACGAGAAAGGTCATTATGTACGATACTGACACCGATGTTGACCCCAAAGAACTTGTCCTTCCGCCGTTTCCTGCATTTTATGGAGATAAAACGGGACGCACAGATACACAGTCAGCAAAAACATTGATATGGCCGGAAGACATTCCTGGCGACATGGGTAAAAGTTTAGATGAAGTATCGCTTGTTAAGGACATATTGACCGCATCAAAGATATATGCGAAGAAACAAAGCGAAGCAGACGAGAGAATAGAGGCATTACGCCGCGCATCGAGTGCAACGACTATCTCGTCAGCAGATGAGAAAGGAAAAATATTAGAAAATGCCCCATCAATTGATATTGATGAGTTTATTCCCGTCACGACATATGATTTTGTTAATAAGGATAGAATGAAAAATCCTTATGCCTTTGTTTCAACATCCAATTATGACAAAAAGGGGTTAGGCCGCGCTGTGTTTACGGCTTTTGCTGTCAGGGCAATGTACTATATGTCAACTAATGTGGAAGACAAAAACATGTCTGAAGCCTTCGGCGATATTGAGGCCGTGAATTTTGCGAAAGCCGTCGGTGAAAATTATACCAACGAAGTCTTCAAGTCCTTTATTACCGATTATTCGGATGGACATAGTGCGGATGCTATATTTAATGAAACCATTGATGCCTCGATTAGATTTAATGACGGAAATAGAAGACTCTTTGAAAAGGTTGGCAACAAATACGGATATGTTTTTACAACAAATTCAGATAAAACTGGTGATGTTTATTTTCCGATAGGGCTACCAAATCTTTCAGAGATACAACAAGCCATCACTTCGGCAAGTTATAAGAATAGTAAATATTTTATTCCTGAAGTTGAGACGGCTGCAACATTAAATCCGACATTTACTTTCTTTGAAACAAGGGATTATGTTAGCAGCATCTACGAGAATATATATAAAATGGCCGATAGCATGAGCGAGGCTGAAGAAAAGATATATCGCCTTAAAAACAATAAGATTATCGACCATTATGCAAAAAACATTGACGCTTATTTCGATAAAGAGGATGCGTCGATAGTTGATGGTATTGTATATGTTACAGGTACCGGTAAAAAAGCAAGCAATCTCCCCGATATATTAGCAAATGGTTCTGAAACGGCACTTATGGATGAACTTACGGTATGTTTTCCAACTGCAGTTAGCGAAGACCACCGAAAATCACTTTTCGGACATGAGATGTATAAGAAACAGACATCTACCACAGCAAGGGCATATCTATATCTATCATCAATACAGATAAGCAGGCCGAGGGATAAGAAAAGCGAAACGCAGGTATGTGGATTACCAACTGTTGTTAAAAATGGCCTTGAGTTAAAGTCCATTTTATTAAGGGAAGGTTCATTTTATTGGAGGGCTGATGCTATGATAGCCTCGGGCGAGGACCCGATAGTACATGATGGTTTCAAAATGCCAACTTCTGCTGAAACATACATGGTGAAGACAAAGAAAAATTCATCATTGGAAACTTTTAGCCCGATAGAAAATGGCGGTGAAGATAAAGCGTATGTTCCATGGGCAGAACCAAGCGGAAACACACCGTCAAGAAGAGCTGCATTAAAAGAAATGTTTTTAGCGTGGGCTGCTGAGGATTTTGCTAATGTGGAAGGGCTTCTTACCAATGGGAAATTCTATATAGCGCCGACCGAGAAGCAAAAGAAAAACGAAGATAGTTACACAAAGTACGAAAACGGTTTCAATTATGAACTCGTTAATACCGATGATGAGGCATATCAACTCCAACAGTTTTTTAATGGTACTTATTTCAAGGTAGGTACCGTCTTAGACTATTATGCAGGCAGGCAGTTTAATGAAAATAAGTTCCTAATAGGCGAAGAAACCCTCAAGGCTTCATTTAAGGCTTTTATGAACGGCCTGAACAGGATATATAAGAAAGATGTTAATGACGGGTTCAGAAATGCTGAAATAAAAAGAAGCCAGATGGTGGCAACAGACCCGTTTAATAACACCGATTTGCGCCTTTCTACATACCAAACCCTTAAGACGCTGTATGATAAGTGGTTATGCTCACCATTTGCAGGACAAAGCACATGGAAACTTGGAGACCCTCGAAGCGATTTTTCAAGTTTTATGTTTATAGATTCATTTTATAGGCATATAGGATTGGATTTGTTTATAAATGCATCGAAGGTGGGTGAATGGCTCGACTCTTGTTTGCCATCACAAGGCATTGATGCTCGCGGGTCAATAATGGCTTATAACGGAAAATCAGTTTATGATTTCCTTTATGAAACTGCAGTTCATGTCGGTGGCATGTTGTACGCATTCCCGCAGAGAATCGGCGAATATACTGATGATTACATCGCAAGCATGTTTGTTCCTATGCCGTTCAATAGCGATTGGGAAACAGATTCATCGTCATTCGTTTTTATATACAACTATCGTCAATCGGAACATATGGGAACAGACCAATATCAGGATGATGGTTTTCAACTTAATACTGAGCAGGCGACCGAAATTCTTGGCGGAAACGGGTATATGATTCCCGCTTTTGGCGTGTCGTATGGTAAGCAGAATCAGGCGTTCTTCAAGAACATAAGTCTTAATACCACAGAGCACAGCGTTACCGAAGCGTCCTTGAATGCTACTTTGGCTATCGCATCCAGAGGGTCTGCAGGGGCCCGAGAGTCATCACTTTTCGGGCAGGACCTTTATAGAGTTAAGACCTCATATTCATATACATGCGAGTTTGACATGATGGGATGTGTTCAGATAATGCCGCTCATGTATTTCCAATTGAACAATGTTCCATTTTGGAGAGGCGCTTATATTGTTACGAAGGTATCCCATCAAATTTCACAGGGAGACATGGTAACCCATGTTGCCGGCGTAAGGATTAACAAAAACGCTCTCCCGATGACAGATGGTTCATTAATACCTTCAAGGGAAATTGGAGATTTCGAGAACATACAATTAGGCGTGAGTTCGGTGGAGTCTAATGGTAACAGAACATATTCTCCGGGTTTTGATGATAAAGAGGACCCGAATGTGGATTTAGGTACAAGCGACCCGATTTATTTCAATGAAGCCAATGTCACTACCGAGAAACCGATAATATGTATATGGCCAGCACACGGACCGGACACGGTAAAGAGTTGTGAATGGTATTGGAGTAGCAAATTAATTGACGAGTATATCATCCCGTTATTAAAGGCGTTCAATTTTGGTGATGGTACTCCATTTAGCGATAATATACAGCGCTGTAATGTGAATGGCACCCATACAAATGCAAGGGGGTATAGCGGTGCGCAGATAAAAAGGATAATTTCCAAATATGGTTCTAAGAAAGTTATTTCTATAGTTCCGCATTGGAATGCGGCATACGGTTCGCGTTTCGAAGTATATAGGGGCTATGATACAGAAACTACGACCGTTTTCCGCCCTGATTCAGATTCATTTGCTGACATTGTCATGTCGGAGGCAAAAAAAGTTATTGCACGATATAAAAGAGGTGAGTTTACAAAGATAACACCGGGGGCCATGGATTGTGTAAGTCCCGCCGGCGTTCCCCGCGAGCGTCTTCAGGTTACGAAGAAAAACATATCTTATGGGAAACAGGACCCGTCCGTAATGGTTAATTGTGCTTGCGTACTAACAGAAAACTGGTTTGTTGATTACCCGGCGGATAAACAAAAAGTTGGTGAAGAAGTTCTTCACCCGGGTGTTCGTCCAATACTATTGAAACAACAGTGGGATAAAAGCGGAAGTACAATTATGGAGGCTGTGGATGAACAGGGCCGATACAAGATAATGCAAGGATGGATGTTCGACACAGAGGGCCTTCAGGCAATTGCGTTTATGAACGCAATGTCGGTTGTACGATATATTGAACTTATCAGTGGAAGTAAACCCGAGTTAGTGGAAGATAAAATTCCTACGGCGTTTAACCGCGATACGGTCATCAAATGGTTCTCCGAGTCAATATAATCTGTTGCTTTTTCCTGATTATTTTTGTACATTTGCATTAAATTATGAATATAATTGCAAACATACTAACCGACAAAAAATTCGTTACGGGCGACTATTATAATGTGGTAAACGATAGGAAGGACATTAAAGATGGCCTCCCAACATTGGTTATTGGGTGGGAATTTACCAAGTCTCAATATCCTGATGTTGATATAACCGATTGGAAAATAGACGAAAACACTTTTTGGACTTTCGGTAGTAGAGAGAAACGAAATGAGTACGACATGAGGCTCGAGAAATTTAACTCATTAGTAGTAGACCGTGTTGTAAAATCCGTAGAATATCGTCCGTTTAACCTTATAACATCAAGTAAGGATGAAAAGGTCGAGTTGTATAAAAAAATAGATTCCCCTGCCGAAAAATATATCTATTATTCAGATAACATGGCTTTCATATATTTTCCAAATATGAAAGCGGTGTTTGGCATCTATTTGAGAGAACTTGATTATATAGGAAAAAATGTTAAG
>Ga0310691_10001844_pt1 | contig 30450 bp, 34 predicted proteins | sample 176DNAGHGlowgp2_FD_203887 | JGI IMG/M metagenome (GOLD analysis project Ga0310691, IMG submission 203887) | Sheep rumen microbial communities from Palmerston North, Manawatu-Wanganui, New Zealand - 1766 DNA GHGlow gp2 (v2) (version 2) | ecosystem: Host-associated > Mammals > Digestive system >... | reverse complement strand
ATTATCCCGCATGATACACTTGTCATACTGGATGAGATTCAGGACTGCAAACGGGCGCTGCTTGCCCTCAAATATTTCCAGGAGGATTATCCACAGTATGATGTCGTGGCCGCAGGAAGCCTTCTGAGTGTTGCCGTCAATCAGGGAAACAAGCCGGATCAGGAAGAAACTCAAGAAAAGCAGGAAGAAGAGTTTTCATATCCGGTAGGTAAGGTCGATGAGTTGCGCCTTTACCCTATGGATTTTGAAGAGTTCCTGTGGGCTATGAATATGGATGTTCTGGCTGAGGATATCCGCACCCACTTCAATTCAAATGAGGCAATGCCGGCTTCAGTTCATCAGTTGGCTCTGGATTATTATCAGCGGTACCTTATAATTGGAGGTATGCCTGAGAGCGTAGGAAAATACGTTGAGACCCACAGTTACCTTGAGTGCCGTACGGTACAGCAGTCCATTCTGCTTGGTTACAATGCCGATATGGCCAAATACGCCAAACCGGGAACCACAGTCAAGATCAGAGCCTGCTTTAACTCCATTCCTGCGCAGTTGGCCAAAGAGAACCGCAAGTTCCAATACAAGCTTGCGCAAAAAGGCGGTACTGCCAAGATATTCGGTGAGGCAATAGAATGGCTCATCCTGGCCGGGGTAGTCCACAAGTGCAAATTGATATCCCATGGTTTCATTCCCATCTCGGCACAGGAAGATGACAGTGATTTCAAGATCTATATGTCCGATATCGGCCTACTTAACACAAAAGCCCAGATGCCTGCCCAGATGCTCCTCAATTCCATTGAAACTGATAACACCTTCCTTGGTTCCGTAGCAGAGAACTACGTTGCTCAGGCTCTCTCTGCCAACGGCATTACGCTCCGTTATTGGAAAAACGATAATACTCAGGAGGTGGAGTACATCCTGCAGGATGGTATGAGTGTCATTCCATTGGAGGTCAAGAAAGGCAGGAAGGTTGATGCAATCAGCATGAACAATTTCAAGAAAACCTACAAGTGTCCTTTTGCTTACCGCGTATCAGGAAAAAACTTCGGGCTTGCTAATGATATAAAGTCAGTTCCCCTTTATGCTGTTTTCTGCATTGAGGCTAGAGAATGACACAGAAGGATCAGTTCTCTGTGTCCTCTTTGCGCCACTTTGCAATGGGATCGCTGCAGAATTTCTTCCGTCCGCAGTTTTTGCACTGGATTCCGGCCCAGACTGAATCAAACTGATTCATGGCTTGTTCTACCAGGGTGGGGTCATCGGTCAGTATTCCGGCCTCAAAGTTGCGGGTTTGGGGGCTTTTCATGCCTATTGTATCATACAAACAATTATCTGAAAAACAAGGTATGTACACCTTCTTTTTCATCATCGCCTCGCAAAGTCCAAGCCGATTGGGTAGAACTGACGCCTGCAATGCCAAGAGCCGCCTTTATCTGCTGGATATGAACCATACACACCTCCTCGAAAGAAATGCCTCGCCAACTGTTTACCTACTGTGATTGCTGGCTGAGCATCCAAAAATCTGGATTCATCTTGTCGTGACCTACAACCCAGTACAGAAAAACAGGCAGAATGAATCTGACAGTTTATAAGCTTCGTTGCGTTTACCTGCCCCAAAGGCGGTGGCAAAAAACAGTCTGTCTATGTTCTACTCCTGCTGTTCCTGTTGTCTTCCTACCAAAATGCTCATAAAACATGTGTTTATTTTTCTGCAAAAGCAGCAAAAACATGAATTGCAGAAAAATATAAGCGTATAAAACTGCAAAAACTGTACAAAATGGACAGCCCTTTGTACTATGTTTGCAAATTGCGATTTGCGATTGTCGCATATTAGGGTACCCGGTTTTCGGAAAAAGTAGAATGCACAGTTCAGGAATCAGCTCATCGTCATCCAAGCGTCCCAAAAGCGTCCCAAAAGTGTCCCCAAACCCCAATTTCGCCCCGTGACAAATTGTCACAGAATCCGGAAATTCTTCACATTGCCCTAAAAACCACCGCCACAACCACCTGTAGCCCAGTCCAAAAACTGTCCATTCTACAACAACCCAATATTTCACCCCACAACTCATAAGCCATGCCTTGCCCCATCCAGCCCCTCAATGTGACGCTTTCGTTACGCTTTTCTTCTGCACCGGTAGCAAAAATATAGCAGCCGGATAGTGTCCCAAAAGCGTCCCAAATCCCCAGTTTCACCCCAAAGACACAAACACACCTGCATTCACAAAACCAGACACCGTCCGCAAATTCGTGTCAAATAAAAATTTTCCGTTGTCAAATTCCTTTTCCAAAAACGCAGCCTCAAACATACTGTAGAGCCTGCTTTGTCAAAAAAATATTTCAGCGTCCAAAAGTCAGCATTTTACGTCTGTAAAAACCGCGTAAATTTCCGTGACAAGGTTAACGGAATTTCGCCCCACAAGAATTACGGCACTCTGCCCGTCCTCTGCTCCAAGTTCCGTCCTCCACTGCAGAGCACGCCATCACTTCCGCTCCACGCCCGCCGCGCCTCACGTTTCAAGACCGCCTGCCTTAGCGCGTTTAGCAGCAGGGTGCGCTTTGCCCGGCGTGCCAGGCACAATGTGCATTCCGTGAGCAGTCCTCCATTCCGTTACGGCCGAGGTCCACGGCCAAGGCTGTGGACCACGAGCCTTCACTACACTCCAGCCTGCACACTCCAGCCCACAGAGCCCGTCCCGCCTACATCCTGCAAACCTGCAGCCTCATCTGGCGGTCCGGCCGCCTTCGCGGAATCGCTTACGCTCCCGCTCAGGCACATACCGAATGAGGTACGGATGAGCTTCCCTTGATGTACCTTTGAGATTAAGACTTGAGCAGCGTCCACCTAGGATGGTACCCAGTATCAGCATACTTGTTGCAATAGTCATACAGACCCTCCATAATTGCCATATTTACGTCTATCTGTCCAGGCGTGGGCCATATATCCAAATCTCACAAAGGTCCGCCACAGCCAAAACATCGCACTTTCGGACAAAAGACGCACGCACTTACACCATCCACACATCTGGATCACATGAACCACGTACGCAGTCAATCCGGATATCGCACCGCGACACACCATCTTCCCAAGCTTTCAGACCACCCATCGCTCCGGCATCGATGAGCTCCGCACGCTTTAATACCAGGCGCCGGGCCACGGCACATGAACTGTCCACGCTTTCAGAACCAGCACACATCTGGTACAAACGTAAGGCGAGCGCTTTCGCGCCCGCCACAAATGAGCTTCAGACCTAAAACGTCCGGATTAAAACCAGCGGTAAACCCGCATCAGACCAAAATCGCACCCTTTCAGATGAGCTATGCAGTCTAAAAACCTACATCTTGAAATAGCTTTCGCCAGTATTCATCCGTTTTACTATTTTCTTTTTCCTCAATAAATAAATGGAATGATGCTATTTGGGGATATTTGTTTTTAATTAATTCTTCAGATTGGGCTGTAATAAAGGCGTTTGAGTCCAAGTATTCAGGATTTATGAGTTCAATAATTACATCCTTTTTGTAGGATGCCAATAATGGCTCGTTATCTTTAACAGCCTTCAAATAATTCCTTACGGATTTGGGAATCTTTTTTTCAAAATTATACTCTATTCCGTCTTTGGTAACAGATATTATTTCTGTCTCTATTTCGTAGTTTGATCTAAAGTTTCTTTCAGAAAGATTTCCTATATAATTATTGTTTGAGTCGTATAACCCTCCAACCCAAAAAGCGATAGCAGGCTCATTAAAATATTTATTATAAGTAACAGTATGCATAGAACCATATCTGGGTGTAAGACTTAAAAAGTCAGACTTTTTGGTAAATCTAAAACGGAAAACGACATTTTCAATGGCGCCCTGTAGTGGAGTTAAAGTAAATGAATAATCAGTTTGTTTTAAAGCCGGGTGGGCTGAAAATTGTGTGAATTCTATCTTCAGGTATTTTTCCAGAGAGTTATTTGCTACATATTCTTTCCATTGTTTAATAATAGAATCGGCTTTTGCTTCTGAATCTCCATATTTCTGTTTCCATTCAATATATGAGTCTTGTCGCTTTTCAGTTTGAAATAGATAACAACTATAGAGTTCATTGTATGTTATATCAAGAAACTTTGCTTTCTCTAATTCATTTAACGAATTGATTATATCACCATACTCATCCCAATAGTCTTCATAAAAATCTGCAAACTCTTCTTCGCTCTTTATAATTCTTAACAACTCTTCAGCACTTAAAGGCTCTAATATGCTCTTATTAGGGATGGTATTGCATGAAACAATACAAAGCAACAAAATGCAATTAATAACAAACCTTAGTTTCATATCTCAATAAATAAGTCTATATGTACAATGCTTTTCTCAATGAGACAAAGGTATTAAAAAAGAAAAACAGTATAAATATCATTGTGTATCTTTGTGATTCAAATACTTATACCATAAACACCATGCCCAAATTCCATCCCACACCCATAATCCAGGACTGCTGGTCCAGCATAGGTAACATCACCTTCTACCACCGCAACGGCCAGTGTTTCTACAAGCGCAAACCCTATACCCAATATCGTGGTACCACAGCCCAGTTGGACCAAGCCCAGGTTCATCACCGTGCCATCCTTGCCTGGCAGCAGCTCCCGCACGCCGTCCAGCTGCAGTGGCGTGAGCTGGCCAAATCCGTGCCGTCCCACCGTCCGCCGTATGATGACAATCACCACATCAGCGGCTACAACCTCTTTGTCAGCGCCTACCACGGCTTTGCCCAGCTGGGCAATGAACACGTTCCGGAACCGCAGCCGTTTCCGGAATTCCCCTCTGCAGCACTTGAGGTTCTGGAGATAATACCAGGTGCAGAAACGGCAACCATCCGCTGCCTCCTAACGCTGGCAGACACCGTTCATCCTGAACGCTGGCATTTGTCTGCCCGCATACAACTTACTGCTCCGGGCGTGGGCTGTGATCCTGGGAAGATGCGCAGCTGCATGGGTGTCAGAACACATGGTAATGAAGTGGTATTCCAAGTTCCTAATATAGGCCTCATCATCTGTCAAGCCCACATTCGCTATCGTTTCATAGATGAAATAACAGGCTATAGGAACAATTGGCACAGGGTCAGTTCATAATAACAATGATCATTGACAACCTTCTCTTGCAACTTGAGCAAATCTTCATAAATCCTTCACGACCAAAAAGGTGCTCCCATGAGTAAGGTGTAGTCCTAAAATGTATATTTACAACAGTGCCCCCACATTTACAACATTCTTCACCATAACACATAAAAACTTTATGGGGGTAATTCAGCAAACTGTTATAAACATCTTCATCATCACTATAAAGTTTTAATAGACGACTCATCATATCAGGTGAAACGGGATCACCTTCTTCATACCCTTCAAATAAACTCATATTCTATTTTAATTAAACTCCTTTGTTGCATATTCCTCCTGCCTCGTCTCCTCCATATGTTCGTAGAAAGTCTGGTGTGAATGCAGCAGCAAATCCAGTGTTATCCTCATGTACTCTTTAGCTTCCGTAATATCGGATGGCAGAAACATTTCCCTCATAGAACTTACGTCCAGGCAGTTATCCTCCTTGTCAATGTTATATACATATTTGCATGTTGCCGCTGCATTGCATATGTTTATGACCTTCTGCACAAGACATACTTTATCAATGTCATCGGCCGGCACTCCAAACCACCTTATATCCACAATCCTGAAGAACCTTGGATCCTTACTGGCATAATCAATATAAAGGTGTTCACCTTGGTAAGTGAATATACATCGGCCGTCATCCAACAATTCATATTGGATTCCCATATCCTTGATGATTCTTACAGGCAGGCTGTTTTCTCCTTTGGAATCATTTCCAGCACTATCATGTTTCGGTACAAACAGGCCGCTTGTCAGTTTCCGTTCGCCTTTACGGCCAAATGCTATACCAATAATCAGACCTATCAGGATTATTAGTATTTCTCCCCAATTTAAAGTATCCATAATATCATAAATCTGTTTATAAATGTTCGTTTACACTTTAAGGTTTAAAAGATTACTCATCTATAAGGTGGAGCTGGGTCAATTTCTGTATACTCTTTGAAAAGAAACGTCTTAAGGTTCTATGTTTAATAATTACATTCAAAAAAATACACTTAACCTCAAAGCCATTCTTATAGGCTTTATAAAGAATTCCATTGCGTCTAAAATAAGCAAACCTGCCATTGTAATAGGATATAAAATCAACATCTTCATTAATGAGAAATCTACCTGTCATATCCATCAGGTTTTGCTTATTATTACATATAATCTTTACATATCCATTAGCTGATGGGGTAATTCTTTCTTCAAACCATACTTTTGAAACCAGTACACCATCAGTTGTTACCACATTATAGCTTTCCTTGTAATCTTTTGTATAGAAAAACCCACTAGGCTGGATAATATCATCTTCATTATTATCTTCAATGATATAATAGCCCTCTGTGTAATACCATATCTTCCTTACTCTTTTGGGTAGTATTTCCTTTCCATTCTTATCAAGGATGTTGTAGGTTATGTGCCGGTTAGAAATAATGGGCGATTTTGCAAATTCTTCAATATCATCCGTTATTACCAATGGTCCATCATCATTATTAGCAGGAATAATCCAATTCCTAGGGTCATTGTCAGGCTTAAAGCAACACATATGTTTTTGATGTTTGATCAATATCTAAGGGGTATTACTCATACCGTTTAGGCATCAGTTCCGGTCCTTCAAATAGCGCATTGTTTCCAAACCATCCAGCCAGTCTGTTCATATTAGAATGTGAAAGCAGATATTCTGACATAAACACTGAAAAGATATCATCCGGGTGTTTCTCAAAATGCAATATGCTTGCTATATAGCATTTCTTCCTGTACTCATTATAATAGTCATTCGGAATAGCCGAATCTCTAGATACTCCACAGAAAGCTTCCTGGAATAAGACTCTCCATCTCAACCATAATAAGACGGAATATGGTGTGTAATTTCCACTATCCATAAGCTTTGTTCCTACAGCTATAAGCCATAAATCTTCATTAAGGGATTTTTTGCTGTCAGCCCACAAACACCACAAATCACACTGCTCATCAAAATCCTTGCATTCAGCCATCTTTTTAAGCATTACCTCCAGCTGCTCATTCTCATCGGCATTAAGGTAACGCTCAAACCTCTCTTCTGCCCACAAACCGGTATGTATAGTGTCTAATGCACTGTTGATAATGGCCTCTATTGTGTCATAATCACCATCATGATAGAAATAGCAGTATTTATCAAATCGCTCAGAAGCCTCAAGCAAGAAATACCCCGGGTATATATCCTCTTCCCAATCATTAAGATCCATCGCCAGATACTTTAGTAGAGAATCTCTGGCATCGTTAACAAACAGTCTGTCCATTGGGTCTCTTAAAACATCAACATTTATTTCCCTAATGGCATCCATTACCTCTTCAGGTTCAAATATCCTTTCCTCCTCAGGTAGGCTCTTGCTCCTTACGCATACTTCATAGAGGCTTTCCATATTCAATAAAAGAATATTGCCGTTGTAGTATTGTTCCGCATTGAAATACAGATTGTATTTAGACCTTAGTTTTTCTGGTATGCACAATACCGGTATGGAATCGATCATGTTGATGTACCATTTATTATCTATTTCATCGTCAGGGGTGTCGGCCAGAATATACCGGCCCGCTGCAGGAACCAGTTTCAATACTAGTTCAGTCATATCAATGGTGTCACCTTTCTCTGTTGCCCATTTATACACTTCCAGTACCGAGGAAATATCAACTGGAGTTTGGTGGGCGAAGATGCCGTCATAGTTTGGATCCACATTTGGCTCCTGCTGTGTATTACAACCACTAAATAGTACCTGCAGTAGTGCTATAAATAGAATCGTTTTGCCCTTCATATACTTATAAATATGTTGGTGATAGTTTCATTTACAAAACTAATTCTTCAAATACCTGATTCTTGACTTTTGCAAGGCTTGCAAATCAGTTTTAATTTCAAGTAAAACTTATAACTTTGTGGAAATTGAAAAGGGCATGAAATATTATTCCATTAGTCAAAAAGAAGAATTGAGAAAAAAGGCTAGTGATACCATTGGCTTAAAAGAAGTGTATATAGACAGAAAACTTCCCTTTAAACCAGAATACAAATATTACTACATAGAACCATATAGGCATCCTCAAATCAACGATTTTTTTCGTTTATATTTGGATAAACTGAACAAGAATCATGATGAAAGCCATCAGTTATTATACCTCCCTTCGTATGTTGAGAATGAATTATTGTCTGTTGTCAAGTATAATCGCCCGGGTATTGACAATGGTGTAATAGAAACTCTAAAGTCAAATGTTTCACAAGTCTATATAGTCTATAATCAGATAATATCACATATAGTAGAGGTTTCAACTGGTGATTTAAAGATAGATTTTCCATGTTTACTTCATATTGATGATAGCATAGGCTCATACCATTATAGATTCTCTCTATACCCTCTTAAGTATGAAGATGACAGGCAATTCCTCCAACTTCTTGAGAGTATTTTTAATGTCCCATTCTATGATTGGGGTATCAGGCAAAGTACAAGGGAAGAGCGTCTAGAAAATGTTCTTGAAAGTGCTATTAGAGAGACTCCTGACTATGACTGGGCGGATAAATGTAGTATCACAAATTTAGCATACGAGATTCAGGAACGAATCAAGAAACTACAGCTAATGGGCGTTTCTGATTTTGTAATACGCAACCTTATTAAACTGCCTGAAGCAAAACTGAGTCCACTTCTCATTACTCCAGATTATCGTATTGTTATGCCGGCATACAATAATATGGAAATAGAAATGCCTACACTGTCTAAAGTAGTTTTCTTTTTCTACCTCCGTCATCCGGCAGGCCTACGCTTTAAAGAACTCATTGATTATAGGGATGAACTGCTACAGATATATTGTACTATCTCCAATAGGGAGAACCTTGTCAGGATGAAACAGAGCATAGATGAACTTGTAGATTCTACCCGTAACTCCATAAATGAAAAATGCAGCCGCATCCGTGCCGCTTTTATCACTCGTTTTAGTGATGACTTAGCGCATCATTATTACATAACGGGTAGCAGCTCAACTCTAAAACGTATAACTCTGGACCGCGATATGCTTATTGATAAATCAGGAATAATAACTTATCGTTAATTATTTCGTAAAAAAGGCATAAACAATGAATTTGGAAGTAAAAAACTCTATTACTAACTTTCACATATATAATATATTATGTTTATTGATGAATTAGCCCAAAAAATTGTATCTTCCTTTAATAAAGAAGATGACGCAATGTTAGAAGCAGATACAAAAAAAATGCTTCGTATAATTGATAGCGATGAGCATTCTTTTGCTGTGGTTAGACAACCATATCTGGTAGCAAAAAGTCTATATTTCATGCTTACAGAAGATTTTTTGAATGAAGAGGAACAAGCTTCTGTAATAAAATTGACGTATTTATGCCTATTAAATAATTATCTAAATAATAAGGATTGTAAAGTCGGTGATGTAGGGTATGCAGATCTTATCTCCGGTTGTAAACTTGGGTTGGTTCTGTTTATGATGCAGCATGAATTTATTAAGTATTCTATTATAATCGGGGAAGCGGAATATATAAACCCTGATACTCATCTACGAAATCAAATTAATTTATTTGCAGGTATAGTAAAAGAAGCAGAATTAGCCAAAAGTAATATACCAATAGAGGATGTTATTAATAAATACTATGTTATAATCTATGAGAAATTCAACAATAATTTTCCAACAGGAAGCGCTCTTAACGCATTAAAAGAAGAATGTACATCCGTGATTAAGACTATTAGGACAAGTATTAGTATAAATCTGAAGGAATCGTCAAGTCCATGGTAATGTTTAATCAAACCATTACTATTCTAAATTACATTATAACAAATATAAATCGTAATAATAATGAGTTAACAACAATAAAGTTGGAATAGATGTGGATAGTAATTATTCTTATTGTATTTGTGGTGGTATATTATGTTATTATGCCACTACTGGCACGCTCATATGAGAAAGAAGAAAAAAAACATATGACGACTATCTGGGACGATTTTGTGAGAAAATCACCGGCTGACGCTAAGGCGATAGAGGGTTTTTATAAAGAAGATTTAGCTACTTTATCTAATGGTGAGGTACATAATAGATTAGCATCCATTAGAAGAATGTGTAATAATATGAATTGTACAATTACTCAATTATATGACACATTTATGAAGGAGCTAGATAAATATCCAATTGAAACATTACCTGATCTAATAACTACCACAGAAAAATTGATGTATGAAGAGGCCCATGATTATTTGACAGAGCCTAAAGATACAGGTAGTGCCTTATTAATAAGTTGGATAAAAGAACGGCAAAATGTACTACAAAATTCTGGTATCTCATCAGATATCTATAACATTAAATGTAAAAAAAAGGAGACAAATAATGAACCCTCTGTGACTAAATCATACTGGGAACAATTCCAGTTGGATAATGAAAGAGAAGCTCAAGAAATACTATCACTTGGAATATCATTCAATGGCTTGTCAGATGAAGATGTTAAAGAGAGAATTACTGCCTTAAGGAATGCGGCAATAGAAGATTCGTGCTCTATTTCAGAATTAAAAAACATGTTGGATAAATCTTTAAAACAAAACAATATAGGTGAAGCACATTATGCAATGATGAGAGACAGCTTAAATGAGAGAGCTTCAATAGAAATGGAGAAACTTAACATCAAAAAAGAAAATACATTTAAAGTGTTGATGCAAAAATGGTTAAATGAAAAAGTTGAAGATATATTGAATAAAAATAGTTCTATTACACCTAGAAGCAATAAACGTCCTTCATTGTTATTGATGCAATTTAGCCTAGAGGATTCTGATCAATTCAGTGTAAATCGAAAAATGCAGATATATTTAAAAAACTATCCGATGACAGATGATGCAAAGGATTTTATACAACAAATAGAAGAACTATATGACCCTGATTATCGTGAAGCTTTAGAACCAATTACTCATGATGAAGCTTTAAAACAAAATCCGGTATTATTTAATCAGTATTTAAAAACAAAAGCCTATATGGTGACCAAATTAATCAAGTCACATAAAGATAGTTTAAAAGACAATATTGAGCTATGTAATGAGGAAGATATTAGTTTCTATGAAGAATTGGACTTGTTAGAAAAGAAAGAAATTGCCAAATATAGTATAACATAGAATCACAATAGAACAATTGCACAAATTCAAAACCTTTGTGCAAAATATTCCCCAGAACGCTTGCATCTGGGGATTTTCTTTACTATATTTGCAATGTATCAGTAAGGACCATGACAAACATCATCACCATGAAAACACGCCCATCAACTCAATTTGATGCCATGTCGGGCACAGCGGGAGAGGTAACCGCCCGCAGTACCCGCTTCGGTACAATCCTTTCAGGCCGTGCCCGTCAGCCGGGCCGCGTCACCCCACAGCAGAAAGATATGCGTGCGCTCTTCGCCCGCGTGGGCCGCAGTTTCAAGCGCCTTACTCCAGCTCAGATTGATGCCTGGTCATCGTTCGCCCAGCAGTACAGCTTCGACAGCCGTATGGAGGCCAAAAGCCCCGCTGTTAACGCCTATGTCACCCTTAACTACCTTCTAAAATTATGCGGATTCCTTTGGGAAGGACAAATTCGTCAGGGTAAGATGGTCAGAACCTGGTGTGACTAATTCATTTATGGAAGATAAGCAACAGACAATTATTAAAAAATTCAGCTACACCACAATAAAGCATATGACAATTAATATAAGCAGGGACGGCCACCAAGACCGTCCCTGCATCATTAACAAAGGTAAGAGAGTTATTCTCCCTCCCCCTCAATCTCCACAAACCGAGCCTCAATCGTCATATCCCGGTAAATATCAACGCTAGTCTCCCGCCCGGAATCAGACCAATATCTGCTGTGCCATCCGGCAAACCGCCATCCCTCAGCTGGCGTAGCAACCAGATCCACACGCTCATCCATGTGGTACTCCCCCTTCAGCGGGCTCACCGTAACCGTGCCGCCCTCCTCAGGATCCGCATACACTTCCAGCGTGTAGGTCTCGTCACTCTCGCATACCGGGTAGATATCCCAGTCAAAGTTCTCGGTCATCACAAATCGGCGGGTAGGGTTGGTGTTGGCCGTGACGCATTAGTGTCGTTTTGGGGTGCACCTCATTTCCCTTTGCGTCACTTTTGTCAAAATAGCAAGATTTGGGTATTACCCACGCAAAATGGCGGCAGTACCTTTGCGGCTGTAAAAGCAATGGTTATGATAGCGATGATAATACAAAAGGGGACAGTCCCCTTTTGTACTATTTTTAGAGGCGGGGAATGCGGATTATGTAGATAATGTTATTGATTATGTAGGCCAGGGCAGCCAGTATTACAACTGATGCCAGTGCCCTGAAATCATCGCAGAACTCTACTTGAATTGCTACGTTTCCCCATGCTATCCAATCATAAATTCTTATGAATAGAATCAGGCATTGCACTGATATTGATGTCATGAAAATGGCCTCTATCAGTTTGCCTACAGGTCTGATTTTATCTGTGGCCTTCCATGCTGCAGCTATTGTCGCCAGTAGAAGAACCACAAACGCAATAGCATCGAATGTGGATATTGAGGATAAGAAAAACTTTATCATAAGGCAGGTCTTTTAGATTCTTAGTTTCTACTGTTTTGTATAGCAATGACTATTCTTGAAATAAGGAATACCATCATTCCCAATGTAATTATGAATAAAGAGATTTTGAAGCCATCCATCCATACCATAGGTGATAGGGCACCGGCGTTTTTTACGTCGCTCAGGGCGGTCATTATTCTCCAAGTCCATGGAATGAAAGAGAAGGCCAACGCTATCGATCCTATCGGCCTTACCCATTTTGGAGCTTTCCATCCGCAGAACAGTATTGCTATCAACAGAATGGTGAATACACTCAGTATCCATGGCGGTACAATCTGGAACAATATGGTTAACGGCCCCGGACCTGTAAACTCATCCATTACTTCTTCAATTAATTCTTCTTCCATAACGCATTTGTCTTTGGTTTGATGCAAAGATATTGTGTTTGAATAGGAACAAACAATTATTAAGGTGTCATATCCCTCTGTTTGAGTATTTGTCAGTTGTCAAATCCTGCTGAAAGGCTTAATAACCTTTTTGAGGGGGATTTGACAGCGTTTTTTTTAGCAGAGTGTTCAGGTATTCGCTATCTTCGTCAGCATAAATCCTTTGTATATGAAAAGAGCCGTTATTATTGCCTATTGGGTGTTTTCTGTGATTATAGTATCACTGATAATTATGAAGCTTGTGGAGGACCTGTCTGTTTCAAGAGCATTGTTTGTGGCTACTATGTTTCTGCCAGGAGCACTTGCCGCACAATATATGATACCTAAGATATCTTTTAAAAAGAGGGCTCAGGGTATTCGTGATACCATTTATCTTGTCTTGGCTATTATTATTCTGGAATACCTGCTGCTGGTATGGACATTGTGCTTTCAGCCTACAGGTAATTATAAGTTGATTCAAGGTGTTTCGTATAATGTTCCATTTGATTTCCCTAAAGACACTGGAGTATTCAATCCGTTGTTTATATCGGTTCTTGTATCGGTATTGGCGATAGGAGGGGCGCTGATAGACCGATGGCTAAGTAGGAACCATCCGGAGATGGAGAGTCCAATCACGTTCTGCTCTGACCGAAAGAGGGTATCTCTGCTTCCCAGTGAGATATTATATGTGGAATCGTGTGACACAGAGGTGTTCGTCCATGCTTCCGATGGCCGCAAACTGCGCAACAAGACCGGAATCACCCAGTGGGAATCGGCCTTGGGATATCCGTTTGTGCGTATTCATCGGGCCTTCCTGGTCAACTGCAACCACGTGGAATCGTACAGCCAGGACACCGTCAAGGTGGGAGAGGAGTCACTGCCCGTCTCCCGCAAATATCAGAAAGGCCTGAAAGAAATTCTTTGATGACCCAAAAACAGTACAAAAGGGGACTGTCCCCTTTTGTACCATTTTGTGCTGTTTTTTCAGATGCGGGGGGTGCGGATGATGTAGAGGATGCGGGAGATTGTGTAGTCGAACGTGCTCCATAATAGAATGGCGCAGCATTTGGCTACTGGTGAACAGATATACTTCCAGATGCTTTCAACAGAATAGAAATCCTCTCTGGTTATGATTTCTCCCGACATCATCTTCTCCCAAGCGAATACCTGATAGTCGCAGTCTGATAAATTGATTTGAATACAGTCATACACCTGAACCAATTTCAGCGAGAAACACAAAAGTCCGAATACCATTGTCAACGTTCCAATAGAATGTAATTTGGCGGGACACTTCACGGCAACAAATATGATGGCTGCCAGCAGTAATACAAAAGATATTAAGGTAAACGGAGTGGTGGATTGGAATATGTATCCGATATTTGAAATAAACATAGTGCTTGCGTTTTAATTGTTTGTTAATGACCGGGTTTGCGGATGAAACTGATTACGTGTGACACAAAGTGGATTAATAGTCCGTACACTATGAACCAGTTCCAGATCTTTAATCCACCAATCATGACAGCGGGACTTATCTCTGATGCTCTATTGATATCGTACAGCCCAAGAAAGAAACTGAATAAATAGGATAGGGCGCAAAACCCTAATGCGATAGAGCCGATGGGGCGGACCCAGCGGGGAGCTTTCCAGGCGCTTAGGAATAACAGCACCAGCAGAATTGTAAGGATGGCCAGATTGAGTCCTGGCAGTTGTAAGATGATTTGTTGCATAGCGTTTGTCGTTAATTGTTTGACGCAAAGTTAACGGCCGATGCAATAACGCTCCCCATGTTTTGCCATTCAAATCCCAAATGTCGGTTTTGGAACCGATGTCAAATCCCACGTTTAGGCCCCAAATCCCAAATATTGGGCATTTGGGCGGTGTTTTGCTGTGATTATCGGGAGTGTTTTCATATCTTCGTAAGCGATATGAGAACGCTTGTTACCATACTCTATTGGATGCTCTCAGTAGTGGTGGCAGCGCTGGTCGTTTCCAGTGCAGGCTACACATTTCAGGAGTCTATCCTTATGGGCACAATGTTCCTGCCGGGTGCGCTTGCGGCCAAGTATCTGTTCCCAAAGGTCTCATTCAAGAAACGCAGTGAAGGAATCCTTAATGTCATATACATTGTTCTGGCTATCCTGGTCCTTGAATATCTGCTCATTTACGCAACAAACATATTTATCCATACTCTGCGTCTGGGAACAGATGATTATGATGTGATTCATTATAATTTGCCATCTCCGGGAATAATAGCCAATCCGCTGTTCATCTCAATATTGGTGTCAATCCTGGCCATAGGCGGCTCCCTGATAGACCGATGGCTCACTGTCAAGCATCCGGAGATAGAGACTCCTGTCACATTCTGCTCCATGCGCAAGAAAGTCACGCTGCTTCCCAGCGAGATAGTCTATGTAGAATCATGTGACACCGAGGTCATTGTCCATGCGTCCGATGGTAGGGCCCTGCACAACCGCACCCCAATCTCCCAATGGGAGGCGTTGCTCGGCCCCGGATTCGTCCGCATTCATCGGGCCTTCCTTGTAAACAGCAGATACGCCAAATTGGAATCGCAGGACACAGTATCTGTGGCCGATACCAAACTCCCCGTTTCCCGCAAATATCAGAAGCATCTCAAAGAATTGCAACGGGAATGCAACGCAATTTTGTTGTCTTGATGATTTATCATGGCTTACATTTGTGCCGTAATCATCAAAACCAACGTATATGAAAAAACTATTAATCCTCATGTCAATTCTTCTGTTGGAAACGACAGCAGTTTGCTTGTTTGCACAGAAAGCTGGTGATATCATTTCGGGTGTTGTCTTTGACGATGACGGCCCGATGATGATGGTAAACGTGACTGAAAGGGATTCCAAAGACCGTATAATGGCGCATGCCATTACCGATATGGAAGGTAAATTCTCTTTCAGGTTAGTTGATCCCAATGATAGGCTTGAGATAACTTATGTAGGTTATGAGACTGTTGATATTCCTATTGACAAACTATATTTTGGGATAAAGATGAAGAATATGCCTATGGTTGAGACTGTCGTACATCCCCGAGACCGCAAGATAATAGGAGCAAATACATCACGGATGAAACAGTTGCAGGAATATGCTCCGGAAGGTTACGTATGTGGCTATGTCATAACAAACGGTTGGGATAAAGTGTTATGGAGCCTGTTTCTTGTTAATGCAGAAGGCAAATACAGCCTGAAATACAAGAAAGGCGATGCTACAGAGACCAGAAGCATTGAATCTTATCTGGCCAAGGATCTGGAATCGGCAGTCAAAAACCAAATCTCAGATATTGAATATGCAATAAACAACCCTGATACCGTTCTTGTTCCAGGTGGGATCCCTCTGGTGGATATGATATATGACGGAGATATAGCCTATGCAATCACTCCTGATAAGGCGGTTTCTTGTTGGACTTGGTATGAATGGCCTGAAAAGATGCCGGACGGAGTCTGGAAGCAGGAAAGCCTCAAGTTCATACATACAAAATAGTACAATTGGGGACAGTCCCCTTTTGTACTGTTTTTGTATTTTTGGCGAAAATAATTTGAGATGGAGAGTTTTGAGACAGAGAGACTGAGGTTCAGGGCGTGGGCGGAGGCCGATGCGGAGGATCTGTTCCTGTGTGCATCGGACCCAGATGTGGGCGAGCGTGCCGGCTGGCCTCCTCACCAGACGGTTGAGGACAGCCTGATGGTAATTAAGAATATCTTCTCTAACGGTCATACCTGGGCGCTGGAGCTTAAGGAGACCGGCCATGTGATAGGGTGTATGGGCTATTATCCGCATGGCGAGAGCAATATTGAGATAGGTGAGCAGGACGTTGAGGTGGGGTACTGGATTGGCAAGCCGTACTGGAACAAGGGGTATTGCACCGAGGCTCTGCACGCTATGATTGACTACTGTTTCCGCAGGAGAGGGTACAACAATATCTGGGCCGATTACTTTGTGGATAATCCCGCATCGGGCCGCGTGATGGAGAAATGCGGATTCCGTGATACCGGCCGCACCAATATCCTGAGCAAACTTTATCACAGTGACTCCCGGCCTGTCAGGATAATGAAGCTGGAGTCTACTATATAAATCCCGGAAAACGCCAATGGAGGTGCCCGACGATTGGCGCTGCCCGCGCTGCAAGCAACCTAAGGAGAAGTTCAACAAAGCCTGAAAGAAATCCTTTGCTGAGTCTAAGGCGTCATATCGGTTTAAACATCAGTTAAGAGGAATGCCATGTATAATGGCAGAGTCAGCAACTTATCCTTGTATCCTATGTTGTAATCTCCCAGTTTTATGGCACTGGAAACATGGTATTTTTCAGGATGGTTCAGAACCGTACGGATAGACTTGGCATTGCCTGTGGTGGCTTTGCATTCCACTGGTGTACACTGGCCCTTATAGCGCATAAGAAAATCAAGTTCTATACTGGCGTTTTTATGATAGTAATATAATTTGCGTCCCATTTTTCCAAGAATGTCTGCCATAAGGTTCTCCTTGATGGCGCCGTTATAACTGAGCAGGTCACCTTGAAGTATGCTGGACTGTGTGCCATCCTCCAACATAGAAACAAGCAAGCCGATGTCTGACATATATACCTTGAACTCACTTTGAATCCGGTGCCCGTCAAGCGGCAGTTCAGTAATCTCAGTATTATAACATCTGCGAATAATACCTGCATCCTCTATCCACTGCAGACTTCCGGCATAATCGCGCCCACGGCCACCTGGACGTACTACGTTGTAACTGAACTTCTTATACTCACGGGCCAGTTGCGATGGTATTGACTCAAAGCATTCTCTGATGCGTGACTTATCGGCTGTCATGGCATATTTCACCATGTCAGACTTATATTCATCAATAATACGTCTCTGAACCGCAAGAACCTTGCCTATCTGTTTTGTTTCCATGAAGGTGGTAACTACCTCAGGCATTCCGCCTACCACGATATACTGATTTAATAGTTCACGGAAGCGGTCGTGAAGCGCCTCTTCAACAGGCGTTTCATTGTCAAAACATTTTTTCAGGTATTCAAAGTGTATGTCTTTGATTCCATTAGCCCACAGCCATTCTTCAAAGTCCATCGGAAACATTTCAACAATATCCTCAAAACCTACAGGGATAGAGGCTTCTTCATCCTCCTTCCTTTCTTGGGGAGTCTTGTAGCCGTTTACGCCCAACAATAAGCCGGTACACATTATTTCAAATCGTCCATCCTGATGGAAATATTTGAGCGAGCCTCTTGCCTTGGGGCAATCCTGTATCTCGTCAAGGACAAAACATGTCTGACCTGGTTCAATCTCCAAATTGGGCATAGCCGCTGTAATGCGCATTATGATTGAGTCAACCTCCAGATTCGGGGTAAAAAACTTCTTGTAATCCGGATGTTCACGGAAATCCAGATATACCACATGTTTGAAATGCCTGTTGGCAAAATCCATAACGCTGCTGGTCTTGCCACATTGGCGGACTCCCTTCACTACGAGCGGCTTGTGTAAAGGATCATCCAACCATGCCTGGAGTACATTTTCAATCTTTCGCTTATACATAAAACACATTTTATGGCCGACTTATGCGAGAATGATTCACGTTTTGTGGCCGACTTTTGACGCAAAACTACACATTTTACATTAATTCCCAAATTTAAGCTCCTGTTTTTTTGAAATAAAGGCTTCATTCACGCTTCCCAGCGAGATAGTCTATGTGGAATCATGTGACACCCCGAGGTGATAGTCCATGCGTCCGATGGCCGTGCCCTGAATAACCGCACCCCAATCTCCCAATATTATGTACGGTTGAAAAGGCCCAGTTCCTGGGCCTTGGTAAGCATCTCTGCTGTGTTTCTGGCGTCAAGTTTTTCCATGAGTTTCTGTCTGCGCCATTTGATGGTCTGCTCAGTCAGGCACAACTTCTGAGCAATCTCCTTACTGGTCATGCCGGCGGCAATGAGAGGGAGCACCTCCGCTTCGCGTTCTGTCAGTCTGATTGTCTGCTCATATCTGCTTTTTCGTACTTCCTGCTTATGCTCATTCTCGGTCAGAGCCTCGGTTATGGCCTCATCAGCTCCTGCATTCTCCTTGTTGAGCCTATTGATACGCCGGCTCATATACAGTATTGCCAGCAGTACTATTACCAGTACTGCCAGACCGATAGCCAGCAGCGTGCTCTGCCTTTTCTGAACCCTGAGCGCCTGTCCCATGACATCAAGCGTAGCTATGCGGTCGTTATACTCCTGGTCCTGGTGTACGGAGTAATACTTGTCGGCCTCCTTCAGATATCGCATTGCCTTGGTGGTGCGGCCTTTCTTCATGTAGATGGCACCCAGGCTCAGCTTGGGCGATGCTACCCATAGTGAATCACCGGCAGCCATACCGTAGCCAATAGACTTATTGTAGCACTCAATGGCTTTGTCATATTCACCATCCTCGGCCCATATCTCACCCATATTGTGCCAGAGTATGGCGTTGCTCACCTTCCAGTCATACTTGTCAAATATCTCACCGGCCTTTGCGTAGTAGGTCATGGCCTGCTCAACTGAGTCAATCTCATAATACAGGTTGCCTATGTTTCCGTACAGGCTTGATGCGGCATCGTCAATCTTCTCCTGCGGGTAGCCGTCAGGGTTATCCGGCCCCGATTCACCTGCAGCCATACGCTCCAGATAACCTAATGCTATGTTATAGTAGTATATGGTACTGTCATATTTTTCAACATTGTAATAGAGTTGACCTATGAACTTGGATGCCAGATAGGGCTGATACAGTGAACCCAACCGGTTTCCAAGCCTGAATGCTCTGTGTGCCGCATACATGGAACGCTCCGGATTGATTCGCTCATATCCATACATGAGTTCAGAATAAGCCAGGCAAACGGCGGCCTTTGTATCAAAAGGTTCGTCAGCTAGCCGTTCCGGAGTCCATCCCGCCACCACATTCTCCAGCGAATCAAGCTTGCGGTCACGGTGATCATTGTATTGTGCTTGTGTTGCCGTTACGCAAAACAGCAGTACGGTTGTAATGACAATTCCTTTTCTCATAACATCACAAAAGTAGCAAAAACACTGCTTTGGGGGGCTTTTAAGGGTGAAATTCCGCCTCCGTAAAGTCATTTTTATACTTTAGTATAATTCACAAATCATTTGGATTTCAGAGTTTTGCACCGTAAACAACAACCATGCGGAATGGAACATACAGCAAATACCCATATAACACTGTCCGCCAAGGAAGAGCAGATTCTGCGTCTCATGGCGGACGGAAAAATGAGCGTTGAGATGGCCGATACAATGCATCTCAGTCTGCCTGCCATCAAGTGGTACCGCCAGCGCCTCAAGATCAAGTTTGATGCAGCCACTACGGGCGAGCTTTTAGTCAAGGCTATGGCCCATGGGTTTATATAAGGTTTATATAATGTTTAACTTAAAACAATAACGGAAATGAAAAAAAGCGTATTTGTAATGTTGATGGTCGCTCTGTTTGCGACAGCATTTGTATCCTGCAGCAAGGATAATAATAACAATGAGGAAACCTCCAAGGTGGACAATACTGAACAGACCTACGAGCCCATGAGTTCCAGGGTGCTGGCCGCCACATTCCCCAAGAACGTCAGGATAGAGATGACTCATCAGCCATCATACAACAATCAGGAGGAGAAAATAACCCTTATAAAACTGGGCAACGAATGGTTCTACAAGAATGTCTCACCCAGATATATCATATATCTGTACTGTGAGTTTGACAAGGACGGAAATACACTCAAGGCATACGGAAAGACAACAGACCATAGTGAATCTTATGATGAGGCCCATTGGACTAACCTGCTGGAAAGCGGTGATGACAGCTACCTGAACTTTGCCGGTTACGCCAAGAACTCCGAGATCAATGTGCTGTTTGATGCAGGCGTACCTGCAGGCAACTGCAAGAAGTATGGTGAGGTTACATCCGATAAACGGGAAATACTTGGCATTGAATGCACCCGCTACGACTATGACTTTGTGGTCAAGGCCGATTATTGGGTCGATGAGGCCACCAAGATAGTCTATAAGTTCGTCAACTATCTGGATAAAAGTAAGGAACAACCCAATGCAAGGTTTGAGATTGTAGGTTGGGATGATACCGTAACCGCCTTTGAGTGGAAGAAGCCCGAATAATCTGACGCAAAAACGAGACAACCCCAATGCGGCTATCCTTGAATTTTTGCAGAAGGCGTAGGTTTTGTAAAGCTCAAATTCCTAACTTCGCGGTATGTATGATTTTGATGAGATAGTGGAGCGTCGGGGGACCGGGAGCTTCAAACATGACAATCTTAAGGAATTCTTTGGGCGTGACAATCTTGTGCCGCTCTGGGTGGCCGATATGGATTTCCGTACGCCCGATTTCATTATTGATGCGCTTAGGGAGCGCCTGGAGCATCCAGTGCTGGGTTATACTATGATTCCGTCCGATTATTTCAGCACAATATCCGGTTGGGTTGAATCGCTGCACGGATGGAAAGTCAATCCTGACCATATACGTTTTATCCCCGGGATAGTCAAGGGAATCTGGCTGGCAATTGACTGTTTTCTCAAGCCCGATGAAAAGGTCGTCATCCAGACTCCGGTCTATCATCCGTTCCGCCTTGTGCCGACCGGAATGGGACATAAAGTGCTGTATAACCCGCTGATTCCTGTCTATGAGGATGGTCCGGGGCATATTGACTATATGCATACTCTGGATGCTGACCGCCGTCTTACCGGTTATGAGATGGACCTGGACAAGCTTGATGAGCAGTTGTCTGATCCAAAGGTCCGCATGCTGGTGCTTTGCAATCCTCAGAACCCGTCAGGCATCTGCTGGGACCGCAAGACTCTTGATTGCGTTGCCATGCTTGCCGTAAAGCACAACGTCATAGTGGTGTCCGATGAGATTCATGCTGAAATGGCGCTCCCAGGGCATCGCCACACACCGTTTGCATCGGTATCGGACGCGGCTGCATCGTGCTCCATCACATTCATGGCACCATCCAAGACATTCAATATTGCGGGTGTGGTGACATCATACACCATCGTTCCAAATGACAGTCTGCGTCGCAGGTTTTTCCATTTTCTGGCAACTGGCGAGCATGACAGCCCCAATATATTCTCGGCTGTAGCCACAATGGCTGCTTACAAACAGGGCGCACAGTGGCGCAATGAGATGCTCAGTTATGTGCAGCAGAACATAGACTTTGTGGATTGCTGGCTGAAAGAGCATATCCCTGCCATCCGATGCCTCAAACCACAGGCATCATTTCTGGTGTGGCTGGATTGCCGCTCATTGGGACTTAGTCAGAACCGCTTGGTGGAGCTGTTCGTTGAAAAGGCCGGATTGGCATTGAATGATGGCACCATATTCAGTAGCGTTATGCCCGACGGCAGCCCTGGCCCCGAAGGCCGCGGATTCATGCGTCTGAACGTGGGCTGTCCACGCAGTGTCCTCCAAACCGCTTTAGTACAATTGGGGTCAGGCCCCAAATGTACTGTTTCTTATTCCAAAGGAATCTCGGGGTGCTGGACAGCCAGTGGCAGGCCTTCCTGCGAAAGGTAGAACATGTAGAGTATGACTGGCTTGGTGCCTCGGTTCTCGCCGTGGTGGATGGTGTTCACCATCTCTACAACAGCCTCGCCTTCATGCACGGTTTTCTCCTTGCCATCCTGTCCGATGATGGTCAGCTCGCCCTGTATCAGCACGCCGTAGTTCATGACGGGGTGGTGGTGCCAGCCCAGTTTCTGGCCGGCCGGGAACACGTACTTGACGGCCACCAGTTCAGGGCTGCCCTGTAAATAGTCCGGCAGCTCCACGCCGTCCCAGCTCTGCGATGTGCGTATCAGCTCCTCGCTGGTTACCTGTTGTACGGTGATGCTCTCCTGAGGCTTTGACTCCTTACATGCAGTCATTACAGCCGTTGTGCCGCAGAATGTCAGGATGGCGGCCAGTGTCCATAGCTTATTGTGCTTCATTTCTTAAGTTTTAGTCCGTCCTTGAAAGCGTTTCCAACCCGCCCTGCAACTAAGTAGTAGCCGTGGGTGTAAGGATCAAAGGTGATAGCCTTCAGGGCATCAATATCTACCTTGCCGTCCTCATTGTATGTGGCTATGAGCAGAACCGGCATGGGGAATATAGCCTCAGTAGTCTTGATGGGTTGTTTCATAATGTTGTCCTTTATTATAAGTACTGCAAATTTACAAAAAATCCACTTTCATTGATGTATTGTTCGCTCTGACGCATTGTTAAACGACCCCTTTGCGTCACTTTTGCAAAAACGACGCATTGTTCGCTCGGTCCGAAGGGACGCTTTTACCGCTCGACGCTTTGCGGCGCTTATTCGAGCGAAGCGAGTCTTAAGAAAGCGAAGCGACTAAAAGAAACGACCCCTTTGCGGCGTTTTTCACCATCTGATTAAAAAATTGGGGTTTGATGCCCCAGGCGGGGGCAATCAGTAGGGATTTGGGAGTCTCGGAGACAAAGCGGTCGTAATAGAGGTCCGGGCGGGCTCTCTCAATAAAGGCCGATACTACCGCGGCGTATTCTTGAGGAGTTTCAAACAGTCTGATGCTTGATTGATCCTGCTCATACATGCGTGCCAGCACTGTGCCTTTTACCACCTGCAGCTGATGTAGTTTTAGAGTCTTGATGGGCAGGGCCGATATGCGGTCGGCGTGTATCATCCAGTCCTGCTCTGTCTCGCCGGGCAGGCCTAGGATCAGATGTGCTCCGGTATCAATTCCGCGCCCGTTTAGGTCATTTATACAATCCGATGCACACTGGAATGTGTGGTGTCGGTTGATGAGTTGCAGAGTGCGGTTCAGTGTGGATTCAACTCCAATCTCAACAAGCAGATGCGGATGACCGGAAGGTGCAAGGCGGCCAAACCTGCGTTCAAACCAATCGGCCAAATCCTGTTTGATGCAGTCAGGACGGGTAGCTATTACAAGTCCTTTTACTCCGGGAAAACGTAAAGCCTCCTCATAGAGCTCAATCAATCGTTCATTTGGTCCGTAAGTGTTTGTATATGACTGGAAATATGCCAGATACCCGTAGCATTCACCCTTGCGTCTGTTGAACTTTACACCTCTTTCCAACTGCGCGGTAATACTGCCTGACAAATCATTTGCAGCGTACGATGGATTGAATGACAGGTTGTTGCAGTATATGCATCCGTCATGGCCCAGAGTGCCGTCACGGTTGGGACATCCCAGTCCCGCATTTACTGCAATCTTGATTACCCGTCCGGGAAACACCCCGCTCAGGTAATCATTCATGGTCCTGTATTCCATCAGTTAGAGAGTTTCTTCATCTCATACCCCAGGCGGTGGAGTTCAATTGCGGCGCCGATGGAGTACATCACCTGAACGGCGCGAGCATACACATAGAAAGCACGCTTGCTCTGAGGCTCAATACGCTCCTGGCGGATGAACGTCACTGCAGTCTGTGCGCAACTCTGCATCACAGCGGTTATCTGCTGCGCCTGCTTGCCACCCGGCAGTAGTCCCAGTATGTCTTTCATGATGTGATCATCCATATCATCAAATCCGTTGGGGCCAAGCAGTACGCTGTAGGGCTGGCCTTTAAGCTTGTTCCAGTCACGGTTCCACCAGCAGGCCACTGCCAGGCCGATATATCCTGCCCAGGCAACAGATACTGTGGGGTACGCTGCAATCTCTTTAACGCCATCGGCCATATACTCCGGCGCTAGTTCCTTCCATTTAAGGTCGATGTCATCGGACCGGAGCAATATGCCCTCCAGCATACCGGCATCAGTGCAAATCTTGAGCATCTCCTTGCAGAGCCTGTCCTCAAACATTGTATAGTAAAGCTGATCTTCCATATTATGTCATGAATTAAGTGTAATACGTCGGTAGTTGTATGATTGTAGGTAATGTTGCTTGAGGTCTTCTGAAAGGAAAGACCGTGAAATCAGTTGCTCTGCCAACGATTGACAGGAGGCAAATAGATCAAGTTCACGATTAACCAGTCGCTCGGACAGTCCGATGCGGCGGCCAAACTCCTCAAAGTCATGACGTTCTATGGTGCGGGTATCGGACAGATGCATACCTTCTTTAAACAAACCTTTGTCCAGTGCAAATATGCGTGGCATTCTAAGGTGAAGGCTGGTGTTTATCAGGTCATATGCCGGAGCCAGATGATACTCTCCGTCACCGCGGTTTATCAGTGAGAAGTTCTTTAAATGTGCATCGTCATTAAGAGTCAGGTAGTTGAAAACCACTATCCTGAAGAACTTGAGAATTTCTACAGGAGATGCCTTGACATATCGGCGGATAATGTCGGCGCACTCCTCATAACTAAGGTTACTGTATTTGTAATCGCTGCCTCCGTTGGCACTGGTCAGACCGGCCAGGGATGCAAAATCTTCCTGTTGGAATTTACTCCCGTCAGGGCCGACATCAAACCTGCGACAAATATAAGCGGCCTCGCCGTCACGGAAAAAACAGAGAGCATTTGCGGCGGTCTCAATGTGATATACCTGTCTGGCCAGTTGCATGGTAAGATGCTCATTGGCAGGACAGTATTTGCGGTCAATAAGTGCGTATGATGATGGAGCCGGCTTTAGTATATATGTTCCGTGCTCATTCTCTGACGGTCTTGCCAGTTGGCCATCTGCGTTCAGTATCAGGCTTGCTTTTGGCTGGACACCGGAGAGAGAGATACGTCCCACGTTCTGCGCATATTCCCTGTAATCGGCACTTTCGTTGTTGGGACTGTCAAAATCAAGGATATGAGACACCTTCTTTCCGTCAAACAATGTTTTCAGTGCATCGGGAGAGTAGGTGGTAAAACCTTCCTGAAGCGTGGAAGGGCAAACATTAATTTCTTTCATGGTTATAATGGTTTTATGGTTACTGCTCCTATGGTATCAAATTGAGCTGTCGCAAGCATGATTCCAAAATCATCGTGCTCGTCAATATGGAGAAGTTGGGACTGTAGCTTCCGGTTGGCACCTTCGGAAAGCATATTGAAGAAATAGGGGAAAAGTGAGTCCGATACGTACGGATCCTTGCGTACGGGCATAGATATACATACCGGATCACCTTTATAGTCTTCATTGTAAGAGAATACGTATCTGCGGTCATCAGTTTCCTGCAATATGCCTGCTTCTATGTTGTGAACCAATACCTTACACTGTCTCATAATCCAACTGCTTCAAGTTGATGTCCATCTGCAGACCCAATGTGTCAAGAATGGTTAGCAGGGTCGATAATTGAGGGTTGCCCTCGCCGCGCTCTATTGCAACTATGGTGTTCACGGCCACACCAGCCAGATCAGCCAGCGTTTGCTGGTTAATTCCCAGTTTCTTGCGTCTGTTTTTGATTGTGCTGCCAACTTGTTTCAAATCCATAATCCCAATATATTGCGATTTTGATGCAAAGATAATAGCATGTTTTTATAAAAACAAACAAAATCCCAATATATTGCGATTTAGATGCCGCTCTAATTATCAATAGATAAGTTTGGTGATAAGGGTGGCTACAATGGTGCTGGTAATCACGCTCACCAGTCCTGGCATCATGAACGAGTGGTTGAGCAGGTATTTGCCTATCCTGGTGGTGCCGGAGCGGTCAAAGGTTACCGTTGCGATATCGGACGGATAGTTGGGTATGAAAAAGTATCCGTAGACCGATGGCAACACGCCCAGAAGCACTGGGCCGGGAATGCCTAAGGAGTAGGCCAGAGGCAGCATGGCTACCACTACGGCGCCCTGGCTGTTGACCAGTACCGATACCGCAAAGAATACCAGTGATATGGCCCATGGATATTTGCTTACCAGACCTTCCAGGCTGGACTGCATCTGCGGCAGATAGTTGCCGAAATATGTATCGGCCAGCCATGCAATTCCGTAAATGGCTATTACGGCAACCATGCCAGACTGCCATACGTTGCCTATTACTGCCTGGCGCGGATTGGCCTTGGCAAATATGATCATGAATGCGGCGGCCGATATCATCACAATCTGGATGATGATGTTCATGCCTATGGGCTTGCCGTTTACCGTGGGGCGGATATCGTGGCCTATTATCTGGAAGAATGAGTAAAGAGTGATGACCAGAAGTGCGCCCAGGAATATGTAAACTGATATCTTGGCGCTCTTGGTGACCTCCTTGTCAAGCACGGATGCGGTCTCGCCGTACATGTACTTGTACATCTTGGGGTTGGCCTTGCGCTCCTGGAATACGGGATCCTTGTCCAGGTCCTTGCCGCGTTTGTAAGAGCAGAGTGCGGCAGCCATCAGTCCGCACAAGCATGCCGGGATGGTAACTGCAATTACCTGTAAGTTATTAATATCAAACCCGTTACTGTTGCTTATTATTACGAACGATGCCACCGCGGCGGCTATCGGCGAGCAGGTTATACCCACCTGTGATGCGACCGATGCCACGGCGCAAGGACGCTCCGGACGTATGCCTTTTTTGAGTGATATATCGCAGATGATGGGCATCAGTGTATAGACCACATGGCCTGTACCCACCAGCACCGTGAGGAAGAATGTGCACAGAGGAGCCAGGAAGGTGATGTGCTCGGGATGCTTTCTAAGCAGTTTCTCGGCAATCTGTATGAGCCAGTCCATACCGCCTGCGGCCTGCATGATTCCGGCGCAGGTGACGGCTGCGATAATGATGTAAATGACATCGGTAGGCGGATTGCCCGGTTTCATGCCGAAACCCAGAACCAGAATGGCCAGACCTATTCCCGATATGGCACCCAGTGCCAGACTGCCGTAGCGTGAACCTACATAAAGCGCTGCCAGAACTATGAGCAGCTGCAAGATCATAATAAAAGTCATATGTAAAATATTTAATTAATACCTATCATCTGATGGACGGCGGGACGGATTGGGGGAACGGGATAACCCATCATCTTCTCTACGCAGAGTATGCGCAGCAGGGCGTAGGGGAGTATCTGCTTGTTGAATTCGTCAACATTTACATCGGACCCCAGATAGTTCTTTATGAAAAGGTTCCAGAACGGGACCGATACATCCTTGGTGATATGGTAGAGCTCCATCTCTACTTCATTTGGAATGAAACAGCACTGCAGATAGATAATACCCAAGTCAAACATGGGGCTTCCGGTGCTGAATTCACTCAGGTCTATGAGGTACTTTCGGCCTTTGTCGTCAAAAATAACATTACCGATGTGCAGGTCACCGTGCAGGGCGGTGTCGACATCTGGCTGGGAGTCTATGAAATGCAAAATGCCGTTTCTCTCTTCATCAGTCAGGAACGGATTCTCCATGATGTATTGCCTGCTCTGGTCCTTGAATGTGGGGAAGAGTCCGGGCGGGGGTGTGGTGGAGTGGAGTTTCTTGCATATTTCCGCAAACTCCCTGGCGTATTGCTCCATCCGTTCGGGGTGGATACTCAACGCGCGAGCGTAAGACAGCTTGCCGTGGATGCGCCTGAACTGGATGGCAACGCGGTTATCGGTAGTACGTACCAACTGGCCGGGCTCGGGGCAGGGCAGTCCCAAATTGTAAACTTTACAGGCCCTGTCATACTCGTCAAGCCCCATCTTCTCCAACTCCGTGGAGTAGAGTTTGAGCAGTATGTCGGGGTCGTCCTTTTTATTATAACTCTCACCGAGCTTTCCGCCTCCGGAGAGCTCGTAGTCCTTTAGGTCAATAACAGTAGGTTTCATAACGCTAAATTACTATATTTGCGAATAATTACAACAACCAGATATGAAGAAATATTCCATCCTTATTGCCGCCGCACTGATGCTGGCCGGTTGCACAGGCAAGGTCAAGGGACCATGCGATATCTATGAGAAGTTTGGAACCAAGTGTGTGGCCGCTCACAGCACCACCCGCAAGCTCTATTCCAAGTATGAAGGACCGCTCTATCAGGTGGTGCGCGAGTCTGACGGCAAGACGCTTGATATAGGCACAATAGACGGAGGTTATGCCGATGCCGCCGCACAGGATGCTTTCCTGGAGGGGACCATCGGATATATAAGCATCATTTATGACCAGACGGGACACGGGAATGACCTGATGCAGGCTGCTCCCGGCACTTTCAACGGTCCGGCCAAGGGTGAGTTCAACACGCTGCCCATAGCCGATATGGCTCCTGCCGTGCTGAACGGCCACAAGGTGTATGGCGCATATTTCATGCCCGGCATGGGACTGAGAAACAACAACGCTTCACATCTGGCCATCAACGATGAGCCCGAGGGAATCTACTACGTTGTGGACGGCAACCATTTTGACAGCGGCTGCTGCTTTGACTACGGCAATTCATCCACCAACGGACGTGCTGTTGGCCGCGGCACTATGGAGACCACATACTTTGGCACATCCACCAACTGGGGCAGCGGCAACGGCGACGGTCCCTGGATAATGGCCGATATGGAGGCCGGACTATTCTCAGGTTTCAATGCCAAGAAGAATGATGTGCCGTCCATTACAGACTGGAGGTTTGTATCGGCCTACGTGAACGGCGGAGGCGGCAACCGTTGGGACCTGCGCGGCGGTGATGCCACCAAGCCCGATGTGGTAACATTCTATGAGGGTGAGCGTCCCGTATCGCCCGATCCCAACGAGGGTTATTATCCCATGAGCAAGAAGGGCGGACTGCTGCTGGCCAATGGCGGCGACAACGGCAACGGATCAGCCGGAACTTTCTACGAGGGCGCAATGACCGTGGGCTATCCTACACTTGAGGCAGTCCAGGCTGTTCAGGCAAACATCGCCTCAGCTAAGTATTCGGAGCCTACGCTCCAGGCTTCAAGGCTGCTTACATTCCGCAAGGGTGAACCGCAGAGCCTGGTGGTTACATTCCGCAACACAACCGATGCCCCTATCCGGAATCTTGGCATCGGAATAGATATGGATGGTAGCTGGAAAACAGAGGTGGAATATGCCGATGCCAATGAGCAGATTATGCCTGGCGCTACCGCCAGCACCAAGTTCAGGATAACGGGTCCCGATAAAGACTATTGCGGTTTTGCCCATATCACAGCCAGTTGGAATGACGGCGGGCATGAATCGGCTCAGATCCGTATCCGCAGTGCGGCAGCCGTGAGTATCAATGAGATAAGCCTTGGCGGTGAGCAGTTTGTTGAACTGTACAACTCACAGGATGAACCTGTTGACCTGTCAGGTTGGGAGCTTGAGATTACCCGCAGCGGATGGGCTCCGGTACGTGCGGCCAGACTGCCTGCCGGAACAGTAATCAGGCCCAAGGATTATCTGGTGTTGCGTCCCAATGCCGATGCGCTCCGGTTTGACGCCGCACCGTTGACCAAGATATTCATTCCGGTTCCGACCGATGCCAAGCGTGTTTTCAAGGCCGGAA
>Ga0310691_10001843_pt1 | contig 30451 bp, 26 predicted proteins | sample 176DNAGHGlowgp2_FD_203887 | JGI IMG/M metagenome (GOLD analysis project Ga0310691, IMG submission 203887) | Sheep rumen microbial communities from Palmerston North, Manawatu-Wanganui, New Zealand - 1766 DNA GHGlow gp2 (v2) (version 2) | ecosystem: Host-associated > Mammals > Digestive system >... | reverse complement strand
ACGAACACGTCGGGCAGGATCCCGCCTTTCTCCACGCGCATGCTGTCGGCATAGATCATCTCGCCGGTGTCGTAACGGCGCAGCACCTCGTAATCGTAATCTTCCGTATAGGGCTTCTGGATGCAGCGGCCGGAGGGCGTGTAGTAACGCGCCACCGTGATGCGCATCCCGGAGCCGTCGGTGAAGAAGAAAGGCTCCTGTACGAGGCCCTTTCCGAAAGTGCGGCGGCCGTAGAGGGTGGCGCGGCCGTTGTCCTGAAGCGCGCCGGCGAGAATCTCGCTGGCGGAGGCGGAACCCTCGTCCACCAGGATCTTCAGGCCGATGTCCTGGAACGGACCGCGTCCGTCGGCCCGGTATTCCTCGCGCTTGCGGTTGCGTCCTTCCAGGTAGACGATCATCGCCTTGCGGGGCAGGAACAGGTTCGCCAGTTTGCAGGCCTGGTCCAGGTAGCCGCCGGAATTGTCGCGCAGATCCACGACGAGTTCCTTCATCCCCTCGCCGGAGAGCTCCACGGCGGACTTGACGAATTCGTCGGCGGTGGTGCGGGAGAACTTCGACAGGCGCAGGTAGCCCGTGGTGTCGTTCACCATGAAGGCGGCGTCCACCGAGTAGGTGGGAATCTTGCCGCGGGTGATCTCGAAGGGGATGACCTCGCGCCCGCGCTGCACGGTCACGAGCACCTTGCTGCCCGCCACGCCCTTGATGCGGCGGACCATGCTGTCCTGCGGGAAGCGCACGCCGGCGATGACGGTCGAGTCGACCTTGAGCAGCCGGTCGCCCGGCTGAAGGCCGATCTTTTCGGAAGGGCCGCCGGGAATCACCTCGATCACGACGGCAGTATCGTTGGGGACGTTGAACTGGATGCCGATGCCGTCGAAATTGCCCGTCAGGTCGGCCTCCGTCTCTTCCAGGATCTGCGGCGGCATATAGGACGAGTGGGGGTCCAGGGCGGACAGGGCGGCGGCCGCCACCGCGTCGGACACCTTGGCGCGGTCCACGGAGTCCACGTAATTCTCGTCGATGCTCTGCAGGATGAGGGAGACCTTGCGCCAGTCGGCGCCGGAAACGCGCATCGCGCTGCGCCGCAGGCCGATCTGCTGGATGAGCACGGCGAGCAGCAGGCCGATGACGATGCCCAGCAGCGCGATCAGGATGGAGGATTTCTTCATGGTCAGCCGAGTTTCTCCACCTCGATGCCGGCGCGGCGGAGGAGGTCGATGCCGTCCGTCAGGCGGTATTCGTCGCGATAGACGACGCGCCGGATGCCGGACTGGATGATGAGCTTGGCGCATTCCAGGCAGGGGGAGGCGGTCACGTAGAGCGTGGCGTCCAGGGCGCTGTTGCCGGACTTGGCGATCTTGGAGATTGCGTTGGCCTCGGCGTGGAGGACGTAGGGCTTGGTGACGCCGTTCTCGTCTTCGCAGATGTTCTCGAAGCCGGAAGGGGTGCCGTTGTAGCCGTCCGAGATGATCATCCGGTCCTTTACGAGCAGCGCACCCACCTGGCGGCGCTTGCAATAGGAATTGGTCGCCCAGACGGCGGCCATCTCCATATACTTGTCGTCGAACTTGTTCATTACTTGGTGTCTCTCTGGTAAAGATAGCGCTTGATGCTGCGCTTGGGCGTGCGCTCGAAGTCTTCGGGCATGAACTCGATCTTGCGGATCTGCGCGTAGGACGGCAGGAGCTTGTTGATCTCCGGCAGGGCGTCGGTGATGCGCTTCTCCAGGTCCTCGCCGCTCATCCCGTCCAGTTCGCCCTGGTGGTAGTCCGGATAGACGAGGGCGGTCAGGCCCACCTTGTCTTCGACCACGAGGGAATCCACGACGTAGGTGACGTTGTTGATCACGGCCTCGAGCTCCTCCGGGTAGATGTTCTGGCCGCTGGGACCCAGGATCATGCACTTGGAGCGGCCGCGCAGGTACAGGTAGCCGTCGTAGTCGATCACGCCGATGTCGCCGGTCTTGAACCAGTTGTCGTTGGTGAAGGAAGCCTTGGTGGCCTGGCGGTTCTTGTAGTAGCCCAGGAACACGTTCTCGCCCCGGACCTGGATCTCGCCGGGCTCCTTGTAGGGATTCTTGGAGTCGATGCGGATCTCGCAGCCCGTGATCGGCATGCCGCAGGAGCCCTTGCGGGTCTTCCACCACTTGGCATAGGTGATCAGCGGACCGCATTCGGTCATGCCGTAGCCCACGGTGAAGGGGAAGTGGATCTGGCGCATGAACTTCTCCACTTCGGGGTTGAAGGCGGCGCCGCCCATGATGACTTCCTCGAAACGGCCGCCGAAGGAGTCGATGAGGTTGTTGCGGATCTTGCGGCGGATGACCTGGTCCACGATGGGGATGCGCATCAGTGACTTGTGGCGGTCCACCACCGGCTTGATCTGTGACTTGTACACCTTCTCGAAGATGAGCGGGACGGCAATGATCACGTCCGGGTGGATCTCGGAGAAGGCCTTCATGATGACCTTGGGGCTCGGGGTGCGGGTCAGGAAATGCACGTGCGCGCCGATCGTCATCTCGAAGAGGAACTCGAACATCATACCGTACATGTGGGCGGAAGGCAGCATGGCCACCATCTGCGACTCGCAGGTCATCTGCGGTTCGGCGGTCTCGTGGGCGAAGCGGATGTTGCACCACAGGGAGCGGTAGGGGAGCATCACGCCCTTCGAGAAACCGGAGGTGCCGGAGGTGTAGTTGATCAGGGCGAGTTCTTCCGGCTGGTCCTCGTAGTAGTTGAGGTGCTCGGGCTTGAAGCCGTCGGGATACATCTCGTTGAAGGTGCGGGTAAGGTTCTCCCGGACGCTCACGAGGTCCTGGTTCTTCGCGTAGATGTAGTTGAGGGTGTTCATCTGCACGATGACCTCCAGGCCGGGCATCTCGATTTCGGAGAGGCCCTGCCAGATGATCTCGTCCACGAAGAGCACCTTGGCGTCGGAATGGTTCACGAGGTAGTGGATGTTCTCCGGCTTGAACTCGTGCAGGATGGGCACCGGCACGGCGCCGTAGGTGGTCGCCGCCATGAAGCAGACGCCCCAGTGGGCCTGGTTGCGGGAGCACAGGGCGACCTTGTCTCCCTTCTGCAGGCCGCATTTCTCGAAGGCGATGTGGAGCAGCTCGATGCGCTCGGCCACGTCGCTGTATTTCAGGGTCACGCCCTGGTAGTTGGAGAGCGCTTCCCGCTCCCAGTTCTCCTTGAAGCTCTTCTCGAGCAGTTTATTTACTGATTGGTATTCCATGTCAAGCGAAGGCCTTTCTTTCCCCAGGCGAGGGTTCTTTCTGGTTCATAAATAATGAAGCGGCAGCCCTTTCCGGGCCACTTGGAGGCCGTTTCCGGACGCTTTGCGTCCAGCCAGGCCTGCACGTCCGCCGGACTGCCGTAGACGTACCATCCGTCCCGGGCGGCCTCGCAGCTGTCGTCCGCGAGGGTGAAGGCGCTGCCGTACAGGGTCGGGATGAAGCCGCGCCAGGGGTTCTCCCCGGCGGGGCGGTCGGCGACGGCCTTGCCGGGCCGCACCAGGACGACCGCGTGGCCTTCGCCGTCCCGGACGAGGGCGAGTTCGCGGACGTCGATCTCTTTCTCCCATTTGAGCGGGTCCTTGCCGCTCTCCTTCCTGAGCGCGTCCAGCGTCCGGCGGTAGCGCGTCATCTTGACGGAGGCGTCCTGCCAGCGCTCGAAGGCCTCGCGGAACGCCGGGTTCGACACGGGCAGGGCCAGGGCGAAGCGGACGCTGTCGGGCAGGACGGCGCCGAGCCGGCTGTCGGAGAAGGGGAGGAGGGAGAGGATGTTGGCGAAGTAGGAGTCGGCGGGGCCCTGCACCGGCTGGACGGAGAATCCGTCGGAGGCCGGCGTGAGCACGGTCCAGTCGGCGAGCTGGCGGAGGAAGCCGGTCAGCTCGCGGCGCGGGAAGAACTCCTGCATCCAGCCTTTGGGTGCCAGGCGTTCAGCGCCGCTGTTGCGGTAGATGACGAAATCGTCCCCGCCGGCCGCGGAGAGGGCCTGGCGGAAGTACGGCGCGTCCAGGATGGACGTGTGCTGCGTGACGTGGCGGCGCACGGCGGTGATCTGCGCCTCGGAGGGGCTGAGGATCAGCATGCCCTGGCGTCCGGCGGCAGGGTCTGGCTCGAAATAGTGGCTGAAGACCTTCAGGGAAGCCGCCTGCTCGGTCAGGGCCTTGAGCGCCGCCGCCGAATCGGCCTCGGCCCGGTGCGTGTCCAGGGCGAGGACCGGCACCAGCGAGCCGTTGTAGCAGAGCGACAGGGCCATCCGGGCGTTCTTGAAATCCGACAAATCCAGTTTCTGCAGGACGCTGGTGCTGTCGTAGAGCCGCAGCCCTTCGGCGCAGCGGTCGAAGCAGATGACGCCCAGGGCGTCGGAAGGAACGGCCGCCAGCAACTCCGGGATGCGTTTTTCCTGGACGGGAGCGTCCGTTTTCCGTGCGGGATTCCCGCAGCAGAGCAGGAGCGGCAGGGCCAGAAGCAGGGCGAGAGTCGGTTTTTTGCTCATAACTTGCAAATATACTAATTATTTGAATTATGAATTTCCCGGGAAATCAGTATCTTTGCACGTTTTTATGGTAGTGTGACAGAATATGCAAGAAATCAGAAACATAGCGATCATCGCCCACGTCGACCACGGCAAGACCACGCTGGTGGACCGGATGATCTACCAGGCCAACCTGGTGCGTCAGCCGGAGAACCTGGGCCAGCTGATCCTGGACAACAACGACCTGGAGCGGGAGCGCGGCATCACCATCCTCGCGAAGAACGTCTCCGTCATCTATAAGGGAGTCAAGATCAATATCATCGACACGCCGGGCCACAGCGACTTCGGCGGTGAGGTGGAGCGCGTGCTGAATATGGCGGACGGCGTGCTGCTGCTCGTCGATGCGTTCGAGGGCTGCATGCCCCAGACGCGTTTCGTGCTCCAGAAGGCCATCCAGATGGGCAAGAAGCCCATCGTGGTCATCAACAAGGTGGACAAGCCCAACTGCCGCCCGGACGAGGTGCAGGAGGAGGTCTTCGATTTGATGTTCAACCTGAACGCCACCGAGGACCAGCTGGATTTCGTGACGGTGTACGGTTCCGCGAAGCAGGGCTGGATGTCGCTCGACTGGAAGAAGCCGGGCAACGACATCACCCCGCTGCTGGACACGATTCTCGAAGTGATTCCGGCGCCGCCGGTGGTCGAGGGCACGCCCCAGCTGCTCATCTCTTCCCTGGAATACTCCCCGTACGTGGGCCGCATCGCCGTCGGGCGCATCACCCGCGGCACCCTGAAGGCCGGCCAGCCGATCAGCCTGTGCAAGCGTTACGACATCGTGCAGAAGCAGAAGATCAAGCAGCTGATGGTCTTCGAGGGCCTGGGCAAGACGAATGTGGACGAGGCCCGCTGCGGCGACATCTGCGCCGTCGTGGGCATCGACGGTTTCGAGATCGGCGACACCATCGCCGACTACGAGAACCCGGAGCCGCTGGAGCCCATCGCCGTGGACGAGCCGACGATGAGCATGCTCTTCACCATCAACAATTCGCCTTTCTTCGGCAAGGACGGCAAGTTCGTCACCTCGCGCCACCTCAAGGAGCGCCTGGACAAGGAGCTGGAGAAGAACCTCGCCCTGCGCGTGAAGCCGGGCCTGACGGCCGACTCCTTCGTGGTGTACGGCCGCGGCGTGCTGCACCTGTCGGTGCTGATCGAGACGATGCGCCGCGAAGGGTTCGAACTGCAGGTGGGCCAGCCCAAGGTGCTGGACAAGACCATCGGCGGGCAGCGCTGCGAGCCGGTGGAGGACCTGTCCATCGAGGTGCCCGAGGAGTTCGTGGGCGCCGCCATCGAGATCTCCACGCGCCGCAAGGGCGCCCTGGTGCGGATGGAACCCCGCGGCGACCGCACCCTGCTGGAGTTCGAGATCCCCACGCGCGGCCTGATCGGCCTCCGCTCCAACCTGCTGACCGCCAGCCAGGGAGAGGCCATCGTGGCGCACCGCTTCAAGGAATACCAGCCCTACAAGGGCGAGATCGAGCACCGCAACAACGGTTCCCTCGTGTCCATCGAGACCGGCCAGGCGATCGCCTATTCGATGAACAAGCTGCTGGACCGCGGCCGCTTCTTCGTGGAGCCCGGCGAGGACATCTACGCCGGCCAGGTGGTGGGCGAGCATACGCGTGAGCGCGACCTGAACATCAACATCTGCAAGACCAAGAAGCTTACCAACGTCCGCGCCGCCGGCTCGGACGAGAAGATCATCCTGCCTCCCGCCATCAAGTTCTCCCTCGAGGAGGCGCTGGAGTATATCCAGGAAGACGAGCTGGTGGAAGTGACCCCGCATTTTATGCGTATCCGCAAGATTTTGCTCGATCCGCTGGCCCGCAAGCGCAGCAGCGACAACGAAGACTGAAATTTTCACTTGCTAATCGCAAAAAAATAACTAACTTTGCAACCCTTTGTAGTTGAACTGACAAGTCTGGCCCCCGGTACGAACCGTTTTGACTGGCACGCGGGAGCCGAGTTCTTTGAATCATTCGGGAATGCGGACATCCTCGACGCCGATCTGGAAGTGACGGCACACGTGGTCTGCCACGGGCTCACTGCGGAAGTCGCCTGCGAGATCGCGGGCAGCGTCACCGTCGCTTGCGACAGATGTCTCGAGGATCTCGTGATTCCGGTGGACACTTCCTTCGGGGAGAGTTACACGCCGGATGGCGGCGAACTGGACCTGAGCCAGGATGTATACGACTACGTGTGCATCTCGCTCCCGCTCCAGCGCGTGCATCCGGAAGGAGAATGCAACCAGGAAACTACAAAGTATTTGAGCAAGTAATATTTAAAAAGATAAAGCAATGGCACATCCGAAACACAAACTTTCCAAGCAGCGCCGGGACAAGCGCCGCACGCACGACTTTGCGCCGGTCCCAACCCTCGCCACCTGCCCGAACTGCGGTGCGACCGTGATCTATCACCGCGTCTGCCCCGAGTGTGGTTATTACAGAGGCCGTCAGATCGTTGTCAAGAACGCTGAGTAATCTGTGAAAAAGGCCGCCCCGCGCGGCTTTTTTGGTCCCTTAGTTCAACGGATAGAACGGAGGTTTCCTAAACCTTTGATAGTGGTTCGATTCCACTAGGGACTACGAAGAAGGCTTGCCAAGCGGCAAGCCTTCTTCGTACTGTGTACCTGAACCGTTATATTTCGGTTTCCATCTCGATGAGCCAGGCGGGGCGGCAGACGCGGGCCTCCAGCAGGACGCGGGGAACGCCGGGGAAGCGCTCCTGCATATAGGCGTCCACGACGGCATAGTCCGAGATATCCCGCAGGTAAATGATGAAATACGGCACCGCGGCAAGCGTGGAGCCGCCTTCACGGAGCAGTTCGGAGATGTTTTCCAGCAGCCGGTCCGTCTGGGCGAGCACGTCCCCTTCGTGGAGCACGTGACCGCGCGCGTCGATGCTGGCCGTGCCGCTGATGAAGATCCGCCCGTCGGAGAGGCGCACGCCCCGCTCGAAAGCCACGCCGTAGTCGTGCGTCGGGCTAAGGTGCGAGAGGGCCTTCAGGTAGGTCTTGTCCTCTTCGCGGAGGCCGGGGCGGGTCAGGAAATCGATGGCGACCACGGCGCTGCGGCCTTCCGTGGCGCCGCCGATGCCGGTGGACGCGATGTAGTGCGTGTCGAAACTGAGCCCTTCCTCGGCGAAGACGTCGTTGCGCGCCTTCACGAGTCCGGCGTAATTGGCGTCGATGTCGCGCACGAAGATCCAGGTGCGCACGCAGTGGGTCTTGAGTTCCAGCCCGAGGGGCCGGATGATATCCAGGTATTTGTCGAACAGCAGGCGGGACTGGGCGTAAGAATCGCGTCCTGCGGCCTCCTCCTCCGTGAGCCGCAGGCTGTGGAAGAGGACGGCGGGTTCCTCCGTGGCGGTCTGCGCGAGCACCGTGATGCGGCTGCCGTCCAGCGGGGGCTGCTCCACGACGGAGACGGCGGGAGAACAGCCGCTGGCGGCCGTCCACCCGTCCAGCGCCGCCTGCAGGGCGGCGGCCTGGTTCTGGGCGTCGCTTACGAAGAAACGCAGGAAGACCGGTTTGCGGCCTTCCAGGGATTCGGCACGGAAGTATTCGCCCATCCGGGCGAACAGGGAAGACAATGCAACAGCGAACGAAGTGTTGCTGTCGGGTCGTAGGATCTCGAATTTATTCACGAATCAAAAATACGCATTTAAACGCGCCCGTCCAATACCCATAAATGGGGATCAGAAACGGAAGTAATTGCGCGCGTTGTTGTAGGAGATGTCTTCGACCATCGCGCCGATCCGTTCCATTTCGGAGGCGGGCAGGCGTCCGCTGTCCACGTCGGCGCCGATCAGGTCGCACAGGATCCTGCGGAAGTATTCGTGGCGCGTGTAGCTGATGAAACTGCGCGAATCCGTGAGCATGCCCACGAACCGGCTCAGCAGGCCGAGTTGCGAGAGGCAGTCCAGCTGGCGGCGCATGCCGCTCTCCTGGTCCAGGAACCACCAGCCGGCGCCGAGTTGCATCTTGCCCGGGACGGATCCGTCGTTGAAGTTGCCGGCCATGGTGGCCATTACCTCGAAATCCTTGGGATTCAAGCAGTAAAGTATGGTCTTGGCGAGCCTTCCCTCGTCGTCGAGCCGGTCGAAGAAACGGTTGCCGGCGGCGGAGATCTCCAGGTCGTTGATGGAGTCGAAGCCCGTGTCGGGGCCGGCCTGGCGCATCAGACGGGAACTGTTGTTCCGGATGGGCCCGACGTGGAACTGCTGTGTCCAGCCTGTTTCCGCGTCCATCACGGCCAGGTCGTGGAGCAGCGCGCTGTAGAACTTGTCGCGCTCGCCGGGGCCCGGCCTGCGGCCCAGCAGGACTTTCTTGAAGATGAGCTCGATCTCCAGCTCGTTGTAGTCCGCGGCATGGAAGGTGTCCAGTCCGTGGTCGGAGAGTTTGCAGCCCGCGGCGGCGAAGAAGTCGTGGCGTTTCTGCAGGGCTTCGACCAGGTCGGCGTAGGAATCGATCTCCAGGCCGGCGGCCGCGCCGAGCCGTTCCAGGTAGGCCTTGTAGGCGGCGGGATCCTCGATGGCGAGCGCCTTGTCCGGTCGCCAGGTGGGCAGTACCTTCGTGCCGAAGGGGTGCTCCGCGATCTGCCGGTGCCAGCGGAGGTCGTCGGCCGGGTCGTCCGTCGTGCACACGACCTCGACGCCGAAGCGCCGGATGAGCGCCTGGCCGCTGAATTCCGGCGTGGCGAGCTTGGCGTTGCATTCCTCGAAGATTTCGCGGGCGGTCGCGGGGGAGAGGAGCTTGTCGATGCCGAACACGCGCTTCAGTTCCAGGTGCGTCCAGTGGTAGAGCGGGTTGCGCATCGTGTAGGGGACGGTTTCCGCCCATTTCTCGAAAACTTCCCAGGCGGAATGTTTCCGTCCGGTGATGTACTCCTCGGAGACGCCGTTCGCGCGCATTGCGCGCCATTTATAGTGGTCGCCGCCCAGCCAGAGTTCGGTGATATCCTTGAAACGGATGTCCTGCGCAACTTCCTGCGGGGAAAGGTGGCAGTGGTAGTCGATGATGGGTTGCCGCTCCGCGTGGGCGTGGTAGAGCTCCCGGGCGGTGGCGCCGGCGAGCATGAAATCGTCGTGAATGAATGCCATAGTGTTCAAATTTAGGAATTATCCGCCACAATCCAAAAGAAAACCGCGTCCGGACGGTTCTTCTCCAAAGATACCGTTTTTGGCTGAATAAGAAAAATAATGGGTATATTTGCATTATGAAGAAAATCGGAATCTGCAGCGATCACGCCGGCCTGGAATACAAGACGCGGCTGATCGGTTATTTGCTCGGCAAGGGTTATGAAGTAGTCAATTTCGGCACGGACAGTCCCGAGAGCTGCGACTATGCCGACTTCGCGCACCCGATGGCGAATGCCGTCGAATCGGGAGAGGTGGACGCCGGCATCGCCCTGTGCGGCACCGGCAACGGGATGGCGCTCGCGCTCAACCACCACAAGGGGATCCGCGCCGGCCTGGCCTGGAACCAGGCGGTGGCCAAGCTTGTCAAGGAACACAACAACGCCAACGTGCTCGTGATGCCCGCACGCTTCGTCTCCTACCGGATGGCGGTGATGATGGTGCGCGCCTGGATGACCACGCAGTTCGCGGGCGGCAGACACCAGCGCCGGATTGACAAGATCGTTCAGCCGTAATATCGAGGACTATCCCGAGGGGATCGTGCTGCCGGTGGACAAGCCCTACCGGTGGACTTCCGCGGACGTGATCCGGAAGGTCAAGTACGCGGCGATCCGCCATTTCGGGAAAAAGAACCTGAAGGTCGGCCACGCGGGGACGCTCGACCCCCTCGCGACCGGCATCCTGCTGGTATGCATCGGCCCCGCCACACGGCGTGCCGAAGCACTCCAGCGCTCCCCAAAAGAGTATGTGGCCGGCGTCACGTTCGGCGCCACCACGCCTTCCTATGACCTGGAGAAGGAGATCGACCGCTTCTGCCCGCTGGAGGGCGTGTCCGAAGCGGCGCTGCGGGGCGTATTGCCGGATTTCCTGGGCGAGCAGGACCAGGTGGCCCCGCTGTTCAGCGCCAAGTCGGTGGACGGGGTGCGGGCCTACGAGACGGCCCGGCGCCTGCTTCGGGAGGCCCGGCGCGAAGGGCGGGCCTTCGACCCCGGTGACGTGCTGCAGTCCAGCCGCATCGATATCTATGAACTGGAACTCCTGTCCTGGAGCGACTCGCTCGTGCAGGATTTCACCGACGACGGGCAGGGGCGCATCCGCGTCGCTTCGGTGGACGGCCTGACGCTGCCTACCGCGAGCATCCGCGTCGCCTGCAGCAAGGGTACCTATATACGCGCGTTGGCGCGCGACCTGGGCGAGGCCCTGGGCAGCGGCGCTTTCCTCAGTTCCCTGCGCCGCACGAAAAACGGCGGCTTCGACATCTCCCAGTCCTGGACCCTGGACGAAGTCCTGGGCGCATTGAATCAAAACGACTTGGCATAATGAGAAGTTCAATCCCTTTCCGCCTGCTCGTCTTGGCAGGCGTGCTGCTGCTCTGCTGCGGAACGCTGTCGGCTCAGGGCGACTACGCATCCCTGATCCGCGAGAATCCCGACCGCGCCGCCGGCGTGCACCATTCCTATGAATGAATGCCATCCACGACGATCATATCGACATGGTGGGCGAACTGACGCCGCGGGGCGGACGCGAGCACCGTGCCATCGCCCGGCGCCTCCACGACAGGGTGCGTCCCGTCTGGCACGACCGGCACCGCCGCCAGGTATCCGTCCAGTCCAGCAATGTCCCCCGCTGCCTGCTCAGCATGGCGCATTTCACCGCCAGCCTGGACGACAACGCCCCGGGGCTGGTTTTCGACTTCGTGACCGGTGACCGCTATCTCAACCTGCTCGCGCACGACTATTATCATGGATCCGAGATTTCCGCCGCGAGCCGTGTCCTGATGAACGGCATGGCCCGGGAGAGCATCGATATCAGCCGTTTCATCCGGTCGGTCTTCATCGATGATCCGGAGCGCGTGTCGCGCGTCATCGCGGACCCGTACGATTTCGCGTACCAGATTTTCCTTTACGGGGGAATCCGCCAGTGCACCGAGACGCCGGACGCCGACATCTTCGGCCGCTTTTTCACGATCGACGAACTGATCGCGTTCTACCGCTGCTATAACAGCCGCATTTACAATTCGATGGCCAATTCCGCCGAGTTCGGCGACCATGTGGTTTGGGCGGCGCGGGGTCTGGTCCGCGACATCATCGACCGCGCCGATGCGGCCCTGCGCGAAGGCAGCGCCACGGCGGCCGACCTGCGTTTCGGTCACGACTCGGGCATCCTGCCCCTGGCCGGTCTGATGGACCTGGTCGGCCCCGGTGACCGGCTGCATAACGCCGATGCCTCCGACAGCTGGCAGAGTTTCTTCGAGGTTCCGATGGGCACCAACCTCCAGATGGTCTTCTACCGCAAGCGCGGCGCCGAACCCCTGGTCAAGATCTGGTACAACGAGCGGGAGACGCAGGTGCGTGGCCTGCAGCCGGTAAGCGGCAACTGCTACCGCTGGTCAGACCTGCGCGCCCACCTGGAGCGGCGGATCGCGCAGTTCGATTTTTAGCCTCAGGCCGCCTAGCCCAGTCGTTCGCGGAGGAAGCGCAGGCGGCGAAGGCCTTCTTCGTGGCCGATGAAATGCAGGATGTCGCTGATTCCCAGGCCACTGGCGGCGCCGCTCAGGGCCAGGCGGATGCAGTTCATCACCTTGCCGACCGGCATTTCGTGTGAACGGATGTACTCCTCGAGCGCGTCCGCGTCGGCGTTCTCCATGGCTTCCAGGGCCGCGGCGTAGATTTCCGGCTTGTAGAACTTGTCCACATCCTTGGCGAGGAAAGGTGCCGTGGCGGCGTCGTCATACACCTTGGCGCGGGGATCCGCCGGACGGTTCGCATCCGCGGGCTTCTCGCTGGCCGCACCGGCCTTGACACCGTATTTTTCGAACTCCGAAGGAGCGATGAACAGGTAGGAGGCGATGGTCCAGAAGTCCTGCACGAAGGTGGCGCGTTCCTTGATGAGCGCCACCACGCCTTCCACGAAGGCCGGGTCGGGATGGAGGCCCTTCTGTTCCAGGCCGGGCATCCACAGGGCCGCCAGGTCCGCGTCGGAGCGCATCCGGAGGTATTCGCGGTTGTACCACTTCGCCTTGTCGGGGTTGAACTTCGCCCCGCTCTTGCCCACCTTGTCCAGGCTGAAGGCCTGCACGAGTTCGTCCAGCGAGAAGATCTCCTGCTCCGTGCCGGGATTCCAGCCCAGCATCGCCAGCAGGTTCACGAACGCATCCGGGAAGTAGCCGTCCTCGCGGTAGCCGCGGGAGGTCTCGCCGGTGGGGGAGGTCCAGCGCAGCGGGAATACCGGGAAGCCCATCTTGTCGCCGTCGCGCTTGCTCAGCTTGCCGTTCCCGACGGGCTTCAGCAGCAGGGGCAGGTGCGCGAAGCGGGGCTGGCTGTCCTGCCAGCCGAACGCCTCATACAGCAGATAATGCAGCGGAAGGGACGGGAGCCACTCCTCGCCGCGGATGACCTCGGTGATTTCCATCAGGTGGTCGTCCACGATGTTGGCGAGGTGGTAGGTGGGCAGTTCGTCGGCCCGTTTCCACAGGACCTTGTCGTCCAGGGTGGAGCTGTCCACGGAGATGTGCCCGCGGATCAGGTCGTCCATCTCCACGATGCGCCCTTCGGGCATCCGGAAGCGGACGGTCCAGTCCGTGCGTTCCGCCAGCAGGCGGCGCACCTCGTCTTCCGGCAGGGTGAGCGAATTGCGCAGCGCGCCGCGGGTGAGGTGGTTGTAGATGAAGGTCTCGCCGCGGGCCTCGGCTTCGGCGCGGGCCTTCTCGAGTTCCTCGGCGGTGTCGAAGGCGTAGTAGGCGGCCCCGGCGGCGACGAGCTGCTCGGCATACTGCCGGTAGATGCCGCGCCGCTGGCTCTGGCGGTAGGGGGCGTGGGGGTGGCGCTCGGAAGGCGTTTCCACCACGTTGCCTTCGGCGTCCACGCCTTCGTCGGGGTAGATGCCGCACCAGCGCAGCGACTCGATGATGTACTGCTCGGCGCCGGGCACGAAACGGTTGGAGTCGGTGTCCTCGATGCGGAGCACGAAATCACCGCCTTTCTGCTTGGCGTACAGGTAGTTGTACAAGGCCGTCCGGACACCGCCCATATGCAGCGGCCCGGTCGGCGAGGGGGCGAATCTTACACGGGTCCTGCTCATGACTGGGTCCTCCGGATGGCGGGAATGTTCTCCAGTTCGGCGCGCGACTCGTTCTTGGCCAGGATGAGGGCCGGCTTGCGGTCGAGGTCGAAGTTGAAGGTCCGGACGTTGCTCTTGCTGTTGAAGCCGATCTGCTGGGAACCGCCGTCCTCGAACAGGGAGATGCCCTCGCCGCGGGCCGTCGCCGTCTTGTCGTACACGAAGTCGCGGTTGATCATGATGTAGTTGCCCATGTCCTTGGCGGGGCCGATCACGTCGGAGAAGCGGAGTCCGGTCACGATGGAGGTGATGCGGATGGTGTCGCCGATCTCGGGATCGTCTTCCCAGATGAGGCCGCGCTTGAAGTTGTTGGCGCGTCCGGTGTATTCGTCGATCTTCTTGTTGATCTCGCTGAGGTCGTCCATCGTCAGGCCGTGCTCGTTGTGGCCGCAGGTGATGTTGACGAGGACCTTCTTCGCGGTCTTGAGGTCGAAGTCGTTGAGGAGCGGGGACTCGAAGGCGGCCTTGACCGCGTCTTCGATGCGGTTCTTGCCGGTGCCTATGCCGCAGCCCATCAGCGCCATGCCGCTGTTCTTCATCATCGTCTCCACGTCCTTGAAGTCCACGTTGATGTAGCCGGGCTTCTTGATGATCTCCACGATGCCGCGCACGGCGGTGGCGAGCACTTCGTCCGCCTGCGGGAAGGCGTCCTGGATGAGCTGGTTGCCGTAGAATTCGTGCAGTTTCTCGTTGTTGATCATCAGCAGGCTGTCCACGTTCTTCTCGAGCTCGTGGATGCCGTCGATGGCGCGCGAGAGGGCCTCGTTTCCTTCGTTGAGGAAGGGGAGCGTGACCACCGCCACGGTCAGGATGCCCCGGTCCTTCGCCATCTTGGCGATGACCGGCGCGGCGCCCGTGCCGGTGCCGCCGCCCATGCCGGCGGTGATGAAGAGCATCTTGGTGTGGGTGTCCAGGACGATCTTTTCGATCTGGTCCTGGCTCTCGAGGGCCGCGTTGCGTCCGTTGATGGGGTTGGTGCCGGCGCCGAGGCCCCGGCCCATCTGGATCTTCACGGGAACGGGACTGCCCTTGAGGGCCTGCGAGTCGGTGTTGCATACTACGAAGCTGCAGCCCTTGATGCCCTTGGTGTACATGTAGTTGACGGCGTTGCAGCCGCCACCGCCTACACCGATGACCTTGATGATGTCGTCGGAGGTGGCCCAGTCCAGCGGGGTGATCGCATCGATCATGTTGTCGTCTATCATAATGCCTGTCTTTTTTATTTCATGTCATCGAAAAGTCCGCCCACGGTGCTGTCGAAGGCGCCTTCGACGGCTTCGCCCACCCGAGAGGTCTGCTGCCGGATCCAGGTGACGAACTTGCCGGGCGTCTTGGCCTCTTTCTGGGTTTTCTCCTTTTTCTTCTTCCTGTTGGGGACGAGAACCTCGGGTACGTATTCGGGGCCGAAGAGCGTCTGTTGCGCGTTCTCCTGCCCGGCCGGGGCCTGTTCCGCCGCGGGCGCGTCGGTGGCTTCCTGCGCGGCGGGAAGCGGCTCCGTGCCGTTTTCGGGCAGGACATCCTCGATGCAGTTGAGGCGGAAATCCTTCTTGGCCTCCAGGATCATGCCGATGGTGGCCGCGGCGCTGGTCTCGCCCACGCCGGCGCAGCCCCCGGCGCTGAAGTTCTGGCTGCGCGGGTAGCCCATCCGGACCGTGTAGCCGGACATCTCCTTGATGAGGGTGGCGACGTTCACCAGGTTGGCGCCGCCGCCGGTGAGCACGATGCCGTTGCGGAGCTTGTCGGCGTAGCCGCTGTCCTGGATCTGGAAGAGCACCGCCTCCACGATCTCGCGGGTGCGGCAGGTGATGATCTCGGACAGGTACTTGACCGGAAGCTGCTCGTAGGAGCCGTTCTCGTCGTCGTTGATCTGGATGACCTTGTCGGCGAGGGACTGCAGCTTGTCGGGCAGGCAGGCGCCGAAGGCGAGCTTGATGTTTTCCGCGAGCTGCTCGTTGAAGCCGCACTCGTACTTGATGTCGGTCGTGATGACGCGGCCGCCGAAGGGGATGGCGGAATAGTGGCGCAGGATCTTGCCGCGGTAGATCGTCAGCGAGGTCACGCCGGCGCCGATTTCCACGAGCGCCACGCCGTTCTCCTTCTCGCCGTCGGTGAGGACGGCGCGGGCGACGGCGTTGGGCAGGAAGAACTTGCGCGCGGGGGCGACGCCCGTGTCGTTGAGCATGATGTCGATGTTGCTCACCGGCTTGTGGGCGCCTACGAAGACCTTGAAATTGCCTTCCAGCGCGTCCGCGGTGACGCCCACGACGTCGTGCTCGCTCGCGCAGACGAGTTCCTCGTCCGCCGAGAACGACTGGGCCACGGCGCCGTAGATCTCCTCCTTCGTTTCGTCCGCGATGGGATAGGAGTCGATGGCGATGCTCTTCAGCGTGTTCACCTCTTCCTTGGTGATGCAGGTGTCGGGGTCGCTGCGTTCCATCCGCGCGCTGGCAATCTCCTGGCGCACGTCGTAGCGGGGCAGTCCGACGACCACCTGCAGGATCTTGATGTTGAGTTCTTCTTCCGCCTCCTGGATGGCGGCACGGAGAGGTACGGCGGCGCGCTTCGGGTTGAGCACGCAGCTGTAGCGGATCCCGTCCGACGGGGTTTCCTTGTAGTAGATGACCTGGATGTCATCTCCGACGATCTTGGCTACGCTCAGGGCGATCTTGGAAGAGCCAAGGTCGGCTGCTGCTATGTATCTTTCTGCCTGCATATGATTTGATTGTTATATTTTACGTTCACGGTCCGGTAGTGACCTTCCTCCACGGAAGGGGCGATGGTGCCGATGTAGCGGTCGATGCGCTGGAACTTGTCCCGGATGTTGTCCGGCTGCCCGATGATGAACTGCTCCGTGCGTCCGTCGATGGTGAGGACCAGGTCGCCGTCCCCGCGCACGCGCACGGTATGGATATGGTGCGGCCAGCCTTTGGTGGAAGAGATGTAGCGGTACATCCCGATCATCCCGAGGATCCATTTGCGCGCCTCGTCGGAGGGCGCTTCGCCGCGGAAGCCGTCCGGGATCTCGAAGGGGATCGTGCCCTCGACGGTGGGGACGGAGGCGATATAGGTTTCGTGCGGCGGGAAGATGCCGCCGTCCGCATCGACGTAGAAGCTGCGTCGGCCGTCCTGGATCCGAAGGACCGGGGCGCGCTGGGTCACGAGCACGTGCAGGATGCCGTCGGAGGTGGTCCAGGCCTGTCCGCTCTGGACGGCGCTCCGCTCCGCGAGCAGGTCTTCGATGCGGGACAGCTGCACGCTGTCGAGCCGCTGTCCGATGTAGGTGCCGTAGCGGGTGTCGAGATACTCCCGGATGTCCTCCTCGCTCACGAAGCGGAGCGTGTCCGCGAAGCTGACCTCCAGCTGGGTGCAGGTGACGAGGGCCTGCTCCTCCCGCACGTTGCGGTACAGCAGGGTCATCCCGACGCAGAACAGGATCGAGAGCAGGGCGGCGAGGACGTATGCTACGGCTTTCTTCATCTACAGGCGCTGCTTGAGGAGTCCGGTGATGGGTTCGATGAAACGGTCGATGTCGCCGGCGCCCAGGGTGACGAGCACGTCGAGCGGCTCCTTCTCCAGGTAGGACAGCAGCTCCGCCTTGGGGACGAGGACCTTCTCCGGAGCGGTGACGTCCCGGAAGATGATCTCGGAAGTCACGCCCGGGATGGGCTCCTCGCGGGCGGGATAGATGTCCAGCAGGATGAGCTTGTCCAGTCCGCTCAGGGCGCGGGCGAATTCCGGCGCGAAGTCCCGCGTGCGGGTGTACAGGTGTGGCTGGAAGATGCCGGTGATGCGGCGCCCGGGGAACACCTGGCGGATGGAGGAGATGGCGCTCTGCAGCTCGGCCGGGTGGTGGGCGTAGTCGTCGATGTAGGTCAGGGCGGGGGTGTTCAGGTGCACGTCCAGGCGGCGCCAGGCCCCCTCGAAGGTGCCGATGGCGTGACGCACCTTCTGGGCGTCCAGCCCGTTGCAGAGGCAGATGGCCGCCGCCGCGATGCTGTTCTCCACGTTCACCCAGCCGATCGCGCCCACGCGGATGTCCGTCAGCACGCCGCCCGGATAGACGAGGTCGTAGGTGTAGTGACCGGTGGCGTCGAGCCGCAGGTTGCTGCTGTGGAAGTCGGCGCGGGGCTCGTCGAAGTGGTAGGTGTAGATCTTCGCCGGGGTGTCCTCCTGCGTGACGGGCAGGCCGTACTTGAGGATGAGGGTCTCGCTGACCTGCGAGGCGAAGATGCGGAAGGCTTCCTGTACGTGGGCGAGGTCGCCGTAGATGTCGAGGTGGTCGGCGTCCATCGCGGTGATGGCGGCGATGGCGGGATGCAGCTGGTGGAAGGAACGGTCGAACTCGTCGGCCTCCGCGACCACGATGGGGGTGCGGCTCATCAGCATGTTGGTGCCGTAGTTCTTGGAGATGCCGCCCAGGAAGGCGGAGCAGCCGGTGCCGCTCTCGGTGAGGATGTGGGCGACGAGGGTGGAGGTGGTGGTCTTGCCGTGGGTGCCGGCGACGGCCAGGCAGCGCTGCCCGGCGGTGAGCTCGCCCAGCATCTGCGAGCGCTTGATTACGCGGAAACCCCGTTCGCGGGCCTGGCACAGCTCGCCGAGCCCGGCGGGTACGGCCGGGGTGAAGACCACCAGCGTGTCGGCCGGCGTGCCGGGGATGCGAGCGGGATCGTCCTCGTAATGGACGGCGATGCCTTCCGCTTCCAGCGCGCGGGTAAGGTCAGACGCCGTCCGGTCGTAGCCGGACACGGACGCCCCCTTGAATTTGCAGTAGCGGGCGATGGCGCTCATGCCGATGCCGCCGATGCCTATGAAATAATAGTTGCTGTATCTCATACCAGTTTATATACTTCGTCAACGATGGTCTGCGCCGCGTCCATCCGGGCGAGCGGCGCCGTGTTGGCCGCAATTTTCGCGATGCGCTCCGGGTCGCGGAGCAGTCCCAGCGCCGTGGGCAGGAGTTTCTCCACCGCCTCGGCGTCGCGCACGAGCAGGGCGGCGTGCCTGCGCACGAGCGCCATCGCGTTGTGCGTCTGGTGGTCCTCCGCCACATTGGGCGAGGGCACGAAGACGGCGGCTTTCTGCGCCGCGCAGATCTCCGACACGGAAGACGCGCCGGCCCGGCTCACGACCACGTCCGCGCAGGCGTAGGCCAGGTCCATCCGGTCGATGAAATCGCTGTAGCGGATCTGCGGAAGGTCCCGTCCGGCCATGAAGGCGTCGATCTCTTTCTTATAATAGCGGCCGCACTGCCAGAGCACTTCCACGTCTTCGCCGCCGGGACAGCCCTGCTCGATCCAGCTGCGCATCGCACGGTTCAAGGTGCCGGCGCCGAGGCTGCCGCCCACGATGAACAGGTGCCGTTTGCTTTCGGTAAACCCATAATAGGCAAGGCCTTCCGCGCGGTCTTCTGCGGTGTAGGGGTGGATGATGGAGCGGATGGGGTTCCCGCTGAAGGTAATCTTCCCCGCCGGGAAAAAACGTTCCATCCCGTCGTAGGCCACGCAGATGCTGCCCACCCGGCGGCCCAGGATCCTGTTGGTCATCCCGGCGAAGCCGTTCTGCTCCTGGATCAGCGTGGGGATGCGCTTGCGGGCGGCCTGCCAGAGCAGGGGGGCGCTGGCGTATCCGCCCACGCCGATGGCGATGTCGGGGCGGAATTCGTCGATCACGCGTCCGGCCTTGCGCAGGCTGGCTGCCATCTTGCGGGGGACCTTCAGGTTGTTGCGGGCGTTCTCCAGTGTGAGCTGTCGCTGCAGGCCGACCATCGGCAGGCCGATGATCTCATAGCCCGCCGCCGGGACCTTCTCCATCTCCATCTTGCCTTCGGCACCGACGAAGAGGATCTCGGTCTCGGGATTCACTTCCTTGAGCTTGTTCGCGATCGAGATGGCCGGGAAGATGTGTCCGCCCGTGCCGCCGCCGCTGATGATTACGCGTAATTTCTTATAAGTCATAGCTATTGTCTGTCAGGTCGTTTTCTATCTGTCCGGATTCGAAGGCATCCAGGTCGCCGAGGCGGTCCTCCACCGCGGCCGTTTCGTGCATCTCCACCAGCGGCGCCGCGGCGCGCGTCTCGCGCTCGATGCGGCGCGTGGCGATGCGGCTGAAGGACAGGATGATGCCGAAGGCGACGCTGAAGCACAGGAAGGCGCTGGTGCCGTGGCTGATGAGCGGGAGCGTCTGGCCCGTCATCGGGCCGATGTCCGCGTTGACGAACATATGCAGGAAGGCCTGGCCCGTAATCAGCAGGCACAGTCCCGCCACCGTCAGCTTGGCGTAGTGGTCGTTCCCGCAGTTGCGCACGATGATGGATCCGCGCGCGAGCAGGGATACATACAGGAAGATGACCATCAGCCCGCCCACCAGGCCGTATTCTTCGATGATGAAACTGTACATGTAGTCTTCGGACATGTCGGGCACCACGTAGCGCTGGGTGCTCTGGCCGGGACCCTTGCCCAGCAGGCCGCCCTGCTTGACGGCGATCTTGGCGCTGTAGGGCTGCCGGATGGCGTCGATGGCCTCCTGCCAGGCGATCGTGCCGCGGGGGGAGTCGACGGCCTGCCGCTCCCAGTCCTTGTCTTCGAAGACGCGGGAGATGCCGGTGCCGATGCGCTCGAACCAGGGGTGCTCCTTCGATTTGGTGGCGCTGTACAGGCCGAAGATGATGGCGATCGCGGCGATGCCCGCGGCGCCCAGGATGGCCATGTCCTTGAAATTGCCGCCGCCCAGCAGGATCATCACGTACATCAGCAGGCCGATGATGAGGGCGCTGGAGTTGGAGCCCGGGATGATCATCACGAAGATGAGCAGGAAGGGGAGATACAGGTAGCAGGCCTTTTTCCAGAAGAGCTGTTCCGGCCAGCGGATCTTGCCCTGCTTGAGGGCGTCCATCGCCCAGGCGAGGTAGAGGACCATCGCGACCTTGACCACTTCGAAGACGTGGACCTGGAAGCCCGCGATCGTCAGGATGCGCCAGGCGTTGTTGATGTTGACGGCTTTGATGAAGGGCAGGCTGACGTGTGCGTCGAGCAGGCCGAGCAGCACGAACGACAGCAGGAAGCCCCATTTGCTGAACCAGCGGAAGAAACCGATGTTCTTGATGTTGTACAGGACGATGATGACGCCCAGGCCGGCCAGCACCACGAGCAGCTGGCTTTTCACGAGGTCCAGGCGCGTCATGCCGTCCCGCAGCAGGCGGGACGAGGAGGAGAACATGCAGACGATGGAAATCAGGACGAGCAGGAGCACGATGATCCACACCACCTTGTCCCCTTCGAAGCTGTCCGCGAAGTTCCAGAACGTCCTTTTTTTCTCCTTGGCTGCCATATCCTACAGGTGCCGGACCGCCTCCTTGAACAGGCGGCCGCGGTCTTCATAATTCTTGAACAGGTCGAAGCTCGCGCAGCAGGGGCTCAGCAGCACCACGTCGCCGGGGGCGGCGAAGCGGGCGGATGCCTGCACGGCGGCTTCCGCGGACAGGGTGTCCACGATGTTTTCACTTCCCACGATGCCCTCGAAGGCCGCATGGATCTTGGCGTTGTCCACGCCCAGGCACACGATGGCCTTCACCTTCTTGCGGACAAGTTCCTCCAGGACGCTGTAGTCGTTGCCCTTGTCCTTGCCGCCCACGATCCACACGACGGGCCGGGTCTGGCATTCGAGGGCGTACCAGGCGGAGTCCACGTTGGTGGCCTTGGAGTCGTTGATGTACAGCACGTCCCCGATGCTCAGGACGGGCTCGAGCCGGTGTTCGATGGGGGAGAAAGTCCGCAGGCTCTTGCGGATCACTTCGTCGCTGATGCCGGTGGCCTTGGCGGCCAGCGCGGCGGCCATCGAATTATAGACGTTGTGCCGGCCGCCGAGGGCGAGCTCCTTTAAGAAGATTTCCGTTTCGTCGTCCTCGTAACGGACGATGATGCGGCCGTCGCGGACGAAGGCGCCCTGGGCGACCTCTTTTTCCTGCGTGAAGGGCAGCATCTTCGCCTTGATGACGATCTGGCCGAGCTGCTCGATCGTGATCGCGTCGTCGGAGTCGAAGATGAAGCAGTCCTCCGGCCGGAGGTTGCGCGCGATGCGGAATTTCGCCCGGGCGTAGTTCTCGAGCTTGTGGTCGTAACGGTCGAGGTGGTCGGGCGTGATGTTGGTGATGATGGCGATGTCCGGCCGGAAATCGTAGGCGTCGTCCAGCTGGAAGCTGCTGATTTCCAGTACGTAGTAGTCGTGCTTTTCGGTTGCGACCTGCAGGGCGTAGCTCTTGCCGATGTTGCCGCCCAGTCCGGCGTCCAGCCCGGCCTCGCAGAGCAGGTAGTGGATCAGCGAGGTGGTCGTGGTCTTGCCGTTGGAGCCGGTGATGCAGATCTTCTTGGCGCTGTCATAACGCGCGGCGAATTCGATTTCGGAGACGATGTGCGTCCCCTGCGCGCGCAGGGCCTTCACCATCGGGGCGGTGTCGGGGATGCCGGGACTCTTGACGACCTCGTCCGCGTTCAGCACGCGCTCCGGGGTGTGCCCGCCCTGCTCGAAGGGGATGTCCCACTTGCGAAGGGTCTCGAGGTACTCTTCCTTGATCTGTCCGTTGTCGGACAGGAAGACATCGAATCCCTTGACTTTTGCGAGCACGGCGGCTCCCACGCCGCTCTCCGCTCCTCCCAATACTACGATTCTTGCCATTTCCGTCTTTCCCTATCTAATTTTCAATAATGCCAAAGTACTGACCGCCAGGATGATGCCTATGATCCAGAAGCGTGTGACGATGCGCGGCTCCGGGATGCCCTTCTTCTGGTAGTGGTGGTGGAGGGGGGCCATCAGGAAGACGCGCCGGCCCTCGCCGTATCTGATGCGCGTGTACTTGAAGTACCTGCGCTGGATGATTACCGACAGGCTCTCCATCAGGAAGATGCCGCACAGCACGGGCAGCAGCAGTTCCTTGCGGATGAGCACGGCGCTCACGCCGATCACCCCGCCGATCGTCAGGCTGCCCGTATCGCCCATGAACACCTGGGCGGGGAAGGTGTTGTACCACAGGAATCCCAGCAGTGCGCCCACGAAGGCGGCCATATAGATGGCCACTTCGCCCGAGCCCGGGATGTACATGATATTGAGGTATTTGGCGTCAAGGACATCGCCGCTCAGCCAGGCGATCACGCCGATGGCGACCCCCACGATGGCGGAGGTGCCGGCGGCCAGGCCGTCCATTCCGTCGGTGAGGTTGGTCCCGTTGGAGCAGGCCAGGATCACAAGGATGATCATTACCATATAGATGCCCCAGGAGCAGTACACGCCCAGCTGCCCGCGGAAGGGGGACAGCCAGGAATAGTCGAACTCGTGCGCCTTCACGAAGGGAATCGTGGTCACGAGCCGGTCCGTGGGGATGGCTGGGCTGATGCACACGGTCAGGGCGATGAACAGGCCCAGGCCGAACTGGAGGACCAGTTTGCCGCGCTCGCTCATGCCTTCCTTCTTGTGCTTGAACACCTTGATGTAGTCATCGGTGAAGCCGATGGCGCCGCACCAGAGGGTGGTCACGACCAGCAGGAGCGTGTAGATGCTGTCCAGGCGGCAGACCAGCAGGGCGGAGCCCAGCACCGCGGCGATGATGATCAGGCCGCCCATCGTGGGCGTGCCCTTCTTCTGCATCTGCCCCTCGAGTCCGAGGTCGCGGATCTCCTCGCCGATCTGGTGGCGCTGCAGCACGCGGATGATGCGTCCGCCCGCGAAGAAGGCGATCAGCATGCTGATGACGGCCGCGAGCATGGCGCGGAAGGAAAGATAGTTGACCAGGCCGGCGCCGGGAATGTCCAGCCCCAGGGACGTGAGCCATTCTATGAGGTGATTCAGCATGATTCGAGGGTTTTGAAGGTTTCCAGTACGATTTCGCGTTCGTCGAAGTGCGACTTCACGCCGCCGAGGATCTGATAGGTCTCGTGTCCCTTGCCGGCCAGCAGGATGGTGGCGCCTTTCGGGGCCAGCAGGATGGCGGTCCGGATGGCCTCCCGGCGGTCGGCGATGCAGACCGTCCGGGCGAGTGCGGCGGCGTCCAGTCCGCCCTTGATGTCTTCGATGATGTCTTCCGTGCGCTCGCTGCGGCTGTTGTCGGAGGTAATGAAGATGCGGTCCGCGAGCCGGCCCGCAACGGCGCCCATCTCCGGGCGCTTGGTCTTGTCGCGGTCGCCCCCGCAGCCGAACAGGCAGATCAGCTGCCGGTCCTGCGCGACCTCGCGCAGCGTCTTCAGGACGTTCTCCAGGGCGTCGGGCGTATGGGCGTAGTCGATCACTACGCAGAGTTCCTTCGGCCCACGGAGCGTTTCCAGGCGGCCCTTGGCGGACTCCAGCCGGGACAGGGCGAGCAGCGCCTCGTCGGCCGGGGTGCCGAGCACGAGGGCGGTGGTGTAGACCGCCAGCAGGTTGTAGGCGTTGTGGGCGCCGATGAGCCGGGTCCACACTTCCTTGCCGTCGATCTTGAGCAACATGCCCTCGGGGCTCTGCTCGAGGATGCGGGCCGTGTGGTCCGCCGCACCGCGGCAGGCATAGCCCACCACGCGGGCGCGGGTGTTCTGCACCATCACCTCGCCGTGCCGGTCATCCAGGTTGATGATTGCGGTGGCGTCGGCGGGCAGGCGGTCGAAGAAGAGTTTCTTGCAGCGCAGGTATTCGGCGAAACTGCCGTGGTAGTCGAGGTGGTCGTGGGTGAGGTTGGAGAAGATGGCCGCGCGGAACTCCAGTCCGGCGATGCGCTCCTGCTCCACGCCGATCGAACTGACCTCCATGAAGCAGTATTCGCAGCCGGCATCCACCATCTCGGCGAGCAGCGCGTTCAGCGTCACCGGATCGGAGGTGGTGTTGGCGGTCTCGCTGCGGCGGGTGCCCACGAAATTGGCGATCGTGGAGAGCAGGCCGCATTCGTAGCCCAGGCTGCGGAACATGTTGTAGAGCAGGGTCACGGTCGTGGTCTTGCCGTTGGTGCCGGTGATGCCCACCAGGCCGAGCTTGCCGCTCGGGTGGCCGTACCATTTGTCCGCGGCCAGGGCGACGGCCTTCCGGCTGTTCTTTACGATTACTGCCGTAATTTCCGGAAACGCCCGCTCGTCCGTACCCTCCGGCGCCTCGTACATTACGGCGGCGGCACCGTTCTCGACGGCCTTTTCCAGATAGGCGCGTCCGTCGTTGCCGCAGCCGGTCACGGCGATGAAAAGGCTGCCCGGGCCGACGCGCCGGGAGTCGTTGGTCAGGCCGGTGATCTCCACGTCCGGATTGCCCCGGACGGAGAGCACGTCGCACACCTGTATGATATCACTCAGTTTCATTTCGCGGCAAGCTGTTGTTTTTCAGGTTGAGGTTTTTCGAGTTCCGGCCGGAAGCAGGGGTCGATGCTGTACAGGCGGTCCACCAGCGTGCGGATGGCGCGGGCGGGGATGCCGCCGCCCTGGAAGCTCCGGCTGGTCGGTTTGGAATAGACCGTGCAGATGACGCTGTAGCGGGGCTCGTCCGCGGGGAAGAAGCCCACGAAGGTGCCCTGGTACTTGCGGCGCCCGAGTTCGTCGGAATACTGTCCGTTGGCATAGGTGCCGAAGGAGGTGCCGGTCTTGCCCGCCACTTCGCATTTGGCGCCCTTGAGCCGCTTGGCGGTGCCTTCCTCGGTCACGGCCTTGAGCGCCCGGGTGATCGTATCGGCGACGGCCTTCGAACACACGGCGGCGTTCAGCACGGCCGGGCCGCGCCTTTCGGTCACGACGCCGTACTGTTCGATGTCCTCGACCAGGTAAGGCTTCATCATCCGGCCCTTGTTCGCGATGGCGTTGTAGAAGGTCAGGATGTGCAGCGGCGTTTCCCCGGTGCTGTAGCCGAAGCCGATGGAACCGAGGTCGGTGTCGGTCCAGTAGCGGGTGGCCGGGCTGGGGATGGTCGGCGTCTGCAGGCCGTCCAGGTCGAAGTCGAAGGCTTCGCCGAGCTTGTAGTTATAGAGGTTCTGCAGGAACTTCTCGGTCTTTTCGAGGCCCTTTCCGCGGCCCTTGCTCTTGTCGATGCCGTAATTCTGGACGGCGAGCGTCGCGAAGACGTAGTTCGACGAGATCTTGAAGCCGTCCAGCACCGAGATGCGGTTGGTTCCGTGCTGGCGGGCGAAGTCCGGGATGTGGGCGTCGTTGATGGTCGTGCCGGCGACGTGGCCGTTGGTGGCGGGGAGCGTCTCCTCGAGGCTCTGGATGTAGCCGTCGTTGAGTACGGACATCAGGGTGACGGTCTTGAAGACGGAGCCCGGCTCGCCCTTGCGGCCGATGGCCAGGTTCTGGATTTCCTCGAAGGGGCCGTCGCCGTCTTCCCGGACGAGGTTGACCATCGCGCGGATGGCGCCGGTGCCCACTTCCATCAGCACCATGCAGGCGCCTTCCAGGTCGGGCTCCTCGGTAATCTGCTCGCGGAGCGCCTGGTCGGCGATGTCCTGGTAGTCGATGTTCAGGGTGATGCGCAGGTCCTTGCCGTCCACCGCGCGGACGTAACTGCTGTCGTTGTTGCGCACGCGGCCGTAGTCGGTCACGCGCATCCATTCGCGGCCTTCCTGGCCGTGCAGGACATAGTCGAACTTGCCCTCGAGGCCGATGTGGGTGTTGGTCACGGGCGACTTGTTGCCGCGAACGAACCCGATGGTGCGGCGGGCGAGCTTGCCGTACGGGTACTGGCGGATGTTTTCCTGCTCTATGATCATGCCGCTGCGGTAGCGGCCCTCGCGGAAGAGGGGCAGTTCGATGATGCGGTTGTAGGCGTTGCGGTCCACCGGGCGGCCCAGGCGGACGTATTTCTTGCCGGCGTTGCGGCCGTCGCGGATCAGCTTGTAATACTGCTCGGGCGTCCTGTCCTGGAATTCCTTGGAGAGGCCGGCGGCGAGTTCCCGGGCCTTGCCCAGCCAGGCCTGCTCCTGCTCGGGCGTGTTGGTATCCTTGAGGACGGTGCAGTCCATGTAGAACTGGTAGGTGGGGCAGGAGATGGCGAGCAGGCGGCCCTCGGCGTCGAGGATGTTGCCGCGGGCGGGCTCGATGACGGTGACGGTATTGGAGGGGGTGAGCGCGGACTCGATCTTGGGGTCCGGGCGGAAGAAGAGCTGGATCTGGGCCAGGCGCAGGAACAGCACCAGCGACGCGATGAGCAGCACCACGTACAGCAGGTACAGGATCACGCCGATCCGGTCGCGTTTCTTGGGTTTGGGGGCAGTCGTCGTCTCGCTCATTTCCTTACCGTGGTTGCGGGCTTCTCAGCCTCTTTGACTTTGGATCCCATCTCGCCGAGCATCTGCTCCACGCTGGCGCGCCGGCTCACGCCCACCACTTCGAAGACTTTCTGGGAGTGGACGATCTCGAGCTCTTTCAGCACCGCCTTGTTCTTCTCGACCTTGCTCATCGTGGTCTCGATCATCAGGCTCATCCAGATGATCAGCCCGAAGAGCAGGAAGGTGTAGGCGATGTGGATGAAGTAACGCCCGATGTTGAGGCGGAGCAGGAACTCTCCCTTGAGCATCGCCACGAAGCTGTTCTTGAAGAACAGTCCGATATCCGCTATCTTCCAGGTCTTCATACTTTTTCGGCGATTCTGAGTTTGGCGCTGCGGGCGCGGGTGTTGGCGGCGATCTCCGCTTCGTCGGGCAGCACGGGCTTGCGGATGACGGCGCGGAGCGGGGCGCAGACGCGCCCGTAGACGTCCTTCTCCTCGGTGCCGCGGACATTGCCGCAGCGGATGAAGTTCTTGACCATCCGGTCTTCGAGGGAGTGGTAGGTGATGACGGCCAGGCGTCCGCCCGGCTTGAGGGATGCGGCGGCGCCGGAGAGGAATTTCTCCAGCGCGCGCATCTCTGCGTTGACCTCGATGCGCAGGGCCTGGTAGACCTTGGCGAGGTACTTATGTTGAGCGAATGAAGGCAGGGCTGCCGCGATGGCACGGTCGAGGTCGTCCGTGGTGAGGATCGGCGCGGCGGTGCGGGCGCTCACAACGAGTTGCGAGACCCGGCGGGCGTTGTCGAGCTCTCCGTAGAGTCGGAAGATGTTTTCCAATTCTTCTTGCGTATAAGAATTGACTATGTCTGCCGCGGTCTTACCGCCCTGCACGTTCATCCGCATGTCAAGCGGAGCGTTGTAGCGGAAGGAGAAGCCCCTGTCCGCCGTATCGAACTGGTGGGAACTCACGCCCAGGTCGGCGAGGATCCCGTCCAGGCCCTCCGCCGCATGGAGGAGGGTATAGTTATGGATAAACCGGAAGTTGTTGTGTATAAGAATGAACCGGTCGTCGGCCGGGGCCTGCGAGAGGGCGTCGGCGTCGCGGTCGAAGGCCATCAGCCGGCCTTGGGCGGACAGGCGCGAGAGGATCTCGCGGCTGTGCCCGCCGCCGCCGAAGGTGGCGTCGGCGTAAAAGCCGTCCGGGTTGAGGACCAGGGCGTCGATGCTGGGTTTCAGGAGTACGGGGACGTGGTATTCCGACATTGCAGGCCTCTACTTTTTCGAGAGGCTTTCCGCAATGGCAATGAATTCTTCGTTCGGGAGCCTGGAGGCCTCATACCGTTCCCGGGCCCAGATCTCGATCTTGAAATCATTGCCGGAGAAAACCACTTCTTTGTTCACACCGATGGAATCAAGGAGCTTGCGGCTGATCGAGATGCGGCCGAACTTGGCGTCCGGCTCGACGATGTCCCGGTCACGCATGTATTCTCTCCAGAATGTTGCGTGCTGTCGGTTGAAGGTGAGGTCGAGGCTGTCTTTGACCCGCCCGGACTGCCGCTCCCATTCTTCGAAGGAGTACATTTCCAGGCAGGGCTCGAAAAGGTCTTTCTTGATGACGAACCTCATGTCGCTTCCGGGCGGCATGGCACCCTTGAGCGGCGCGGGCAGTACGAGCCTGCCTTTGTCGTCCACGCGGGAGATATATTCGCCAATGAAAGTGACCATCCTGTCAATTCTTATACGCAAGGGACAAAGATAAACAAAAATTTTCCATTTTCTTCCACTCTCTTCCAATTTTTTCCATAACTTTTCCACAACCCTTCTGCGTAAGCTCCGGCAGCAGGCAGGTTGCCCCTGAAAACCGTAGCCGCCCGTGGCTCATGAACGGGCAAGCCTGCCTGCTGCCGGAGCAGGATATGCTGCCGCAGGGTGTAGGAGAGAAAGAAAAAAAAGTTGTATATTTGAAATGGAAATTCTTCGTGCTATGAAAAAAGGAATCCTCATTTTGTGCCTGGCGCTGCTGACGGGGTCGGCGGCAATGGCGCAGACCTGGAAGGTCGCGGAGACCGGCTGGGGCCGGATCGAAGACACATACTTAGCGGTGAACATCAGGTCCGAATACGCAATCGGCGAGATGAACATCCCCCGCTGGCGCAAGGCCGCCGGCACCCTCAAGGTCGACTACGACAAACGGGAAGCGGTCATTTCGCTGGACCGCAAGAAAGACAATACCTTCGTCCTGTTGACGGAAAGCCGCCCCTTCCGGACACGTGACGGCTGGACCTATGTGGAATACGAGGCCTTGGACAACAGAAACGCCGGCTGTCGTTTCTGGGTATGCACCCACGAAAACGGCAGCCAGCGCGTGCTTATCCTGTATCCTTACTACAGTCCCGATACCGTCTACGGCTACCGCCTGGCTCCTGCCGAATAATACCGCTTACATACAAACCGGGAAGACGCCTATCTCTCCGGGACCAGTTTTGCCTGGACCGGATCGGAGAGGAGGATGTCTTCCAGTTTTTTCGTACTCCAGCGGACCTCGTCCACGGTAAACTCCGGTACGTTGTACGACTTGAACAGGCGCCGGTTCTGCTCCGGGTCGCGCTGCGGCATCAGGAAAGGCTTGCCGGCCCTGCCGTCTGCGCCGAAATGGGAAAGATACAGGCGGGAATAGGACCCGTCGTCCCGCCGGGACGTAAAGACGATCCAACGGGAATTCGAAGACCATGACTTGAAACTCTCCGCCCGGGAGGAGTTGAGTTCGTCCAGGGGCCGCGTCCGGCCCGACGCCAGGTCCGTCAGATACAGGTCTCCGTCTTCGTGCCATACGTGGAAGGAGCCGTGGTCGCCCACCCCGCTCAGCAGGTAGCGGCCGTCGGGGGAGGGACGCGGCGTGACGGCGCTGAGGCTGTCGGCCGCGGCGTCGAAGACCATCCGGGGTTCCCCGAAACGGCGCGTGGCGGGATCGAAGTCAACGGCGCAGATGCTGTAGCGGATCCGGTCCGTGAGCAGGGTCGGGTCCGTCGAGGCGTCCGCGCCCCAGGAAGGCAGGTCGGAAGAGGCGTAGTACAGGGTCCTCCCGTCCGCGGACCAGTAGGGGAAGGTCTCGTAACGCAGGGAGTCGTGGACGATGTAGCTGACCTCGTCGCGGCCGACATCGTACAGAATCAGGTCCGAGGCGGAGTCGTACACCTCGATCTTCTGCCGGTCGGAACGGAAAAACACCTGGGAGGTGGTGTTGACCGAATAGGCGATCAGGGGTTCGGACGGATGCCAGGAAGGATACACGGCATTGGAAATCAGGTCCCCGGTCTTGAACGCCACTTTCTTCCCCCGGTCGCCCGTGACGACGACGGTCCCGCCCGCGGTGTGACGGGCGTGGAACTGGAAATTCTCCGTGCTGTAGTTCTGGAAGGAGTGGCAGTTGATGCACTGCTGCTCGACCCGCCCGCT
>Ga0310691_10001841_pt1 | contig 30531 bp, 22 predicted proteins | sample 176DNAGHGlowgp2_FD_203887 | JGI IMG/M metagenome (GOLD analysis project Ga0310691, IMG submission 203887) | Sheep rumen microbial communities from Palmerston North, Manawatu-Wanganui, New Zealand - 1766 DNA GHGlow gp2 (v2) (version 2) | ecosystem: Host-associated > Mammals > Digestive system >... | reverse complement strand
TCGTCACGCCGCAGAAGGATCTTTCCCTCCCGCAGAGTGATCCGATTATTCTCATCCAGTATTTCTGCCGGAATTCCCGCTGGGAAAAAGCGGTCCAGCAGACGGATATTGGTCAGCGTATGATCCAGACGGGTTCCCGTTGCCCCGAGAAGGATCACCCTCTCCGGCACTTTTTCCCGCAGGACATTTACCGCATGTTCCAGATCCGTATCATCCTTCACGGGGCTGAGCAGGGTTCCGGGCCAAGTAGAAAGAAATTCTTCCCTTTCCGCCGGTGTCACGGAATCAAAATCTCCCACAATGAGATCCGGCCGGATGCCGGTCTCCTTAAGAAGCCTAACGCCGCGATCCACGCCCACAACAAAGAGTGGACCGGAAAGCCTTCTTATAATTTTTCGCAAAAAAGCCGCCGGGCAGCTCCCGCCGGCCACTATAACTGCCGTCATGCCTGCTCCAATATCTGCCGAAATGCATTCACGTTCTCCGCCGGATTTCCTTTAAATACAGCTGAACCGGCTACGACAATATCTGCCCCGGCCAGAAGTACCTCCCGCACATTATCCAGGGTAATCCCGCCATCCACTTCCACGGGAACCTTCGTTCCTTCTTCCGCCTGCATGCGGGCGAGTTCACGAAGCTTATCCAGGGTTTCCGGAAGAAAGCTCTGACCGCCGAAGCCCGGATGTACACTCATCACAAGGAGCATATCCGCAAGGCCGAGAAAGGGACGCAGCACCGAGACCGGTGTTTCCGGATTAATGGCCAGACCTGCCTTCATGCCTGCCTCCCGGATTTTTGCAAGATCACCGGCCGGATCCTTTACCGCTTCGTAATGGATCGTCATCCAGTCTGTGCCGCTCTTTTTCCAGCTGTCCAGATACCGGAGCGGTTCCATGACCATCAGATGTACATCCATCACCTGCTCCGGAACAGCCTTCCGCACAAACTGCATCACCGGCGGACCGAAAGAAATATTCGGTACGAACATGCCATCCATTACATCCACATGGAACCACTCCGCTCCTGCCTCTGCTGTCTTTTTCAATTCTCTTTCCATATGGCCGAAATCCATCGACAGGATGGACGGCGATAATATTTTTTTCATGAACGTTTTCTCCTGTCCTGCAAAAACGTATAGATATCCAAGTAGCTTTCGTAACGTTCCCGGGTAATGTTTCCCGCTTCTACCGCTTCTCTGATCCGGCAGTCCGGTTCACTTCTATGCCGGCAGCCGCTGAAACGGCACTGCCCGAGATGCGGACGGAATTCCGGGAAAAGACTGTCCAGCTCCTCCTCCGACTCCGTCAGGAGCTCTACCGAGGTAAAGCCCGGGGTATCCATGATTTCCGTTTCTTCATCAGCAAAATAAAGCTCCGATGCCCTCGTCGTATTCTTTCCTCTTCCGATCTTATGGGAGAGTTCACCTGCCTCCGCAGGCAGAAACGGAAAAAGTGTCCGGATCAGCGTGGATTTTCCGGCCCCGGACGGCCCACAGAGGATGCTCCTCTTCCCGGCAAGACTCTCTCTGAGCTCACGGATTCCCTCTCCGGTCTTCGAGGATATAAGTTTCACGGGATATCCGGCCGACTCATAAATCCTCTTCAGTTCTTCGCCGCGGCCCTGGCCGTCCAGATCCTTCTTGGTAAAGATCAGCCGGGCGGGAATCTCCTGCGCTTCCATATTGATGAGAAGCCTGTCGATCACGCCACGGTCAGCATCCGGGCGAACAACGGCGAAAATCAAAACCGCCTGGTCGGCATTTGCTGCCGCCGGGCGGACAATAGAGTTCCTCCGGGGGAGGATCCGCGTGATCCACCCCCGGGTCTTTTCTTCATTTTCCGGCTCTGCCTCGCAAAGGTCTCCGCAGAGCGGCCGGATGCCCTCCTTCCGGAAAACACCCCTTGCCCGGCATTCCATGATCCCCTCTTCGGTCTTTACATAATAGAAGCCGCCAATTCCTTTAATGATCGTTCCTGTCATGGATTACTGCTCATCCTTGTAGGTCAGTACCAACATCTTATTGTAGTGTCCGGTAATATCGTTTCCTTCCGCATCAACTACAGTAAAGGATACGGTACCGTTGTTATTGGAAAGTCCGGACAGATCACCGGCTACCTCGACGGTTGCTGCACCCTCGCCACCGACAGTGGTCTGGAATACCTGATGACTTCCCGCATCATCGTTGATATAAACCGTAACGGTTGCGGAAGAAAGGTTCTGCAGCATTTCCGCATCACCTGTGTTGATGTTACCGGATACGCTTCCGGTATAGGTCACTGTCTTAGCTCCCTTGGATACTACATAATCCACGGAAGTACCTTCCTTAGTGGATGTTCCCGGTGCAATAGACTGGCTGATGACCTGTCCTGCCGGAACTTCCGAATTGTATTCATAGGTTACCGCACCAACCTTCAGGTTCAGGCTGGCGAGAAGACTCTGTGCATTGGATTCACTGCTGTTCATGATGTCCGGAACGGAAACATCCTTCTTCCGGGGACCATTGGAAACAACCAGCGTTATCGTCGAACCGGAATCCGCCTGTGTTCCGCCTGCCGGATCCATGGAGATGATCTGATCTTCCTGCACATTGTCGCTGTAATCATATTTATGTGTTACGGTAAAGCCCTGATTCTTCAGCACAAGATCGGCATCATCCACATTCATGCCGGTCACATCCGTAACCTGAAGCTTCTCGGCTCCCGAACTGATGGTGATCACGATTGCTTCGTTTTTAGCGGTCTCCACACCCTGCGCAATGCTCTGCTTAATGACATAGCCTTCTTTAACCGTGTCATCATGTGCTTCGGCAAAGGTGTAATTGGTGAAGCCTGCCTTTTTCAGCTCGGACTCGGCAGCCTTTTTGGTATAACCGACAACATCGATCATCTTGATCTTCTTTTCCTCAGAGGAAGCCTCCTCGGTTGTTGCGGCTGTCTTTCCGGCTGCAGTGGACGCTGCTTCCGTGACTGTGGCCGTGGCTGCGGTGACTGTTTTTTCCGTGCTGTCAGACTTGGATTTAAAAGGCGGAAGCCCCGCAATCTTGGCGATCAGTACAAAGATGATGGTGAAGATTACCACCGCTGCTGCGATACCGGCGATCATGACTGCCCGTTCCAACTTGGGATCTGCCGTAGCCTCATCATCGTCATCATCTTCTTCCTGAGGCTCAGGGCGACGCCTGGGCCGGTATTCATAGTTTTCTTCGTAATCGTCAACCTTCTTCAGGCCGGTTCTTTCTCTGGACGGCACCGGCTTCGGATCCGGTTCCTCGAGATAATCATCCTCTGCCGTATTCTGATAGAGCTGATTGATGCGATCCATATTCGGAACAACCTGCGAGGATTTCGCCGGTCCCGCCGGACGCTCCGGCTCCATGTACATTTCTCTCTCGGCAACCGGCTTCGCGGCTGTACTTTCCTTAATCTGGCGAAGCTCTTCCCGGGAGAACTCATGGGTCGGTCCCTTGGCTACCGCTGCCTGCGCCACAACAATATCGATATTCGGATTCTTCTTTACCCGCTTCAGATCGGCAATCAGTGCAGCTGCCGTAAGATACCGACGTTCCGGTTTTTTCTGCGTACACTTCAGAACAATCTTTTCAAAGGACGGATAAATGTCCGGATACATCTCTCTGGGCATGGGCATATCGTTTTGGATATGCATCAGCGCGATGGCCACATTATTCTCACCTTCAAAGGGTACCCGTCCGGTGATCATCTCGAACATGGTAATACCCAGAGAATAAATATCGCTTCTTTCGTCGCTGTATCCGCCTCTTGCCTGTTCCGGCGAAATGTAATGTACGGAACCGATTCCCGTTGTCGACATGGTCGTTGAAGTTGCGGCCTTGGCAATACCAAAATCCGTCACCTTCAGATTTCCGTTATTCGCAACAATGATATTCTGCGGCTTGATATCCCTGTGGATCACATGGTGGTCATGTGCCGCTTCCAGTCCCGCTGCGATCTGCATGGAAAAATTCAGCGCCTGATCCATGGAAAGACGCCCGTTCAGGTGAATATACTCCTTCAGGGTAATGCCTTCCACAAGCTCCATAACAATAAAGTATCTGCCGTTATCCTCACATACATCGTAAACACTGACGATGTTGGGGTGTGTCAGTCCTGCGGAATTCTGTGCCTCCGCACGAAATTTGCTGACAAAGCTTGCATCATTGGAATAATCGGATTTTAATACCTTGATTGCAACAAATCGTCTTAATCTTTCGTCTTTTGCCCGGTAGACGGTTGACATTCCACCGGTGCCGACTACGTCGATGATCTCATATCTGTCATCAAGAATAGTTCCGGCCTTAAGCATAGATTTATACCTCTCTAAAAGGAAATAAGGATTGCTGAGATGTTATCGTTCCCGCCGTAATAGTTCGCCCTGTCGATCAGACTATCGACTGCCTCCTCCGGGCTCCCGGCCTCTCGTACAATATCCCTTAATTCATCATCTTCCACCATGTTGGACAGGCCGTCCGAACAAAGGAGCACCTTGTCACCTTCCTCCAGACTGATCTCAAAGAAATCCGGCATGACCTCATCCTTGGATCCCATGGCTTTTGTGATCAGATTTTTTTCCGGGTGGTTTCTTCCCCGGTTTCGTTCCAGCTGCCCGTTGCGGATGAGTTCCTCCACCAGACTGTGGTCCATGGTGATCTGCGTGATCTCATCCCGGATCAGGTACAGACGACTGTCTCCGACATTGGCAACGTAAAGCTCGCTGCCGTCAACAACACAGGCAACCATTGTGGTACCCATACCGTATTTGTCCGGATCCTTTTCCGCCTCCCGATAAACCTCGCTGTTGGCAAAGATCATTGCCCGTTTCAGAAGCGAGATAGGATTTCTGACAGTCGAACCACGCACAAAATCCAGAACAACACTAATGGCATAACGGGACGCAAAATCCCCGGCCGCATGCCCTCCCATTCCATCAGCAACGATAAAGAGGTTCGGCAGCGGTCCAATAGAACCCTCCCCGATATAAATGCTGTCCTGGTTATTGCTTCTTTTCCGGCCCTTGTCTGTTCTGCCTGTGGCTTTCATTCCTTCTCACTTCCTGCGTATTTGCGGCGCAGCTGTCCGCAGGCAGCGTCGATATCACTGCCCATACCTTTCCTAATAGTAACATTTATAAGATTTTTTTCAAGTATCTTTTTAAAGTTTTCCTGCGATTCCCTGGTTCCGGGGGCAAGATTTCGCTCAGTTACTGGGTTTACGGGGATCAAATTTACATGAAATTCCCGTCCGCGAAGGAGGTTTGAGAGCTTTTCCGCCTGTTTTTCCGAGTCATTTTCCCCTCGGATCAGGGCATATTCCACCGTAACACGCCTTCCGGTCTTCTCAAAATAGGCCGAGCAGGCATCCAGTGTTTCCCGGATCCCGTATTTATTTGCCACCGGCATGGTCCGCCTTCTTTCCTCGTCCGATACGGCATGAAGAGAAAGTGCCAGCGTCACCGGAAGACCCTCACCCGCAAATTGAAGGATGCGCGGAACAATCCCGCAGGTGGAAACCGTGATGCTCCTCACGGAAAGGCCGTATCCCTCCTCATGGGAAATGAGCCGGATGAACCGGATCAGATTATCATAATTCTGCATTGGTTCCCCTGTTCCCATGACAACAATATTGGATACCCTCTCCCCCGTATCCCGGAGAATGCGGTATACCTGACCGGTCATCTCAGCCGCCGAAAGATTCCTGTGGAATCCGCCGATGGCCGAAGCGCAGAATTTGCATCCCATGCCGCATCCGGCCTGAGAGGATATGCAGACCGAATTCCCGTGGTGATAGGGCATCCACACGCTTTCGATCATTTCTCCGTCCCGCATGGCAAAGAGATATTTCTTTGTTCCGTCCTTTTGGGAGGTCTGGCAGGTTTCCTGCCGCATGACAGGCAGGATCTCCGTAAGGGCTTCCCGAAGGTTCTTCGGCAGATTGGTCATTTCATCGGGAGAAACCGCCTGTTTTTGATGAATCCACTGAAAAAGCTGGGCCGCCCGGAAACGGGGATATCCCATTTCGGTCAGCGCCTTCTCCAATTCTTCCGGTAATAATGAAGCCAGATCCTGCATGTTATTCCTTTCTACTTTCTTCCTTCTGCATTACGGAAAAGAAGAATCCGTCACAGGGATCGATCCCCTGCAGAAGCTGTCTTTCCTGCAAAAGCTTATATTCCGGATGCCTTTCCCGAAAGGCTTCCGCCGCTTCCCCGTTTTCCGCGGGCAGAATGGTGCAAGTGGAGAAAAGCAGCTTTCCGCCCGGTTTCACATACCGGGCCGCTGTATCCAGTATCTCCGAACTGAGCTTTGCAAGATTCGCCGGATTCTTCGGATCCAACCGGTATTTGATATCATTCTTCTTTCCGATCACGCCGAGGCCGCTGCAGGGAACATCACAGATCACAAGATCCGCAGTCCCGGCAAATTCAGGCACAAACTCTGCCGCATCTCCGGCACGGACTTCAATATCCAGTCCCAGCCTTTCGGCATTTTCTTCTATCTTCTTCAGTTTTTCCGCTGAAATATCCCGGGCTATAACACGGTTTCCGGAAAGCTCCGCGGCATAAGTACTCTTTCCGCCGGGCGCAGCGCATAGATCCAAAACCCGATCTCCCGGCTTGATTTCCGCCGCCTCTATGGCGAGCATGGAGCTTTCATCCTGCACGGAAAACAGCCCCTCCTTCCAGCCCGGAAGCTCAGCGGGATTCTCTGCATTCATAACCCGGACGGCCTGCTTCGATAAGGCGCCTGCTTCCGCTGTAAAACCGTTTTCCAAAAGCAGTTTCAAAACATCCGCCCCGGATATTTTGGTCCGGTTCACCCGAAGCGAAAGCGGTTTTTCCCGGAACTGGTCTTCCAGGATCATCTCCGCCTTTTCTTTTCCGTATGCCTGCTTCAGCCTCCGGCAGATCCAGTCCGGTGTGGAATATTTCCGTTCCGGCGTTTTATTGATCCATTCCATAAGGGAAATCTCTGCCTGCCCACTGTTCTTCCACGCGGCAATCTTATGAAGGATTGCATTCACAAAGCCCGTAAGCTTCCCCAGCTTTTTCCGCTTCACCAGCTCGACCGCTTCATTGATCACGGCATAATCCGGCACATGATCCATAAAAATCAGCTGGTAGGCCCCCATCCGAAGAGATTCCCGTATCACAGGATGCAGCTTCTTTACAGGCGTTTTGCTGAAATGATCAACAAGCTGATCCAGGGTGATCCGCCGCTCCGTCACGCCTTCCACCAGCCTTGTAAGAAATGCCCTGTCTTCTTTTTCCAACTTCTCATTCTTTTTTAATTCGGCCTTCAGGATTTCTCCCACATATCCACCGCGTTCTGCGGTCAGCAGAATATCCAGAGCCGTCACTCTTGCCGGGCTGATTTCCATACTTTCCATTCCTTTGTTCGCATTTTTCTAAATTCTTTTGCGTGACATCAGATAACTGCGGATTTTTCTTCCCAGTTTATCAGCCGGTTTTTCCGGCACATAATGCAGGATCACCGACAGCACAAGGGAAACCATAAAGGCTGCAGGGAGCATCGTAAGTCCGCCCGGTTCCCACTTCTTTTTCAAAATGGCAATGATCGGGTAATGCACAATATACATGGGATAGCTGATCCGTGACAGCCATACCAGCGGTCGGCATTTTTCCAGAATTCTTCTTCCCGCTTTTCCGTTTATGAGTCCCAGAAGGATCAGGAACCACAACCCGCCGATCAGAAGATATTTATTGGGAAGAAAGCGTGTATTCCCGGAATGAAACAGACCGCACGTAACAGCCGGTGTTAAAGCAACGATCGTAAAGGCTGCGAGGAGAGCCAGACCGTCCCAAAAGGCCCAACACTTTTTCCGGTTTCCTCCGCCTGATATTGCTTTTTCTCCTCTTTTCCCGGTATTTTCCGTAAGATGCGTAACATACCAAAGCAGTATTCCCATCATAAAAACAGGCAGATACCATTTGAGTGCGATGCTGTTTTCCGGATACTCCGTAAAGGGATAGATCAGAGCAAACGCCGTACCGAAAAGAATGCAGACGCCTGCCAAAACAGCTCTGTTCTTCACAAAACGATCCGTCAGAATAACGAGCGGAGCGACGAGGTAAAATACAGCAAGCACGGGGATATACCAGAGGTGCTGCGGCCCCTTCAGAAAGAAAACCGTCTGAAGGATTTCCTTCGCAGAATGCCGGATGTCCTCCCGGTATACCAGAAACGCTCCAACCACCAGGCAGGGAAACAGCCGGAAAAACTTTCCGATATAATATCCGAGGAGCCATCTTCCGTCCAACTTCTCCGGCACACGCATAAGAAGCAGGTATCCTGCCGACAGCATGAAAAACCACACACCGATCTTTCCAACGCCGTGGGAATACTTTTCGGTAGAAGCATACCTTGCGATCACATGCGCTAAATATACTATGAGAAGCGCAAGACCCCTTAAGGCATCCAGCCATTCTATTCTGTTTTCCGCCTTATTCTGCGTCATCTATATGAGCATTCCTTCTCTTGAATTATGTAACCAGATCACTCCGGAGTTTTCAGCACCACATAATACTCCGTAATTCCAAGCACAGGGAAATTGTCTACCCAGAGGTTATAGTATTGACTGGTCTTTCGGAGTACCACATAATCACATCTGGCATTGGCCATCACGAGCTTTAAGGTATCTCCGTCCAGTGGATACTTTTCACATGGACCCACCTTCTCGGTATAGATTGCGCGAAGCGCTCCCCTCCAGTCCTTCCCTTCAATTGCCGTATCCCAATCGACCCCGTTATAGCTGAAATACGGTACCAGAATCGAAACAATAGAACCATCATAAGCTCTTGCTTCCATGTAAAAATCTTTGTCATAAATGACACGCCGCTCTTTGGACGTGTCGCTGTCCGCATCGATAATATCACAGGCCTCCGCCACATCATCTTCTACCTTGAAGATATTATCCACAATTTCCATCCGTTTGTTTCCGCTTCCCCCATGGTACAGTCCTTCGGAGCGGATAGAAATCTGCCATAGCGAATACCCGAAAAAGATCATAAGAAGTCCCCAAAGGATGATTCTTCCCACTTTTGGTGCCTTCCGGTAGATCATGACAGCCATATGGATATAAAGCATCACCACCGGCGCCAGCCAGAACAGCCGGAAATACCGGTCATCAAAATGCAGCTTATTCACCAGAAACCATGCCATCCAGGGATTCACGCAGGTAATCAGAAGCATCAGCGTACTTCCGATATAGAAAAATCGTTCCTTCCATTCGCCGATGATGAGCACCACAATAAGAAGGACGACATAGCCGATCAGGATCAGACGAGTCGCCTTCGGCATAGTGGAGAAAAAAACACGTATTGTCTCCCAAAAGTATTTAGTTCCCGGAAATGCAGCGGGATCAAAATGCATATAAATTCTCCTGTGTCAGTTCATCAGTTCCAAAATGTGATGGAAAGATCCAATATTTCCTTTTTGCCAAGGATATATACGATAAAATATAGTATACCGATCAGCCCCAGGATCAGCACATTCCGTATGAGCGGCTTCCTCTGTCCCTTCTTCGTAAGAAGAAACGGAACAAAAGCGGTGAGAAGGAACGGATAGGAAAACATCATGGAAAGGGAGTAGGTCATAGAGCCCACGAGCGTAATGATTGAACACCCTAGATACCCTTTATTCTCCGGTTCTTCGTGCATCTTCCACATCAGATATATCAGAAGAGGCACCGATACATTGATCACAAAGGATTTTCCCTCGTAAGTACGGAAATAGGTATAAAAGCCCGGCAGAAGCTGGGAACGGACCATAATGTTTTTCAGTGTCCAGCAGACAAAGAACCCGAAAAGTGCATGATCCATCTTCCCTTTTGCCAGAAGCTTGCAGAGCTTCCAGAGAACAATGTTTTGGAAAATAATAAAGATGGCCGTTTCCACCGTCCGAACCTCCACCATGGCATTCATATGGAAAAGACGGCAGAACACCGCGCTGTGATCCAAAAAGGTACAAAGATATCTGGAATTATCGAACAGGGTCACAGGAAGACCTGTCGCCGGATCATGGAGCATCAGATGATTATAAGCCGCACCGTTTGAAACAAAGCCCGTAAACCAGGTCTGGTTATAACCGCCGTAAAGACGGCCATACATTTCGACAAAGGTCATCTGTCCCATCGTAAAAAGCAACACAACGGAAGAAACCAGCTTATGACTCTTCCACTCCCGGAAGAGATTCTTCCACCCTTCCGCCAGATACTTCCGATGCGTAATATGGATTGTAACCGCTGCGATGAAAAGGAAGATAAGCCATATCCTGCCAATAATATCCACCTTTATATAGAAAAGCTTCAGCGGCAGGACATACAAAAAGAAAATGAACGCGTAAACGAACAGACCGTAGAGGAGTTCGTTTATCGGATCATTTTTCAATCGGAGCAGCCGCGATACGGCTGCCCCGAAAAGGTAATACATATAAAGATATAAGAAGAACGTAACAAAAGCAATTACATACTGATACATATCTTTCTCTTCTTTATGGTGCGTCGTAAGTCAGGAAGTAGCCGGCCAGCTCCGGATAAGCCTTCACAAAACGAGTGATCATAGTTGCACACTCCTCTCTGGTAGCAGTATCTTTCCGGGCTATCTTCCCATTCTTTCCTGTGATAATACCGGTTCCCACCGCCCAGGAAAGGGCCTCCCGCTGTTCCTTCATATTGGCACTGCTGAAAAAGCTCTGGGAAAGATCCGGGAACTGATGAAGATCACCGCGCATGGAAGTATCATATCCCATTTTTTCAGCCAGGCGGTACATCATAAGTGCCAGCTGATATCGTTGAATGTTGTCCTTACAGCCAAACTCCCCTGTGGGTACTCCCTTTGCATCCGTATATCCTGTTACTACGCCGTTCTCATTTGCCCATATAATAGACTTCTTTGCCCAACTGCCCGCTTTATCGCTAAAACTGTATGTTCCGGTAACAGCAGGTTCTCCCATGATTCTGTACAGGATCAGTGCAAAATCCTGTCTGGTAATGTTTTTACCGCCGGGATTATATAACCCGTTATTTCCGGTTATAATCGCCCCAAATCTGTTACAGAACAGAAGGTATTCGGCAGACCAGCCTGATTTCTTTATATCACGATAATACCAGCTTGCATTTACATTACCGTTCTTTCCCGTATAGCTTACTCCATCACTGAAATAAGCCTGTCCGGAAGAGATCATCACGTTGTTGGTAACATTCACGCCGGAACTACTCTGAACAAATACATTCGTCCATGCACCGGCATTATCAAACGCCGTATTTCCGGTAATAACCGCATTATTACAGTTCCCCGCATGTATTCCTGTTCCCCCGGTCTGCGTAAATGTATTCCCGGCTATTCTGACACTTGGACTGTTCGTAATACGAATACCTGCATTGTTACATTTCTGAATAAAATTATTCTCAATGGCAAATACTGTCGTTCCCGCAGCACAGTCTTGAATATGTATGGCATTTCCTTTAATACTTGAATCTTCATCGGTAATATTCATGATGATATTACCTCTGATCTTCCCTGTTGCCGAATTCATAACAATGCCACGGCCGACACAGTTATCTATCGTATTGTAATATATTTCCGCACCGCAGGAGGCAGCCGCACTACCCTGGATACAAATTCCATGATAGCTCATATTCTGAATCACATTGCCCAAAACAAGTCCATCGTTTGAAGCATTGGTAAATTCCACACCATAGAGTTTTCCGCCGCTGATCCGGTTTCCACGCACCGTCACGAAATTACTCGAATCCACCCGGACAGCACTTCCCTGAGGAGAAGTAATCACATTCTGGTAAAAATAAAGCTTCTCACAGCTTTTAACGGAAATACCCGGACCGGAGGATGCCGCAAGCGTACTCTTTTCGATTACCGATCTTTTTACGTTCTGAAAATAAATCGAAGGCATACCATTTTCATTTTTCCGGCTGATCAGTCCGGAAACAGCAACCCTTTCACTGTCAGTGATGTTGATTACCTTATCCGTGGATTTTTTAATCTCGGAATCAATAATCAATACATATCTCAGATCAATGCCCTCGACAAAAAACTGATCCGTATCAACGGTTGTATTTGCTATAACCGCAAATTCGTAACTAAAAAGCGAATACGGTTCTGACTTTATTCCGGTAAACACATTATCCGTAAATGTGAAGTATCCTGCCCTTCCTGTAGCATAATTGCCGGCTGACGGATCGGACGAAATACGGTGGTGCGTCCCCACACCTCTCTGACAGTTAGTAAAGGTACAGTATCTTACTGTGCAGTTCCTGCAGGGGGTACCGTCCGAAACATCTCCCGGTTCCCCCTTTTCGTTCATGAAATCAAAGTGAATGGCCTCTGTGTAAAGCCTGCGGGCTTTTTTCTGAGCATCACTTGTTCCGTCTGTATAATAGTTTCTGCTGTCACCTGTATAATCAGGCATATCTGTAAACTGACAGTTCTCAACCAGGACATTCTCATCCCCCGAAAGATTCAGCATGTGACCGATACAATTTCGAAAAGTACTGTTCCGGATCACTACATTCCGGCCATGACGCAGAAGGAACATATTTGCGAAGTTTTCGCCGTCCGTTTTTCCGGCATTACCGCCATCCCAGACACCACCTTCAATCACGATGCCGGAAAAGCTGCTATAACCGCCGGGCGCTGCTGTGCCCGCCGCATTGGAATACGCCATGGCAAGTGCACTTGAAGGATCCGATCTTGTCACAACAGCTCCATCTTCCAGATAGAGCCATGTTTTTTCCGGAATCCAAAGAATACCGTCAATCTTATAATTTCCGGCAGGAATATAAACGAGTGTCCAGGCATCCGGATCCGGTCCGCCGGTTACATCCAACAGCCGTTTCTGCATCAGTGCATTCAGACCGGACGTGGAATCATTTCGTCCGGTTGGATCGATTCTCTCCCACTCAATAAAATCAGAGGTATGATCCCCTGCATATTCCACGCGGACCTTCACTCCGTTCACGTTCTTAACCAACACATCTTCAATCGGTTCTACCGGGAGATCATTTCCGGATTCCTCCTGATTTGATTCCTCAGCTCCGGTTGCAGATTCTCCTTCCGGTTCATCCGGATACAGTATAGTTGCCATATCCAGTCCCTCTGATGTGGGAACTACATTCATGAAGTCGGTATTTGCTCCTGTCCGCTCGGCCGCATAGGAATTCCGAAGGGAATCAGCCAGATTATAATCCGGACGATCTGATGTAATCAAGCTCTCAGCCGTCTTTTTCCCTGCCGCATGAGCGGGAATGACCGGGAATGCCGCAGCTGCCATGAAAACACTGAGCACGACTGCCGTTATTTTTTTTCGACGGTTTTTTCGCATAGATATCTCTCCTCGTATCGTATATCTAAAAAAACGGGCTGTTTATTTTGAAATGGAATATGTTCCCGATTCACCGAATCATTCTTTCATTGATGCGCTGTTTCACATCTTCGGATTGCCTCCGCCAGTGCATCCGGATCTCCCATGGGAACGAAAATGTGTTTTTCATCCTCCGGAAAGAATTCCCGATTTGCCGGATTTTCGCCCAGGATCATGGGCCGCTCCATAGTCTCGTAAATCATGGCCTTCCCGGGGATGGTCCTTCTCGCCTTATCGATTTCCTTCCGGAAATGACCGGCCAGACAGAGATCCGCTGATGCAATATAGGCCGCCAGCTTCTCCTGGGAAAGCCAGCTGATATATTTGATATTATCCTGAACCGGAAGACTAATCTTTTTTTCAACCGGTCCGATAAAAACAAACTGAATGTGATCATCCCCCGCGAACTGCCGCATGGCATCGCCGATTACCTCAACCCCCTGCAGCGGAAGGATGGAGCCGAAATACAGAACCAGAAAACGGTTCTCCCACTTTGCCGGCTTTTTCTGCGGCCTGGGATAATAGATTTCCGCATCCCCCTTGATGTACAGGGTGGCCAGTTTTTCCCGGGGTACCCCAAATTCCGATGAGAAATAATCCGCATGTGCCATGGTATCCGTCAGGATTCCATCCGCCCGCCGGAGCGTTTTTTTATCTATCCGGTGACAGAATCTGGCCTTAAGGCTCTTCGGTTTAAACTTTTTCCGGTCACATACCATGGTGTCATAGACCGAAATAAAGAAGTCCATCAGAACGGTCTTTTTCCGAAGCCGCCAGCCGAAAAGAGGCACGATCAGCTGGGGCGAAAACCCAAGAAATATAGCATCATATTTCCGGAGAGACCGGAAAAGCATCTTCGGATAAAGGGAAAGGAGCCGTTTCACATAGGAGGAACTCTTTTTTCCCCAGACTGTGACAGACTCTGCCACCTCGCGAAGCCAGCGGATTTCCTGCGTATTCCGAAGGTAATCCAGATTCTTCGTTGTGATAAAGAGCACCCTTTTCCCCGCAACCGTTTCCCGGAGACGGGCGAGCTTTTCTTCTTCTATTTTTTTCAGCTCAGCATCCATCCTTAAACCTCTGCCTTCCTAAGTCCCATCAGATACAGGATAAACGAATATATGAGAAGACTCATCATCAGGAGGAGATACCAGGTCACAAGTCCCTTCAGCCACCCCCTGTTCAGAATCCTTGTATCAGTCACAAAATACACCGCCGCAGTGGCCACATAGCCAAAGATCATGAACCGCTGCATACGCTGCGCCGTGATCACAAGGATCATCAGATTCTGCAGAGCAATCACGCCGCCGGCCACTAGGAAAAGCGCCAGGATTTTCTTATATGATGTTAATTCGATTCCGTAAACAAGCTCCAGAAACGGGATACCCACCAGTGTTCCAATACCGACAAGAGCAGCATCAAGTGCCACTGTTCCCAGTGCCAGCTTACGGATTTTTCTACGGAAGCCATCCCGGTTGCCGCTGTTCCAAAGCTCACCGATTCCCTTCAGAACAGGCTGGTAAACAAAATTTGCCATCAAGGCGATCACAAATACCGGCATAAAAACTACATTAAAGGCCGTCTGTGTATCATCCGGTACCGAAGCATCGATCGTATATTTCGGTGCATTGGCAATATACATATTGAGACACATGGACACAGCCAGGGGAAAGCATTCCCAAAGGATCCGCATAGCGCCTCTTTTGATTTCCGGAAGCTTTTCTTCTCTTTCGCCCGTCCGGAATTCCGGCATCACACTGCGGTTCATCAGGAAGGATAGAACCGCCTCCACGGAAACCGAAATAACAAGCGTCAGAACAAGCTCTTTCGTCAGGAGGAAAATACCACCAAACAGAATGAGAAACAGGAAAAGGCGGATGCCAAGGATCCTGCCGGCCGTGTCGAGCCGGCCCTTTTGCTGCATTCTGCCATGGTAAACATCCTCCCAGGCTTCAATTCCTTTCAGGACAGTGACCAGAAGTACAGCCAGTGCTTTTCCGGCACTGTAATCACGGAATACCATGCCTACGAACAGATAAGCCGCCGTGCTGCCGGCCATCAGGATCAGGGAAACCACTCTGGCGAGCCGGTACTGCCGGAAGGAAAACCTTTCGTCCGTATCCGTCACCTGAAACTGTCTTACACCGTATTTCCCTACATGGAGCATCAGATTGCCCACAGCATAGGCCATCACAAACCAGGCACTGTCGCTGTCTGTTCCCGCATGGGTCACGACCAGAAGGAGCACCATGGTCTGGAAGGAATTCATCACTGCCGAAAATGCGTTCCAGAAAAATGCGTCACGTCGGATATTATTTGATTTCAGCAGCCAATTCTCCATCCTGCACTGTGTTCCTATTTCTTTTCTACTGTGTTTTCGGCCTGCGCAGCCGCTCTGTTTTTCTCAGACTCCCGGTCATAATCCATGCGCCGGACATGATACTGTACATCCTCAAGGATCTTCCGCTCCTTGGAGATCACATCTGCCAGAAGACCGATCACGAAGGTCATGAAGCCCATCATGATCAGGGTACTGCCGAGGATCAGGGACTGAACATGCCCGCCTTCACCAAAGAGGAATATGACCAGATACCGAACATCAATTGCAATACCGAAAAGGAACGGTATGAGACCGATCAGTGTGAAGGTCTTTAATGGCGAATACATCAAATATGCCCGAAGGATCGTCACCATGGATTTTTTCACATAACCGAACATGCTGTTAAAGAGCCTTGACGGCCTGAGCTCTCCGTTGGTCCGGATCGGTACCGAGGTCTGGGCGATCTTTTCCCGACCGGCCTGCACGATTGTTTCCAGCGTATAGGTATATACATTTGTAACATTCAGCCGCAAGGCTGCTTCCCGGCTGAAGGCACGAAATCCGCTCGGTGCATCCGGAATATCCGAATCCGAAGCCTTCCGTACAACCCAACTGCCGAAATGCTGCAGCTTCTTTTTCAGCGGAGAAAAGTGCTCCGTCTGATCAATGGGTCTTTCACCGATCACGATTTCGGTCTCTCCGTCCAGAATGGGACGAACGAGTTTCTCGATATCATCACCGTTATACTGGTTATCGGCATCCGTATTGACGATAATATCCGCCCCGTTCCTGAGACAGGCATCCAGGCCGGCCATAAAGCCGTAGGCCAGTCCTCTGTTCCGGCGGAAATTCACCACATAGTGAACGCCCCAATTTTTTGCCACCTCTACGGTCTTATCCTTACTGCCGTCGTTGATGATCAGATATTCGATCTCATCAATGCCCGGAATCGACTTCGGGAGATCGTTCAGCGCAATCTCCAGCGTTTCCGCCTCGTTATAACAGGGAATCTGAATAATGAGTTTCATACTATCTCCTCAGCTCACATTTCGTTATTCCTGCACCTTTGCAGTTTCAACGGTATTATTTGTTTGTTGCTGTTCTTTTTCCTGATCTGCTTCCACATTTCCGGCAGAAGTATCTGCCGGCTTATTCTTTCTGTTCCGAAGCTCCCGGATACCCAGGAAGACAGTCAGAGCTATCGTCAGGATCAGGATACCAAAGGATATGGGCAGGGTCTTCCGGATGCCCGGCGGATCATAGACAAATTTCACCTCATGCTCACCTGCCGGAACCGTCACGCCGTTAAAGAGATAATTGGACTTGATATCCTGCACCCTTTTCCCGTCCAGATAAACCTTCCAGTTACCGTCATTGTATTCGTTGAAGACCAGAATTCTCTCCGTTTCCGCCTTGACCTTTAACGTGATCCGGTCCGTTTCATCTTTTATTATATCAATTCCTTCTGTTTCCGCAAGGGGCATAGCCGCATCATTAAGCCGCCCGATCAGATCCGCATCTGTCAGTTCTTCGGAAAGATATACCCTTCCGGAAACGTATTCATCCTTCATCAGAAGGATACTGTCATGCTCCGTTTTGCTGCCGACTACTGTCTCGCCCAGGAAGAACCGGGGACTATAGTCGTTTGTCTTAAAGATGTGCATTCGATCCGTCTCTGCATAATAGTAGAGATTATAGCCGTTCTCCTCCTCCGTACCGAGCGGTTCCCGGGTAAAGAGCGTATCCACACCCGCATATTTGAGAAGCGGATAATGATCAATCTTCATTCCCAGCCTCTGGGTAGAACTCTGAAGCATCATGTTATCCACCGCAACCTCATAGTACTTCAGATCCGGGTTCGTACTCACAAAGCCGTGTACCGTAAAGCTCTTCACATCATAAAACACATTGGAATTCGGGAAAAAGGTCCACCCTGCATAGGCATATACCCGGTTGGGCTGAGACTCCTGCAGATGATAGATTCCTTCCGTCGCTTCCGGAATGACCGGTGCCCGCTTTTCAATATAGAACATGTTGTCCCGGGCGAAAATTCCCATCTGAATGACGGTATAGCTGAGGAGCACGCCGCCTGCGATGAGCCGCAGCCACGGACGCATGAGCCGAAGCACATCTGCACCGAAGCTTCCTTCCCCTTTCCGATCCGCAATCTTCTGCGTAAGCTTTTCAAACCAGGGTGTCTTGCCGTTCTTTCCCTTTTCGGCAAATAAAACGATCAGCTCCATCCCCACAAAGAGGGTTACGGCAACCTTCACGGGGAAATTCGGTCTCGGCTGCTCCGGATACCGGTAAGCCACAAAACCGGCAAAGCCGATACCGAGTGCATAAAGCGCATATCGCCAGAAATATCTTCTGTACCGGTCACCGTGTTTTATTACATCGTCCAGCTGAATGGCAGCAAGAACCACCAGCGTAAAGGGCAGAATGCTGACCAGCCTCGACTTCAGCGAAGAATTGATGAGCGGCATTCTGCTGAAAATAAAATCCAGATGACGGGAATACAAGAATAGCCCGATCACCAGCGATGAAACGATCCAGAAAAGCTGCTTTTTCCTTCGGAATCCGATAAAGAGAAAGGGAAGGAGCAGAAGCACTGCAGTCCCCACAAAGCCGCAGGTTTCCACCAGCGTCACCTTTAGGTCCGTCTGCTTAAACGGCGCCACAAAGGTTCGAAGGTACAGGGTGTCCATGGTAAAAAGGGACTTTCCTTTTCTGCCGTCAATATACCCATTTGCCATGGTCTGCTGGTAAATATTCAAAATATACGGAACCGCCGCCAGTGCACCGATCACAAAGCTTCCGCCAAAGGCAAAATAAACCCGAAAGATGTCCTTTCTCTGCTGCCGGTACATCCAAATGGTGGTAAACAGGATCCAGAATCCGAAAAGATAGAAACAATAACCCGCATAGGCCGGCATATTCGCTACGATCATCAGATATACACAAAGGCTGAGAAGGAGCATGTCGAGCACCCGATGCTTTTCCATCAGTCTGTGCCCCAAAGCAAACAGCAGCGGGAGCAGCATGATCACATTGGTATGCGGCCAGAAATTCCACATCATCATGGCAGAGCCGGTCGAAAAAACAACTGCACCGAAAATCCTTGCCACAGGCGTCAGCCGAAGCCGTCTCAGGAAATATGCCATACCGAAATATGCAACGGAAATCTTCGCCGTGATAAATACCAGCTGGGCCTGCTGCATCGGGAGCTTAAAAATATAGCTCATGGGATTCATGATGATATCCACGCTCTGCGAATAGCCGAGCGCATTCATGGGATTCCAGAGCGACCGATTCCCCTTGCAGATCATCTGCCAGACCATGGGCAGCCAGCTGTCGACCGGGTCGGAAAGGACCCGTCCCGTATAGCCGATTCCCCTGGCATCCCAGGGATAAGCATAGTACATCAGATTGGTCACGGAAACATTAAGTTCCCCGGAAAGGACCCGCCGGAAAACGTAAAACAGAAGGACGGCCCATGCCAGGAAAAGCGCAGGATAATACCAATGTTTCCTCACTACTCTCATAAATACCCCAACAACAAAATTAGTAATCCCGAAATGCGTGATGCAAGATCGAGCAAGAATACAATGTCAGCATTCCTATCCCTTCAGTGAATGAAACCAGGTATAAGGGAAATCCGCCCAGGTAAACCAGACAGCAAATAAAACCAGCATGACATTGACAAAACGTGTATAGGTTTTCTTCGCATCCTTCGCCAGCCACTCCTCCGGCTTCTGCCAGAACATGAGACCTGCCAGTGCAAAGACAGGTGCCAGAAAAACATAGTATCTTGCCTGAATACCGCCTACTCTTCCGTTCTCGCGGAAGGTTGTAAAGGCACTTCTGAAGTTCTCCAGAAGTGTCAGGAGGAATCCCAGAAATACCGCTGGAATCCAGGCATCCGCAAGGCTCCTTCCCTTCTTTCCCCTCAAAAAACGGATCAGAAGGAATACTGCCGCCAAAAGCGCAAAGACCAGAATCAGGATAAAGGGCCACCAGAAAAATGTCCCCACCTTTTTCGAATAGGTAAACTTTCCGTTATAGATTCCCGTCCAGGTACTCGAAAGCGTCTGCCAGTAGCTGTGCCAGAGATCTCCATTCGTAAGCGCCGGGCGTCTGTCCGGAGAAATATACCAGTTGGACGAATAGAAATGATCCGGATTCAGTTCCCTGAGTCCCGGCAGGAAGGTCTTATACCGTACATAAACCACAGTATAATAAGCCAGGGTTCCCGCATATAACGGTACAGTCCACAAAATGCCCCGCCGGAGGATCCGTATGCGTTTCTTCTTCCACATATCGGCAAGAAGGAAGAACACGGCCGCCAGCACGGTGATCATGCCGGCTGTCAGCTTGGTCAGCGTCACTGTGCAGAGCCCGACCGCAATCAGGAAATAGGTCCCCGTATTTTCTTTTCCTTCCGTATACCTGAGGATACCCAAAAGGAAAAGGCCAAAACCGATATAGATCAGATTATCGTTGGTGATGCCCGAGGCCAGAAAGGCCATCATGGGCACACCGCCCGTCACCGCCGCATAGAACATGTGGTGCCCCAGGTGTTCTCTGTTCCGGGTAATCCGCGTAAAGCCAATATAATAATACAAAAGGAGTCCCAGCATAACGAGAAGCACATTCAGATACCGGAGTCTCGTGATGTGGATCCACGCCGCATTTCCGTCCCCTTCGGGCGTTACCTGACCGGATAGTGCCATCAGCTTGTAATAAAGAGAGGCATGGCCAAGATAATTCCCCCGCACCCCGTTACTCAAAAAGTACCCGGGCGTTTCTGTCGGTTTGAGCGCATAGTACATATCCTCATATGCCGGAACAATCCTGTCCGTATGCGCCGACATATAAACCACATAGCTCACATGCGCCGGCTCATCCGGTACAAAGGCAATCTTCCGGGTGTAGTACACGGCCTTTCCGAGAAAGAAAGCGGCAAATATAAAATAGATAATTAGAAAAGCTTTTTCCTTTTTCATGTTAGCTGACCGTACTGATCGTAACTCCGGTATCTACACGTGTATTCTCTGCAATGATCCAGATGCGGTAGGTTCCGGGAAGCACCTTTCTCCGCGGGATCCATGCCCGGAAGGCACTAAGCTCCACGCCCGGGATCTGCCCATAGCGGAGTGCAAGACCGGAATTCACAATCTGACGCGTAGTCGCCACATAAGCTCTCTCCCCATTTTCCAGAAGAAGCTTTGGCTGACTGCCTGTGGTAAAACGCATATCCGTCCGGAAATACCATCCGGTGATCCGAAGACTCCAATCCGATTCCGTCTCGGCATGTACTTTGGCTGTGTTGCCCCCTTCGGGAAGGCGCATAGCCCGATCGATTTCAATCTCTTTCACCCTCGGTTCTCTGCCGTATTCCAGATTGATACCGTAGTTTTCATTTGTCTGTGCGAGGAACCGGTTGTAGAAGGGATCCTTCGCCTCAAAAAGCGGATGTTTGTCATAGAGCTTATCCTGTTCGGCAAACAGCCGCGCAAAAGACTCCGTCATATTGGAATCATATCCCCGGCTTACGGATTCCTTATGCAGAAGGATGGCATCATTGCGGATTACATTGAAGTATCCCGCCTCCACAAGGCGCATGCAAAGATCCACATCGTTATAAGCGACTGCAAAATCCTCATCAAAACCTTCCAGTTCGCGGAAAAGCTCCTGTCGGAGCATGAGGCATGCACCGGTCACGGCCAGCGTATCCACATCCAGCAGGTTCCGGCTAAAATAATACGCGCCGTCATCCGGCATACCCACCAGTGCATGTACCGGACCCTTCTGCAGATTGATCACACCTGTATGCTGCAGACAGCCGTTCGGATAAAGAAGCTTCGCACCAACCGCACCGATATGCGGCTGCAGGGCCGCTCCGGCCATCCGTTCCAGCCAGTCGCCATGGTCCGGAAGAACCTCCATATCATCATTCAGGAACAGCAGCAGGTCACCTGTTGCTTCCGCCGCCGCGTGATTGCAAAGCGCTGCAAAATGGAACGGCATGGGGGCGTAAATATATCGAAAACCGTACTTTCGCGATAGACTCTCATATTCTGCCCGATTAAGAGCCTCGCTGCCGTTATCAATGACAATAATCTCCGGATTATCCCAGGCTGTATGCCGCTCCATACTGAAGAGCAGACGGTGCAGCAAAACCGGATGATCCTTTGATGGGATGATCACGGAAATCTTCGTTTCCGCAGGTACGGCATATTTGATTCTATACTGATGAATTCCTTCATCCTCTTCCACCGTGCCCGCTATCTCGCGACGCCGGAGTGCATCCTCCTTGGCTCTTCGCGCAGCATCATATACGTAGGGCTTTGCCTCCTCATTTCCGGCTGTGGAACCGGCGCTCTCACGCCAGTGATAGAGAATCCGGGAAATGTGGGAAATCCTGTCTGTCTTCTCCGTAAACCGGAGAACAAAATCATAATCCTGGGAACCGTCATATTCCGAACGGAGTCCGCCGATCTCATCGGCAATGCTCCGACGAAAGACCCCTAAATGTCCCGTATACATATGCGAGAGAAGGGTATCCGGTGACCATTCCGGTTTAAAATGCGGACTCTTGCGGATGGTTCCGTCCTCGGAGATCTTATCCTCATCGCTGTAGAGCATATCGATCTCCGGATCGTCGGAAATCCGTTTTACGACCTCATACAGGGCATCCTTTGCGAGTAGATCGTCACAGTCCAAAAATGCAATATATTCGCCCTTTGCAATAGAAAGAGCTGTATTCGTACACTTGGAGATGCCACCGTTTTTCCGCCTGAATTCCGTTACCACACGTTTATCGTGGGACATCTTCTCCAGAACCGGCCGGACCGAAGGATCTGTGGAAGCATCATCCACCAGGATCAGCTCCCAGTTCTGATAGCTCTGCTTCAGAACGGAATCGATACAGGCTGTAAGCGCCTCCGCCTTCACGTTATACACCGGAACCAGAACGGAAATCAGCGGACTTACGGTAAGCTCCTTCTTCGGCCTTTTCGCATGTTCGGCCTCAATCCGGCGAACCCAGACATCGTAATCATCTTCATGGTCAATGGCATAGGTCGTGTCGCCGATGGCCCGGTACATTTCCTCCTGAAAGGCCTTCTCCTCAGCCTCTTTTTTATTATCACTGCGGATTTTCTTTACATGCAGGGGATTATGCAGCGCCCTGCTGTAGCTCTGGACCTTCTGACTCTCCTTTTCCACATTCAGGCGGAGTGCTGCAATCTCACCGTCCTTTGCGGTAATCTGTCCGCTCTTCTCCCGGTTCTCCGCTTCGAGACGGCTTACCTCTTCCCGAAGGCTGTCCCGCTCCCGAATAATATCCCGGATATCGGTATCTCCCTGCCGGAAGGATTCCAAATAAGAAGAATTTCCCAAAACCTTTTTCTGGAAAGCATTTTCCATGGTTTGGTATACTTCCTTTTTCGTTTCGTCGATTCCGAAACGTGCCAGAAACTCGCTGTCGGAAAGAATATGACGGAACAGGGTAAAATGCTCCCAGTAGAAATAGTGAAGGATGCGGAACTTCAGATATCCGACGGGTACCGGGAAATCCGCCGCCCACTCATAATCATAACAGTAAATGACGCCATCCTTTTTGCAGAAATTCGAAAATACCGGATCCAGGTTCGAAGCCGAGTAGGCAGGCTCCCCCAAAGACGGCTCCGCCTCTCCGAAAAGCTCCGTAAATCCATCGGTAAGCTCAAACGGAACCTTTGCCTCCTCCTTTACCGCAAGGACTATATCCATAGCCGCGGAAAGGGTATCCACAAGGCTGTCCATGCCCTCCTTCGCGATCACAGGACATACAAACACCGGCTCTCCTTCCACAAAGGGAAACCGGAGGCCGTCCTTCACTTCCTCAAACTCCACGGGGCGGATATTCTCCCACACACCCGAAAGAAGCTCTTTATTTCGTTTCATGGCCGCAAGATGCCCTTTGGCGGCATCCGTTTCCGGCCTTTTTTCCACGTAAATCTGATCTCCCTCTTTCAGGAAAAAGGTATGCACCCGGCAGGCAGGCTGCCGCAGTGAATTATATTTGGCGTAGATAAAATCCATAAGATTTCCGTCCTTTTCGGTTGTTTACCGGATTTATAACGGTTTCTCTGCAAAAACCAGAAACGCATTGGCGAAATCCGGAAAGGCCTGATCTCGGATCACCGCATCCCAGGCATCCTCTTCATTGAAAATAACAAACCGACCATCCTTAAATACCGGCATTTTCCCAAGCTCCCCTTCCCGGGGAAGTCTTCTGCCGGAGTAAATTGCCATCGGAAGATAGTGATTGGGATGCGGATAATAAAACCGTCCGGAACCGAAGCCGGCAGCGGTAAGCTGTCTCTTCAGACTGTTTTTGGACATGCCGTCCAGTGTCTTTTCTTCTTTTTCCAAAAGGGATCCGAAGACTCTTCCGTTCTTCATATCCCTGACGCCGTTCATATAGCTGAGACCATACCGATTCTCCACCGCCGTGATGAGTGTTCCGCCCGGCCTGAGATGTTCCTTCGCGAACCTCAGCTTATCACTGAAAGACGCTTCATCTCCTGCCTCCCCGGTATCCGGTTCATGGATCAGGGTCACAATATCAAAAAGCTCCCGGATTTCCAGATCCTTTATACTTCCCGCATAAAGTGTCAGCGACGGATTGGTATTTCTTTTGGCGGATATCTCCGCCCGGATCTTTGTCGGCAGAATCGACACGACCCTGCGGCATTTTTCCGTAAAAAGCCCCGTCAGTTCGCCATAGCCGCCATCCATTTCCAAAAGCTCCGCCTTTTCGCCCTCCGCCAGAGATGCCGGCGAAAAATCATACCAGGATAAAAGATTCCTCCGGATACCGGAAAGACGGTAAAGCATGCGCCAATCCGTCTCCGCCCCGGTCTTTTCCTGCGTGGGGCGACTTGCCAGATTCGTCTCGGGATTTTCCTCTGTAGACACCCGAAGCAGCAGCTCCTCCTCCCAGGCAGCGGACTTTCCCGTTTTCAGATTTTCAGCCACATGTATTTCCATCGTCTATTCCTTCTCTATTGTGATCGTCGAATTCATGTCATAGAAACCTACCGTATTCTTACTCGAAACCACACTGATGCTCATGATGTCATACAGCCGGTGGTAGACCTTGAAATCGTCCTTTTCATATCGGGTACATCCGAAGGACATGAGATACTGCATGCCCTGCAGATTCATTTCCTGCCGGAAGGTGATGACCCTTTCCTCTCCGGCCTCCATGGGACCGATGGGCGTATTTTCGAACAGCGTATTCGTTCCGGTAATGTCCAGTCCCTTCAGATCTTTAAAGGTATAGGCCACAATAGGATCCTCCACGGCCTCCCATGCATGGATCTTTACCTTGATGAAGAATGTATGATTCTTGATAATGGTCGCCGTATACTTCCCGGTATCGTCCACAAAAGCATAATCGATGATCTCGACCTTTTTATCACCGTATTCCTGATAATTCGGATTCTGCTCGAAATTGGTTTTCCAGCGTTCTCCTTCCTCCAGCTTTCTTTCCTCCGACCAGCTTCCGTCCACTCTGACCTGGGTCAATTCATCGATCTGCCCAACGAGAGCCCGCTTATAAAGGTCGATCATCTCCGCCGGGGTTCCCTCACCAAGCTTTTCTCCCTTATTCAGCAGGATGACCTTGTCACAATACCGCTGAATGGAAGACAGGTCATGGCTGACGAAAAGAATGGTCTTCCCCTGCTTTTTAAATTCCTCAAATTTATGGAAGCACTTGGCCTGGAAGAATACATCTCCGACCGACAGAGCTTCATCCACGATCAGGATTTCCGGATCGATATTAATGGCCACCGCAAAGGCAAGCCGCACGAACATACCGGAGGAATAGGTCTTCACCGGCTGATGGACAAACTCACCGATATCCGCAAAGGCCAGGATATCATCCATCCTTTTATCGATTTCCTCTCGGGTGAAGCCCATCATGGTACCGTTCAGATAGATATTCTCGATACCGGAATACTCGGAATTAAAACCCGCGCCCAGCTCCAAAAGCGCCGAAATCCGCCCGTCGATCTTAAGCTCGCCGGAGGTCGGCGTCAGAACACCCGTAATGATCTTCAGGATCGTGGATTTTCCGGCACCGTTGGTACCGATGATACCTACGCATTCACCTTTATCCACAGTAAAGGAAAGATCGGAAAGGGCATGATGCTCCGTATAGCGCTTCTTTTTCCCGATGCCGAAGGAATCCTTCAAGCGGTCACGGTTCCGCGCATAGAGCTTATATGTTTTGGTAATGTGGCTGACCTCAATTACGGGCGCGTCCATTCTTCTACCTCAATTCTCTTTATTTGCTTACGCTCATTCTTTATAAATACGTAAAATACAGGTAACCTGTGTCAATTCGTCCGAGCGGTTATTCCCCTTTGAAACAGCTTTTCCGATTACAGTACATCCGCAAAATGTACCCGGAGTTTACGGAATATTCCCACACCGATCAAAAACAGGATCAGCGTCATGCCCCAGAAATAAAGGGTCCAGAAGGGCTTCTCCCATACCCATTTCTTATAGAGGAGTGCATCCCGGAAGCCGGAAACCACATAGTACATGGGGTTCAGCTTCAAAACCTTAATGATAGTCGGATGTGCGGCAAGCCTTGCCTCCGCATCCCACATGATCGGCGTAAGCCAAATGCCGACCTGCAGTACGAAGATAGCGATGATCTGTGAAAGATCCCGAAAAAAAACTGTGATGGCCGATGTGGTATAGAGGATTGCCAGCACCAGAACCAGTGTGCAGAACACGTAATATACCACCTGGATGGCCTGCGGTCCCGGATAGATGCCGTAGAAACAAAGCAGGATCATCGAAAACGCAATGAAGAACATGTGCACAAACATTGCCGAAAGAATCTTTACGAGCGGCAGAATATCAATCCGGAATACAACCTTCTTCACGAGGAAGGCATACTCGATCAGGCACATCGTTCCCGAAGCCAGGCTGTCGGAAAAGAAAAACCAGGGGATGATCCCGACCACCAGATACAGCACGAAGGGAATCTTCATGGTTTCGCCGCTCTTTCCGATCACTTCAAAAATGAACCAGTATACCAGAATGGTGATCACCGGCTGCACAAAGGCCCAGATAATGCCAAGATAAGACCCGGCAAACTTCTTTTTGAAATCATCTTTGGCGAGCGTCATAGCCAGTTTTCTGTTTTTCCAGAGGATTGCCACCATGGGCGGCTCTTTTTTCTTCTTTTCCACTTACAGAAGATTCCTTTCGTTATACTTGTACAGCTGCGCTTTGGGCGCTACGCTATTCCGGGTCGGATTTTTAAAATCCTCTTTCCTCGCGGAAAGCGCGGATACCGCCCCACTTCGTATCCTTTTCAGAAAGCGTAAGGTCATCCCTTGTCATTCCTTCCGGCATCGGCCACTCTACACCGATTTCCGGATCGGACCACAGCAGGCCGCCCTCATCGTTGGGATGATAAAAGTCGGTACACTTATAAACAAATTCCGCATAATCCGAAAGCACAATAAAACCGTGTGCAAAATTCTTCGGGATAAAGAACTGCTTTTTATTCTCCTGGGAAAGCCTTACACCAAACCACTTGCCGAAGGTCTTGGAACCCGGGCGGATATCCACGGCCACATCAAATACCTCACCGATCACCACGCGGACCAGCTTATCCTGCGGAAATTCCTTCTGAAAATGAAGTCCGCGAAGCACGCCCTTCCGGGAGGCGGACTGATTGTCCTGAACGAAGGTTACATCGATTCCCGCATCACGGAAATCGTTCTCGTTATAGGTTTCCATGAAAAAGCCGCGCTCATCACCGAATACGGTCGGTGTGATCACCCGAAGGCCTTCAATCTCACATGTTTCCACTTTGATCTTTCCCACTGTTTTTATCCTCCTCAAAATTAATCCGTTCCGATTCAACGACCAGCGGCCGGTTCATGACTCGCCGGTTGATACTCATTATATACTCCCCCATGAATCCGATGGAGAAGATCTGAACCGCTCCCAAAAACAGCATACTGATGAGGAGCGGTGCCATACCTGCGGAAAACGCGTCCCAATAGCAGAGCTTCAGGACCAGATACACAATACCCAGGATCACACTGACAAGTGATACGATAGCCCCCAGAAGGGTGCAGAGCCTGAGTCCGATCTTCGTATACGATGTGATAGACAGCATGGCCGCATCATACAGCGTATAGAAATTGTTGTGCGACTTCCCTGCCCGCCGCTTCGGCTGGGTGTACGGAATTTCCTTCCGTTCAAACCCGAGCTCGGCCACAATGCCTCTGAGGAAGGGCGTCGGATCGTTCAGGTCCCGAAGAACATTGATGAACTCTTTATCGTAAAGACCCGAACCTGTAAAGTGTTCAATCTGCTCCACATCGGAGAACTTCTTGACGAACCTGTAATACATGGACCGGAGCTTATACATCATCCGGTTTTCCTTGCTGTCCGTTTTGATGCCGATCACGATCTTGTAACCATTCTCCCATTCCTGCAGATACTGGGGAATCAGCTCGATCGGATCCTGAAAATCACAGACCATGGAGATCACGCAGTCGCCCGTGGCCTGCAGCATGCCGTAATACGGCGAATTGAACTGCCCGAAATTCTTGGCATTGAAAATAGCCTTTACATTCTTATGCCGCCGGCAGATTTCCCGGAGAAGGGGCCGCGTATTGTCCCGCGAATCGTTATCGATAAAAATAAGCTCCATATCATACTGCGGAAGCTCCTTCTCGAACAGATTCAGGATGGCCTCACTCATGGGTCCAACATTTTCTTCCTCATTGTAGCAGGGAATGAGGACACTGACTTTTTTCCTGTCCGCCATATTTTTTTCCTCTTCCTCCGATCCTTTCGCCAGCATTCTCCAAGCTTTCCGGTTTTTTTCCGGGCAGGCAGACCGGAAGGCCGCCTGATCACTATCTTCCAAACTGCTTTTATCGCTTTATACCATTTCCTTCAATTGCTCCCGAACAGCTGCATGAATCACCTCTGACATATATGCCAGCTTTTCCTCTGTCATGCCCGGATATACGCCGATCCAAAATGCATGCGTCATCACATAGTCGGTTACCGTAAGCTCACCGGACACCCTGTACTTATCCGTATTCCGGATGCTGTCAAAGGCGGGATGCCGGATCAGATTACCGGAAAAAAGAAGGCGCGTCTGCACATTTTTCTCTTCGATATAGCGGGTCAGACGGTTTCGATCCAGTCCGCTTCCCTCTTTCACACTGAGAAGGAACCCAAACCACGAAGGAATGCTTCCGGGCGCCGGTTCCGGTAAAATCAGAACATCCGAAAGATCCGCCAGACTACTCCTGAGATAGTCCCAATTCTCTATTCTTTTCTCAATAAAGGACGGGAACTTCCTGAGCTGCTCCACACCTATGGCCGCCTGTAGGTCGGTTGCCTTCAGATTGTAGCCAAGATGACTGTAAACATATTTATGATCATAGCCCGCCGGCAGTTCTCCGAACTGACCGTCAAAACGGTGACCGCAAAAATTATCATGTCCCGACGGACAGATGCAGTCCCTTCCCCAATCCCGGAAGGAAAGAATGATCCGGTGGAGGAGCGGGTCATCGGTATAGACACAGCCGCCCTCCCCCATCGTCATATGATGCGGCGGATAAAAGCTGGAGGTACCGATATCTCCCCATGTTCCGGTATATTTTGTTACACCATCTATCGTGTATTTCGTACCCAGGGCATCGCAATTATCTTCCACGAGCCACAGGTTATGCTCTTTGCAAAAAGCAGTGACCGCCGCAAGATCAAACGGATTCCCCAGCGTATGCGCGATCATCACGGCCTTTGTCTTTTCGGAGAGTGCCCCCTCGAGTTTCGTCACATCGATGTTATACTGAGGGACTGTCACATCCACAAATACGGGAACAGCGCCATACTGCATGATGGGTGCTATCGTAGTCGGAAAGCCGCAGGCCACCGTAATCACTTCGTCTCCCGGCAGGATCTGCCGCTCTCCCAGAAGCGGTGATGTCAGTGCCATAAAGGCGATGAGATTTGCCGAAGATCCGCTGTTCACAAGGGACGCAAACCTTACACCGATCCATGCGGCAAATTCCTTTTCAAATTTCTCCGCATACCTTCCGGCGGTAAGCCAGAAATCGAGTGCAGCATCCGTCAGACTCTGCATTTCCTTTTCATCATAAACACGGGAAGCATAGGGAACTCTGTCGCCGGGCGAAAACGGTTTCTCCGTTTCCGGCGCCTTAAACTGCCTGAAATAATCTCCAACCAGGCTGAGGATTTCCTCTCTGGCTTCCTTTTCACTGTTCCAGTTCTTCAATCGTATCCCCCCGTTTAATCCGATTTCCCAGCCAGGAAAGGATTTCCCGGTCCGTTTCCTCCCGAATAGCCTTTTCCTGCTCTTCCTCCGTTACAAGAAGCGTTTCCCGATAAACCTTTGTCCATGCCGCGGTTTCCTCCACCGCCCGGTTCACATTCCATACCGGTTTCCAGCCAAAGGTCTCCCGGATCTTCTGATTGGACAGCCGCAGGAAATTCGCCTCGTGGGGGCCGTCCGGATTTCCTGTTACCCAGGATGCCCCATCCCCGTAAGCCTTGGTAAAACGCTCAGCCAGCTCTCCGGTCGTGAGCGAATCCTCATCATCGGGTCCGACATTGTAATAACCGGCATAACGGATGTCCTGCGCCTGCCGAAGAAGAATCTCCAGATAAACACCGAGCGGTTCCAGAACATGCTGATACGGCCTTACGGAATTGGGATTTCTGACCTGAACGGGCA